>Ga0209225_1004052_pt1 | contig 11806 bp, 10 predicted proteins | sample WasSprMetagenome_FD_184732 | JGI IMG/M metagenome (GOLD analysis project Ga0209225, IMG submission 184732) | Sulfidic aquatic microbial communities from Washburn Spring, Yellowstone National Park, USA - WS (SPAdes) (version 3) | ecosystem: Environmental > Aquatic > Thermal springs > Hot (42-90C)...
GCGCGTGGCTTTCCCGGCCGTCCCGGGGCAGGTTCCTCTCGTGGTGATCATGCGCGCGCTCGGAATTGAAAGTGATAAAGAAATTGTCAGCGCTGTTTCCGAAGATCCGGAGATCATCAGGGAACTTTTTGAGAACCTGCAGGAGGCAATCGACGTAAAGACCAAGGAGGATGCCTTGGACATCATCGGTAAAAGAGTAGCGATTGGGCAGACTCGGGAATACCGCTTGCAGCGGGCGCAGGAAGTCCTTGATAAATATCTGCTGCCCCACATAGGCTCAAAACCTGAGGATCGGATAGCCAAGGGTTACTATCTGGGCAGGATGGCGGAGCAGGTCATCGAGCTGGCGTTGGGACGCAGGGACGTTGACGATAAGGATCACTATGGAAACAAGAGATTGAAGCTGGCGGGGGACCTGCTGGAAAATGTCTTCAGACTGGCGTTTCTCAACCTGACCAGGGATATAAAGTATCAGCTGGAGCGAGCTTACGCCAGAGGACGTGAGATGAACCTCAGAACTGCCGCCCGCGCCGATGTCTTGACGGAAAGAATAAGACATGCTCTGGCCACAGGCAATTGGCCCGGCGGGAGGACCGGTGTCAGTCAGCTCTTGGATAGAACCAATTACATCGCTGCGATATCTCACCTCAGGCGCGTGGTTTCTCCTTTAAGCAGAAGCCAGCCCCATTTTGAGGCCCGGGACCTGCATCCAACCCACTGGGGCAGGATCTGCCCGTGTGAGACTCCTGAGGGGCCAAATTGTGGGCTGGTCAAGAACCTGGCGCTCATGGCGGAGATATCAACGGGAACCGATGAAACCAAGGTTGAACGCCTGATCTACAAGTTGGGCGTGAGTAAGATCACAAAGGGCAGCGAAAGAAAGGGAAAAGCAGCTGTTTACATCAATGGCAGGCTGGTGGGCATAACTGACGATGGTAAAAGCCTTGTTGAGGAACTAAGGCGGCAACGCCGTAAGGGAAACTTGGATGAACAGGTCAATGTGGCTTTCCGGGAGGACACCAACGAAGTCAGGGTTAATACGGATGCGGGAAGGGTGCGCCGGCCAGTTGTAGTTGTGGAGGGAGGAAAGCCCAAGCTGACACAGGAGATCATCGACATGGTTAAGGAAGGGAAGATGGCATGGCGTGATCTGGTTCAAGCGGGTATCGTGGAGTACCTTGACGCCGAGGAGGAAGAGAACACTTATATCGCTGTTTATGAAAACCAGCTGACACCCGAGCACACCCATCTGGAGCTGAACCCCTTGGCGATACTGGGCATAAGTGCGGCACTTGTTCCCTACGCGGAGCACAATCAATCACCACGCAATACTTATGGGGCAAACATGGCCAAGCAGGCGCTGGGCCTCACGACCACATCTATTCACAAACGAGTTGACACCCGGGGTCATTTCATGCATTATCCCCAGGTGCCCCTCGTCAAGACCAGAGTTATGGACGCGGTTGGGTTTGACAGGAGGCCAGCGGGGCAAAATCTAGTCGTGGCCATAGCAACCTACGGCGGCTACAACATGGAAGATGCCCTGATAGTAAACAGCGCTTCAATTGATCGTGGCATGGGACGAACAACTTTCTATCGAATATATGAGGCGGAGGAGGCGAGATATCCGGGAGGTCAGGAGGATAAGTTTGAGATTCCCAGCGAGGAGATAAGGGGTTATGCTGACGCTAGCCTCTACCGGAACTTGGGCGAGGATGGGATAACAGAAGTGGAGTCGGTGGTGAGAGGAGAGGATGTTTTGATCGGTCGCACCAGCCCGCCAAGATTCTTGGAAGAAATAGATGAGTTTGGGCTGGCTGTGGAGCATGGTCGGAGGGAAAGCTCGATCAGAGTTAGACCTAGCGAGGAGGGCATAGTTGACATGGTGCTCGTGAGCATGACCTCGGAGGGCAACAAGTTTGCCCGGGTGCGGGTCAGGGATCTTAGAATTCCGGAGATTGGGGACAAACTGGCATCGAGGCATGGTCAAAAGGGCGTAATTGGAATAACGATGGCTGGAGCTGACATGCCCTTTACCGAGGACGGCATAACTCCAGACATCATAATCAACCCACACGCGATCCCCTCGCGTATGTCCGTTGGACAGCTTCTCGAGATGATCGCCGGCAAGGTCGGGGCCTGCATGGGGCAGAGAATAGACGGGACGGCCTTTTCCGGAATGTCTGAAAAGGAGATTCGCGAGAGGATGAAGGCTTTCGGGTTCAAACACACTGGCAAGGAGGTGCTTTACAACGGGATTACCGGCGAGATGATCCCAGTGGATATTTTCATCGGAGTCTGTTATTATCAGAAGCTCCACCACATGGTCGCGGACAAGATCCACGCCCGTTCGAGAGGCCCAGTTCAGGTGTTGACCCATCAGCCAACGGAGGGCCGGGCACGGGAGGGTGGGTTGCGTTTTGGCGAGATGGAGCGGGACTGTTTGATCGGACACGGGGCTGCGATGTTGCTCAATGAGCGTTTGCTGGACGCTTCGGACAGGTATACTGCGTTGATCTGCGGAAAGTGCGGGTCTTTTGCCGTATACGATCGACGCAGCGATCGGGCTTATTGTCCCCTTTGCGATGAGGATTCCGAGATCTATGGGGTTCAGATATCGTATGCTTTCAAGCTCATGATGGATGAACTCAAATCTCTGTGCATGTCGCCGAGGATAAGGCTGAAGGACAGGGCATAGGTGATCGCGATGATGAGAATACCAAAACAAATTGATAGAATCGACTTCGGCCTGATGTCCCCGGATGAGATACGTAAAATATCAGTTACTAAGATCGTGGCTGCAGATACCTACGATGACGATGGGTATCCGATAGATAGGGGTTTGATGGATTCAAGGCTGGGCGTGGTCGATCCCGGGCTCAGGTGTAGGACCTGCTCCGGACGCGCCGGCGAATGTCCGGGACACTTCGGACATGTGGAGTTGGCGAGGCCTGTTATTCATGTGGGCTATGTTGAGATTATTTACGATTGTTTGCGCTCGATTTGCAGAAACAAGGATTGTGGCAGGATTTTGCTCTCGGATCAAAAGATAGAGCAGTATCGCAAGTTGATCGATGAATCTAGGAAGAGTGGAGGGAAATGGTGGGAGATCTCCTCACAGGTTATAAAGAGCGCCACTGCGGTTGAAAAATGCCCCCACTGCGGTGAGAAGCAGGTGGCGATAAAGTTTGAAAAACCAACTACTTTTATCGAAGGTAAGAATCGTCTCACGCCCAGCGATGTTCGTGAGCGGCTGGAGCGAATAACCGACGACGATGCCATTCTCCTCGGAATAGATCCCAAGGTGGCAAGGCCAGAGTGGATGGTTCTTACCGTTCTGCCGGTTCCCCCGGTAACCGTTAGGCCCAGCATAACTTTGGAATCAGGGGTCCGTTCTGAGGATGATCTGACCCATAAGCTGGTTGATATTATCAGAATTAACCAGCGCCTAGCTGAAAATATTGAGGCCGGTGCTCCGCACCTCATTGTGGAGGATCTCTGGGAGTTGCTTCAGTACCATGTCACAACTTACTTTGACAATGCCGTTTCGGGAATTCCTCCAGCGAGACACCGGTCGGGCAGGGTGCTGCGGACTTTGTCCCAGCGCCTGCGGGGAAAGGAAGGCCGCTTTCGGGGCAACCTTTCCGGTAAGCGCGTGGATTTCTCAGCGAGGACGGTGGTGTCACCGGATCCCAATATAAGCATAAATGAGATAGGCATTCCCGAATATGTGGCGAAGATCCTGACGATACCGGTCAGAGTAACCGAGTACAACGTGGAAGAGCTCCGCAACATAGTCCGGAGAGGGCCTGACATCTTCCCAGGCGCTAACAGCGTGATAAACCCTGAAGGCAAGAGGTTCGACCTTCGTTATGCGGATCGGGAGGAAATAGCCAATAACTTAGCCCCTGGTTACGTTGTGGAGCGGCACCTCCGTGATGGTGATATAGTATTATTCAATCGACAGCCCTCATTGCACCGGATGTCCATCATGGCCCATGAGGTGAGAATATTGCCTGGACGAACTTTCCGGCTCAACCTCAGCGTGTGCCCGCCGTACAATGCTGATTTTGATGGGGATGAAATGAATGTGCACGCGCCACAGACCCAAGAGGCGCAGGCTGAAGCCCGTATTCTTATGAGGGTGCAGGAGCAGATCCTCTCACCTAGGTTTGGCGGCCCCATCATTGGCGGCATTCAGGATCACATCACCGGCGCCTACCTTTTAACTCATAAAAACAGGCGGCTAACCCGGGAGCAAGCCCAGCAACTCCTGGCATATGCTGGAATTTTCTCAGAACTGCCCAAGCCTGCTTTCAGGGAGAAAGGAGTGGATTACTGGACGGGAAAACAGATTTTCAGCATGCTATTGCCGAAGGATCTCAACCTTACCTTCAAGGCCAAAATTTGTGAAAATTGCTCTCGATGCAAACAGGAGGAGTGCGAAATAGGCGCCTATGTCACCATCAGAAGGGGGCAATTGCTGACCGGCGTGATCGATGCCAACAGTTTCAAGGCGCTTGACAGATGTGAAATTTTGGACAGAATAGTGAAGGACTACGGAACCGATGCCGCAAGGGAATTTTTGGACAGGGTAACAAAGTTATCAATCGCCTCTGCGATGATGTTTGGCTTTACTACAGGTATTGACGATGAGGATATTCCACCTGAGGCAAAGGAGAGGATCATTGAAGGAGTGGAAAAGGCTAAGAAGAAAGTGAACGAGCTCATCGAGATTTACAACTCTGGTGAAATGGAGCCCCTCCCCGGAAGATCACTTCGAGAGACCTTGGAAATGAGGATAATGGAGGTCCTAGCTGAGAGCAGAGACACAGCCGGCGCGACAGCTGAGGAATTTCTTGGCTTGGACAATCATGCCGTAATTATGGCGAGAACGGGAGCTAGGGGAAGCATGCTTAACCTAACTCAGATGGCGGCCTGTGTCGGCCAGCAATCTGTGCGTGGGGAGCGCCTCAGCCGAGGTTACCGGAACAGGACTTTGCCCCACTTCAAACCAGGGGACTTGGGTGCAGAAGCACGTGGATTCATCAGCTCCAGTTACAAGGATGGGCTTCAGCCAATAGAGTTCTTCTTCCACGCGATGGGTGGCAGAGAGGGATTAGTTGACACCGCGGTGAGGACGGCGCAGAGTGGTTATATGCAGAGGCGGCTAATCAATGCGCTTCAGGACCTGCGCGTTGAGTATGATGGAACGGTCAGGGATGATCGTGGCACCATCATCCAGTTCACTTATGGTGAGGATGGCGTTGATCCAGCGCGCAGCGACCGCGGTAAAGCGGTCAATGTTGAGAAGCTCATAACTAGGTTGCTGGGGTGATGGCATGGTGGGGGTTTCCTCCGAGACGATAAAAGGCGAGATAGAAAAGCTCGAGGGAGAGCTGCCGGAATCAATCCTTCGGGAGCTACAGAACAGTTTGATTCGAGTTAGTAAAGAGAGGGCCATAACCAAAGAACAGCTCAAGGAAATAATCGATGGGGTGAAGCAGGCCTACTATAAAGCAATGGTGGAGCCGGGAGAGGCCGTAGGCACCGTTGCGGCGCAGTCCATAGGCGAGCCTGGCACGCAGATGACCCTCAGAACATTTCACTATGCGGGAGTCGCTGAGCTCAACGTAACGCTGGGCCTACCCCGCCTGATTGAGATAATAGATGCCAGAAAAACACCATCCGCCGCTTTGATGACCATCTATCTCAAGGAACCGTATGCCAAGAGTAAGGAAAAGGCCAGGGCGTTTGCGCAGAAGGTGGAGCTCACCACCGTTGAAGATGTGGCTTTACAGACTGAGGTTGATCTGATAAATTCTGTGTTCATCATTACTCTGGATCGATCCCGTTTACAGCGCAGGGATTTGACGCCCTCAAAAATCGCTGATATCTTGAGGGAAATTCCGAAAGTTGATATTACCGTTGATGGCTACAAGCTGCGCCTCAAGCCCGAGTCGGCATCACTTACCGAATTGCGACGGCTAGTGACGAGGGTCAGGACCACCCCGCTGAGGGGGGTAAAGGGCATCACTAGGGTCGTGGTTAAGATGGAGGGAGATGAATACGTAGTTTACACTGAGGGCTCCAATCTGGCTGAAATTCTGATGATGCCCGAGGTTGACGCGACTAGGACGACCACGAACAACATTCACGAGATTGAAAGCGTGCTGGGCATAGAGGCAGCGAGAAACGCCATAATTAACGAAGCGGTCAAGACACTGGAGGAACAGGGTCTCGATGTTGACATCAGACACATCATGCTCGTTGCAGACATGATGACCGCGACCGGAGAGGTGAGCCAGGTGGGTAGGCATGGAGTCAGTGGAGAAAAAGCCAGCGTTCTTGCCAGGGCTTCATTTGAGATCACGACGAAACACCTGCTTGATGCCTGCGTGCACGGTGAGAGCGACCGTCTTGATGGAATAATTGAGAATGTCATTGCTGGACAGCCGATTCCCATTGGTACGGGAATGGTGGAACTTGTGATGCGGAGGGAGGAGAGTGGAGCTAAGTAAAAAAATAGCCCAAGCGATAGCCACGGGGAAGGTCGTCATTGGCACCGAGAGGTCATTAAAGGCACTTAAACAGGGGCGGGCAAAGCTGGTGATCGTGGCAGCAAACTGCGCGCCGGAAGCTTTGGAGGATGCTAAGTATTACGCGAGTCTGGGCGGAGCGGAGTTGCGCGTTTACGACGGGGATAGCACCTCGCTTGGTCTCGCCTGCGGTAAGCCATTTTCTGTGGATATGCTGGCGGTATTGGATCCCGGCAATTCAAACATCCTGAGCGCAGAGGGGCGAAGATGACCATAAAATTCACGGCGGAGGAGATGCGCTACATAGCAAGTTTTGAGGGTCTGACGGGTGCCCGCGTGCGCGATTGCATAATAAATGATTTTGGGGGGAGTGTAACGTTCGTCGTTGATAAAGGAGAATTCGGGATGGCAGTAGGGCGCGGCGGAGACAAGGTCAGAAGGGCAAGGCGGGTGATAGGGCGCGGCATTGAAATAGTCGAGTATTCCGACGATCCGGTTGAGTTCGTGAAAAATGCCCTTTTACCAGCGCGGGTCCAGAGCGCTAAAATTGTGGAAAAAGGAGGAAAGAAAATAGCGGTGGTTACTGTGGAGCTGCAGGACAAAGGACTGGCGGTGGGACGCGGGGGTAAAAAAATTCAAATGGCGAAAAAACTCGCGGAAAGACATCACGGCATAAGTGACATAATACTTACATGATTTATAAAACCTCAGCACTAACTACTGATATAAGTGATGAATATGAAAGCGCCCAGAGGAGAGTTCGCTGCGCGGAAGCTGCGCGATACCAGGCAACGCTTTAGGTGGAAGAGTGCTCGGTATAAACGCCGCGTGCTAAGGTTAGATGAAAAAGCCGACCCGCTTGAGGGCGCTCCCCAGGCCAGAGGAATCGTGCTGGAAAAGGTCGGGATTGAGGCCAAGCAGCCCAACTCGGCCATTCGAAAATGTGTCCGAGTCCAGCTGATCAAAAATGGCAGACAGATAACCGCTTTTGCACCCGGCGATGGTGCCATAGGCTTCATTGATGAGCATGACGAGGTTATTGTTGAGGGGATAGGTGGATCCAAAGGTGGGGCCTACGGTGACATACCTGGTGTTCGCTATAAGGTCACGAAAGTCAACGGGATCTCCCTCAAAGAACTCGTGAAGGGACGCAAGGAGAAGCCAACCAGGTGATTGTTTGGGGTTCAAGTACTTTGGGGAATGGGACGCTGAAAAAATAGAAGTAAGGGATCCGGGGATAAAACAATACCTCTGCCTTGATGCTCCCTTCGTTTTGCACACAGGAGGAAGGCATGCGAGCAAACAGTTTGGCAAAGCCAGAGTTTCTGTCGTTGAGCGCCTGATAAATAAGGTGATGAGATCCGGCCCGGGGGCTCGAAAGCTCGGGGGCAAAACCATCCGTGGGGCTGGAGCCACGGGCAAAAAACACAAGGCCTACAATATCGTTCGTGAGGCCTTCAAGATCATCGCCCAACGCACCAATAAAAACCCCATTCAAGTTTTGGTTGACGCCATTCAAAATTCAGCACCCCGTGAGGAAACGACCCGCATCAGCTATGGTGGAATCACCTACTACATTGCCGTGGATTCCTCTCCGCAGAGGAGACTGGACATTGCTCTGAAAAATCTGGCCGCGGGAGCCTTTGCCGCTGCTTTTACCGGAAAGAAGAACATAGTGGAATGTCTCGCTGAGGAATTGATCCTCGCGGCAAACAACGATACCAAGAGCTTTGCCGTGGCTAGGAAAGAGGAGACGGAAAGGATTGCCAAAGGGGCAAGGTGAGTAAAGCTTATTAAATAAATAGGTTAAAAAGAAATAGTCACAGGAGGTTGTAATATGGCGAAACCACACCTGAATTTAATAACGATAGGGCACGTTGACCACGGTAAGTCAACGACGCTCGGCAGATTGTTTTTCGACAAGGGATTGGTAAGAGAGGAAGACATAAAAAAATTTGAAGCAATGGGCGATAAGGGCAAGACCTTCAAGTTCGCTTGGGTGATGGATGCCCTCAAGGAGGAACGTGAGAGGGGGCTGACCATTGACCTAGCACATAAAAAATTTGAGACGGACAAGTATTACTTCACCATCATCGATGCTCCGGGCCACCGGGACTTTGTCAAGAACATGATCACCGGGGCAAGCCAGGCGGACGCGGCGGTGCTGGTCGTGGCCGCCGATGACGGGATCATGCCACAGACCAGAGAGCACGCGGCGCTGGCCTTCACGCTCGGCGTCGGTCAGCTTGTGGTGGTTATAAACAAAATGGACTTGGTGAACTATAAAGAAGAGGTTTACAACAAGCTCAAGGCTGAGATAATTGACCTGCTCAAAGCTGTTGGCTACAAGAACCCAGAGAAGTTCGTTTTTGTTCCGACTGCGTCTTTCCACGGGGAAAATGTGGTTCACCGCAGCGACAAGATGAAGTGGTACACTGGCCCAACCTTTTATGAGGCTCTCGACACCTTCGTGGTCCCCCCCAAGCCGATTGAAAAACCGCTCCGGGTTCCAGTGCAGGATGTTTATTCGATCACCGGCGTGGGCACAGTTCCTGTGGGCAGGGTTGAAACCGGAGTGATGAAAGTTGGTGATTCTATAATTTTTGAGCCCGCGGGAGTGACCGGCGAAGTAAAGTCAATCGAGATGCACCACGAGCCAATTCAACAGGCGGAGCCAGGGGACAACATAGGTTTCAATGTTCGCGGCGTTGAGAAGACGGCGATTAAGCGCGGAGACGTGGCGGGACACACCAAGGCACCGCCAACAGTCGTTAAGGAGTTCACGGCGAGGATTGCGGTACTGCAGCACCCCACGGCGATTGCTGCTGGTTACACCCCGGTCTTTCACGCCCACACGGCCCAGGTTGCTTGCACCATCACGGAGATAACTCAGAAAATTGATCCTAAGACAGGAGCAGTGGTTCAGGAGAATCCGGAGTTCATCAAGAAGGGAGACATGGCCACGATAAAGGTGGTGCCAACTAAGCCGATGGTGCTAGAGAAGGCTTCAGAGATACCACAGCTCAGCCGGTTTGCCATCCGGGACATGGGCATGACAATAGCGGCGGGCGTGTGTATTGACCTGGTGAAGGCCAAGTAAACCAAATCTTTTATAGGCTTTAGCGCCTTTTAGGGTAAAGGGGTTAGTTTGCAGAAGGCACGCATAAGGCTGGCCAGCGTGGATCCCAAAAAGCTGGAGGAAGTGTGCAAGCAGATAGTGGGCATTGCGGAGAGGGTAGGCGTCAAGATCTCCGGGCCGATCCCGTTACCGACCCGCAGAATAGTGATCCCTACCAAAAAGGCCCCAGATGGCGAAGGAACCATCACTTGGGACAGGTGGGAGCTCAGGATCCACAAGCGCTTGATTGACATGCAGGCAGATGAGCGTGCCCTGCGACAGGTCATGAGAGTACAGGTGCCAGAGGAAGTTTCTATAGCTATTGAGCTGAAGACCTGAGCCGGCCGAAGACGAAATCATTTGACTATTTCAGCAAAAATCTCCGCGGGTTCTGGAGTCTTCAGGCCCAACTTTCTGAAATAGCGGACCAAATTTTGAATGTCTCGCATCAGCAACTGTTCAGCCATCTGATTTTTGATGTCAGTGCCCATGGAAAAATCTATCAGAACTGGATCTGGAGTTAACATGACGTTGTATTCGCTGAGATCGGAGTGAACGAGACCCGCGTCCCGATAAAGTTTCTCCACGGCCTCGATTAAAGCATCAAAAGTTTTTTTAGGGTCCTCTGGTTTTACATCCTTCATCAGTGGGTATGGTACCCCACCCTCACCGATGAATTCCATTGCCAGCACATTTTTTTCATGATCGATTGGCCGGGGCACGGGAACTCCGGCCTCGTAGGCCTGCTGTAGGTTTTTGAACTCCCGGGAGGTCCAGGTGTAGACCACCCCGCGTCGGTCTTCGGGAACGCGCTTGAACCTAGTATCTCCCACCAGATAGTGGCGCATGTTTTTGAAGTCAGAGGTCGCGATGCGGTAAATCTTGGCGGCCACATAATTTCCGTTTTTGTCCAGAGCACAGTAGATGTTGGCCTCCTTTCCAGCGGAGATAATTCCATAAAAGACGTCGAAGACGCCGCGGTTGATGAGGCGATAAATGGTGAGCAGGGTTGAAGTGTCAAACACCCGCGCCATGATCTTGTATATTTCTGAATCCTTTTCTAGGCGCTCAACTTTTCTTCGATCCAGCTTCTTCAGAATGGAGTCAAGATCCTCTTCCAAATTATCGACCTACTCCCACAGGCCTTTTCTTCTCAAAGCATCGAGCTGTGCCGCGGTGTACCGGTGGATTATATCCCCTTTCTCCTTGCTCTGAACGGCCCACGGGCGAACGATCACGACATCACCTTCACGGACCCAAAGCCGTTTGTGAATTCTTCCGGGAATCCTACAGTTTCTGGTGAAACCATCCCTGCAGCGCACCCGGAGGCGGTCGAACCCGTACATCTGTTCCACCACCCCGAGGACCTCACCAGGACGCGGAACCCTGATGCGCTCAAGTTCTTCATTGTTTGTTTGCGTTGGCATATTTTCCCCTCAGTTGTCTATCCCATAATAAACGGTTCACCCCATTAAGCATCGCTTGGACGCTTGCCATGATGATGTCTCCACTTGTGCCCCTTGCGGTGACCATCCTTTTTCCATCAGTGAGTTTTACCACTACGCTGACCATGGCGTCGGTGCCGCCGGAGATGGCGTCCACGTGGTACTCCTCCAGCCTGATGTTGGCTGTTCCCTCAATCACCTTGCTTATGGCGTTCATGGCAGCATCCACCGGGCCGATTCCGACCCCTGACTCAGTGAACTCCTTATCGCCGAACTTTATCTTCACGGACGATGTCGGTGTGACGCGGTTCCCGCTCACCACGGTAAGTTCCTCAAGCTTGACTGTCTCCTTAAATTCCCTACCCATGACAGCGTCCACGATGGCACGGAGTTCGGTGTCCGTGACCATTTTACCGCGGTCACCCAGCTGTTTTACTTGGTTGAATATCTCCTCCACCTGTTTTTTCGTTGGTTTTAGGCCCATTTTCTTGAGTTCACTTTCAATCGCGTGAGCCCCTGTCAATTTTCCAAAGACAAGCCTGCGGTGTTGGCCCACCAGCTCAGGTGGTATCGGCTCATACGTGGATGGTTCAACAAGTACACCGTGAGTATGAATGCCTGCTCCGTGGGCGAAGGCATTCTCGCCGACGATGGGCTTCGTCGGGGGGACCGGCATCCCGGTTATTTTTTCAACCAAGTTTGAG
>Ga0209225_1004053_pt1 | contig 11804 bp, 15 predicted proteins | sample WasSprMetagenome_FD_184732 | JGI IMG/M metagenome (GOLD analysis project Ga0209225, IMG submission 184732) | Sulfidic aquatic microbial communities from Washburn Spring, Yellowstone National Park, USA - WS (SPAdes) (version 3) | ecosystem: Environmental > Aquatic > Thermal springs > Hot (42-90C)...
TCATTCAATACAGCTATTCTCAACACTTTTGTGCTGAAGTCTATTCTATAGTCTAGCTGATGTATCCTTGCAGTCAGCTTCTTTAAAACAGGTTTAGAACCGTTATTCTTCTTAGCACTCTCAACAACCTCCTTGGCACGCTTGTAAATCTCAGAAGCATGGTGAGCCCTAAACCAAGCCTCCTCAACTCGCTGTAGAACATTTTATGCAAACTCTCTTCAGATGGGGTATCACCTAAACTCCAAACCCTATCAACTATATACTGAACTGCATCTCTATACAATTTTAGGAATTGGAGTAGTATAGACTCACCCCTCTCGGGGGCAACAGCCTCAATCTTTGCTGTTGCCAAAACCCTCATAGAGAGGCTCATAGACTATCAGCAACAACCAATTTCTGTTAGCAAAATCTATAAATTTTTCTAGTTTTTATATTTTTGGTGGTTTCATGAACCTGGTTTACATGTTCGAGGCATCAGTATCGAAATACTCTGGAAACAGAATAGTCCTATACCCACCTAAAGAGTATCAGGAGAGGCTCAGGAAGTTCCATGGGAAGAAGGTTAAGGTATTAGTAGTTATAGAAAGCAACTAGCTCAAGTATTTACAGCTAACCACAAGTGATTACAGCTGATGCAGACCCAGCTGCGGCTCTCTGACTAGACCTCCCTAGAGATACCTTTGTAGAAATCTATGACACTGCTGAAGGTACTGTTAGAGTGTATAGAATTGGAAATGAGGCAAGAGTTGAAAAATACTAGGGAAGGGATTTCTGTTGCTACAAACACTGTTATTTCTCATATAGAGGTAGAGGTATAGATAAGCAATAGGTTAGTTGATGAGCTTATGATAGTTATTGAAAAGCCTCGAGAGTTGCTAAACCAGTTTGTCGGGGGCACTGCCTCTCATCAACAGCTAATAAGCAGAGCCAGAGATTATAAATCTGACTCCTAAACATCAGTCACGAAACAGCCTCATGTTTCTCAAGAAACTCGCTCCATGTGCTTGGACCACCTATAGGTTCTATAATCTCGAGAACAATATTATTCAAATTAAAGAAAGCTAGCTTAGCTCTACCTTGCGAAGGAGAGCCTCTGAACATCATCCTAGTTTTTCATAACTCTCTGTTTCAACAATAGCCGAAGGTTTTAAACCTAGAACCTCACTCCAATAATCTACAGCTTTATTCAAATCTCTAACAACAATAGTAACTTGAACCACAGTTCTAAACGGATCTACATGACGGATCTACACACATACAAAACCCCTACAAAAAGCTGTTGATTTTAACTATAAAAGTTTATAGCAGTTTTTCAAAAACTTTTACAACTGAAAGCCCTGCTCTTCAGGGTGAGGAGGAGGTCAGATAACTTGTAGATATGGTGTGGAAGTTTTTATCCTAACATTGCTATAGCAATTCCTACAACTAACCCTTATTTCAAACATAAAAACTATTAGAAGCATTTGAATAACCTCGCTTAATAAACTTGGCATAGAATTTCACTAGAAAGAGCTTAACTATTAATATACTCTAAATAAGTAAATTACCGCTTAGAAGTGATACACCCTGGAATTAGATTTCAAAAACCTAATACTTCTAATAATACAATAGTAATGTAGATGGCGAGCATGTATGTTGAATTTTTTGCATTGTTTGTACACTATATCTTGCTGCAAATATGTTAAGGTGTTTTAAAGCTATGTAATCTGTCAATGTATTTGCATCTAGAATTATATTTCTGGGCTTTAGTAAAAGTAGTTAGTGAGGCTGGGATGCCCATAATCCATGTATATATGTGGAGTGGTGTTTCTAAAGAAGCTAAACAGAAAATAGTTAAGGGGCTGTTTCGTAGTTGATGGCTGTGAGTTAGATTTATAAGCTTCGATTTTGTTTATTATTGCTGGTGTCAGCTATTTCAGGGCCTTCGGAGAAGTTGCTGAGGCCCAAGGAGGTCTGCCAGCGCCTTGGCATCAGCTACTCCACCCTATCCAGATGGGTTAGGGAGGGCAGGATTAGGGCCATTAGGACTGCTGGTGGCGTGTTCAGAGTTCCCGAGAGCGAGGTTAGGAGGATTGCTGAGGGACTTCCAATAAGCAGGGAGGTCAGGGCAATCGTATATGCCCGCGTAAGCTCAGCAGATCAAAAGAGCGACTTGGAGAGGCAAATACAGTACTTGATACAGTACTGTTCTTCTAAGGGGTATAGGGTTGTTGATGTGCTGAGCGATGTAGCAAGTGGGCTGAAGACTGATAGGAGAGGTCTGCTAAAGCTATTCGATTATGTAGTGAATAGACAGGTAGACGTAATTGTAGTAACGTATAGGGATAGATTGACAAGGTTTGGCTTTGAGTACCTGGAGCACTTCTTCAAGCAGTATGGCGCTAGAATTGAGGTTGTCTTTGGAGAGGAGCCTAAGGACGCTTATCAAGAGCTTGTAGAGGAATTGATAGAGATCGTGACGTCTTTCGCTGGGAAGCTCTACGGGATGAGGAGCCACAAGAAGAAGAGGCTTGTCGAGGGCTTCAAAAAGTTGCTAGAGGAGGTTGAGAAGAGTGAGTGAAGTTGTTAAGACAGTTGTTGTGCCGAGTGTTGAGCTTACTGAGAAGAGGTTTGAAGTATTTAGGGAGCTTGAAGAGCTCTATAGGCAGGCTCTCATAGAGCTCGTGGATTACGGTTTTAGAAACAGTGTTGACTCCTTCACTAGGTTGAAGAGGGATAAGTATCGTGAGCTACGCAGAAGATACCCACATCTACCTAGCCACTATATCCATACTGCTTGCCAAGACGCTTCTACTAGGATTAAGAGCTTCAATAAGCTCAGGAAGAAGGGTTTGGCAAAGTCTGAAAAGCCTGAGGTCAGTAGGGTTAGTATTTGGCTAGACGACCACTTGTGGAGGCGTGTAGGATACACGACAATCCTCATCTACACTCACAGAGGATGGATACCAGTAGAGCTGGTGCCTCACAAGCTGTACTGGAGGTACATTAACAATGGATGGGCTCTGAGAACACAGCCAAAGGTAAAGATCGACTGCAAGCACAAGAGACTGCTAATGCACTTCGTGTTTGTCAAAACCACCAGCACTGGTGAAGACGGTGCTAAACATGTTATTTCTGTTGACGTTAATGAGAATAACGTAGCCGTCAAGGTTCTCGGTAAGGTGTATATCCTTGAGACGGGTGTTAAGAGGATTACCATTGGATACGCTAGATACAGAGAAGTTGTGCAGAGCGTTAAGGGCAATGGATATGTCGGTAGAGCTATTCGTGGTAGGGAGGGTAAGAGGAAGAAAGATATTAGGTTGAAGATTGCGAACATAGTCACCAACACTGCTAAGAACATCAACGCTGTGGTTGTATTGGAGAAGCTCCCCAAGCAGTGCCCGAGGAACATGATTAAAGGCGTTAAAGACCCAGCACTAAGGCATAGGATATACCAAGCTGGGTTCAGGGGCATGGTTAGAGCTATTGAGGAGAAGTGTTTGGAAAGAGGAGTCCCCGTGGATAAGATAAACCCGAGAAACACGTCCTCCACATGCCCATACTGCAACTCAAAACTGATGAGGGGCCGTGCCTCGAGGCGCTTGAAGTGCCTGAAGTGTGGAGTGGAGATGGGCAGGGATGTGGTGGGCGTCATGAACATTGAGAGGAGGTACTTAACTTCCAAGGGGCTCGTGCCGTTGGCCCCGATGCCCAGTGACCCTGCTCTGGAGGTAGTTGTACTACCAATGAAGGAGTGGGCGAGGAGAAAGTCCCTAGATGCAACGAATAAACATGAACTAATGAGAATGAGCATCTAGGGACAAACGGTAACCAAGGTATTTGAAGAACTTGGAATACCTCCACAAGCAGTTGAGGTAGTAATCCACGAAATACTAAAAGAGAACTGGGGGGTTGGAGGAGAACTAGCAAGCGAGAAACTCAAAGAAGTTAAACCACCATAGCAACTCCGCCCAAAGAACACAATATCAGAATGCTCCCTCAAAATGCGATCCGCTTTTCATCATGCTGGATACAATGTGGGCAGAAATATGTGAGAAACAGTATATGACACAGTTGCTGGGTAGTGAAAAAGGGTTTTATGGTGGGAGCTCAGGGAGTTTTTTCTCAAGCCACTCCTTAATGAGCTTCGCGTTCTCCATAGTCTTTGGAATGAACATTGCATATGGCTGGGCTCTTCTATACATCTCTTCAAAAGTTTTTATCGCCTCTTGAGCTTTTTGCTTATTTAAATCTCCTAACATAGCCTTCAACCCCTCTAAGTACTCTATAGCCGACCTCGCCTCAGAAGAAAACATTTTAAAGCGGTTCAACTCCTGAATACATTCATCAAATTTCCTCTTAATCACCTCAACATCAGCACTCATCCCAAACCCCACCTATACAGCAAAACAGTGGTTTGAAGAGTTTTATAAAGCTTGTGGAGCTAAATCCCTAGAAGAGGTGGTTATATTGTTCTCACATCAAATATGCAAGTATTTCCCTGTTAATGACACTTAACAGTATTTGCAAATACCTGTGGTTCTGTTAACAGGGTTGTAACTGAAAGCCCCGCTTTTCAAGGCGGGGATGATAAAAGATTATAAGTCATGTATTCTCCAGTGCTCCTTGGTGATGAGTGTTTAGGCTTTGTAAGCCCCAGGCAATGATTGATGCTAATCCAATAACCCCGAGCCCAAGAGGGGTAGGGGTAGTGGACATTATAAATATTAGCATAACTTCAACAAATAACAACATAAAAAGTTAGAGAGCTGACAAACAAGAATAGATCGGAAAGCAGAGAATAGAAGTAGATAAGGTAAAACTTATCTTGTTTTATATCTGAAAAGCTGTTGAGATATGGTGCAATAACTTTAAAAGGTTTTCACAAAACATATTAATTTACTAGTGGTTTTGGGGCCGTAGTTTAGCTTGGTAGAATGCGGGGCTTGGGCCCCCGTGGTCCGGGGTTCAAATCCCCGCGGCCCCATGTAATATATATTAATGGTTTTTGTGGTTAAGGGTGTTGCTGATGATGTGCTTAGGTTGGGTTGAGGGGGATGAGTGATGAGGTTTGCTATCAATTTTTGTAGCGTTATGTTCTTAATGCAGTTTTATGCTTAATAGTTTTTGTAATGAGTTTTTGGTGGTTTGTTTGGGGGGAAAGCTTCATCCTGATGTGTTGAAGAGGTATGTGTTTGGCAGAGTTGGTGTTAGAGATCCTAGTGTTGTTGTTGGGCCTGGTGTGGGTGAGGATGCAGCTATAATAGATGTTGGTGAGGATAGGGTTATAGTAGTTCACTCAGATCCGATAACAGGGGCTGTAGAGCATTTGGGTTGGCTTGCTGTTCATATAGCGTCAAATGATATAGCTGTTAGAGGGGTTAGGCCAAGGTGGTTGTTACCAGTTTTATTTCTGCATGAAAATGCTGGTGAAGATGTTGTTGATCTGATAACGAGGCAGATAGATGAAGCTGCTAAGGAGATTGGTGCAATGGTTGTTGGGGGTCATTCAGAGTTTACCCCTGGACTCGCAAGACCATTAATATCAGTGACTGCAATTGGCTTGGGTGAGAGGGGTAGGTATGTTACGAGTTCTGGGGCTTTAGCTGACGACCTGGTTATAATGACTAAGACTGTAGGTGTAGAGGGCACAGCGATACTGGCTACAGACTTCAAGGATGTGCTTCTAAAGCATGGTGTTCCAGTTGATGTTATTGAGAGGGGTAGGAGGTTTCTGAAGATGGTGAGCGTTTTGAGGGAAGCTCTAGCACTAGCTGAAGCAGGGCTGGCAACAGCAATGCATGACCCTACAGAGGGTGGACTCATAGGAGGGGTTGTGGAAATAGCGTATGCATCCAATAAAACCATTGAGATATGGGAAGATAGAATACCCATAGCAGAAGAAACAGCAACAATATGCAAAGCACTTGCCATAGACCCCCTAAAGCTAATAAGCTCAGGAGTTCTCATAGCAACAATACCTAGGCATAGTGTTGAAAAAGCATTAAAAACGCTGGAAAAACAAGGAATAAGAGCAAGCATAATAGGGAAAGTAGCAGAGTTCTCAGGACACTACACAATACTACATAGAAAGAACGGCTCTATCGAGAAATTTGAAGAACCCTACATCAAAGATGAGCTTAGCAGTATATGGGAAAAAGCACAGGAAATAGGCAAGCCGTAGCGGGATCTGCATAGATTTTAATTAGTTTTAATTAGCTATAGATGAATTGATCTAGCAACTCAACACTTTCACCAACCCCCAAAACATATAACCGCGCCAAACACTCAACACTCCCAAAGCCCCTGTGAACCAACATCGATGAGAGTTGCAACCCCTGTGACTGCCCCCAAGGCGTGGGCAAGGAGGCTTAAAGTGGGTGAGGGGCTCAAGGGTTTTGTTGAGAATGCTGTGTTTGGGGATGAATGTAGGAATTACATAGCCAAGGCCATCGGTAATGTGATAGTTGTTGATAGTGCTTTGGCGAGGTATAGAGAGCTTGTTGGAGCGGTACCAGTTGCTTCTGGGGTTCGGCTCTTATATAGATTCATATTGCTTTATGGTCATAGCCTCATCTCTTTCCCCCTCATCGCTCCTTGGATCTGCATCCGCCTTAGGGGCGTTCAGAGCCACCCCTGGGACCCCACACCTTGGTTGCTGCCCTTGGGGAGAGTCCTCTACGGCTCTTCACCCCTCACAGGGAATCTCATCAAGATGTGTAATAATGTCAAACCTTACAAACCTTTATGAAACTAGAAACAGCTACGAAAGGCATCGTTATCTCCTCTCTATACAGATTCATATATAGAACTACTTAGAATCATGGATACTGTTAATTGTTGCTGTGTTCTTCATATCTATGGTAAGAGCTTTGATTTATTAGCGATTATGTGTTAAAATTGGAGATCTGCTGAAGAAGCTTAATATATAGTTATTTTGTTTAGGTTGTAGACATTGATATGGGTGTTGGATGTGAAGGATGTTATTGTTGGAGCTGTTGTAGAGGCTGTCAAGAAGGCTGTAATCTATTTACCACCTGATGTTAAGGAGGCTCTTAAGAAAGTTTATGGTGAAGAGGATAACCCTATAGCTAAGGTTCATCTCGATGCTATTCTGAAGAATATAGAGTTGGCTGAGAAGCTAGGGGTTCCTGTATGTCAGGATACAGGTCTGCTTATTTTCTATGTTAAGCTTGGGGCTAGATTTCCATGGATAGATCTGGTAGAGGGGTTATTGGTTGAAGCTACGAAGATTGCTACAAAGGTTATACCTTTGAGACCGAATACTGTTAATCCTTTTACAGGGTTTAATCCAGGGGATAATACTGGTAGGTATACACCTGTAATCGCGTGGGATAGTGTGGATCCTAGTAGTGATGTTCTAGAGGTAACTGTTGTTCCTAAAGGTGGTGGCTCTGAGTATGTATCTACCCTTAGAATGGTTTCTCCAGGGGAAGGGTTTGAGAAGATTAAGGAAGTTGTTCTAGATGCTGTTATAGATGCAGGTGCAAAACCGTGTCCACCTGTTATAATTGGGGTGGGTATTGCTGGTCTTGCTGATCAAGCTATGTATTTAGCGAAGAAAGCTGCTACGATTAGGAGAATAGGTTCTAGACATCCAGAGCCTATGGTTGCTGACCTAGAGGTAGAGTTGCTGAGAACCATCAATTCCCTGGGTATAGGTGTTATGGGTATGGGTGGGAAGATCTATGCACTAGATGTACATATAGAGTATGCGTATAGACACCCAGCTACATATGCAATAGCTATAGCTTTCCAATGCTGGGCAGCTAGAAGAGCTAAAGCTATAGTTAAACCCGATGGAAGTTATATTGTTGAGCAGTGAGGGAAGCATATGGAGGTATATAAGCTTAGAACACCTCTATCTAGAGAAGATGTGGAGAAGCTTAGGGTAGGGGATATAGTATACATCTCCGGAACTCTATACACAGCTAGAGATCAAGCACATAAAAGAATTGTCCAGTACCTAAGAGAAGGAAAACCTCTACCATTCAACCCCAGGGATTCAGCTATATATCACTGCGGACCTGTGGTCATTAAGAAAGGTAGTGAATGGAATGTAATCTCAGCAGGGCCAACAACGAGTACCAGGATGGAGGTATACGAATACGAAGTTATTGAGAAGCTAGGGGTTAGAATGATTATAGGGAAAGGGGGCATGGGACCTAGAACAGCAGAAGCATGCAGAAAATTCGGTGTAGTGTACGTTACGTTCACAGGTGGTGCAGGAGTTCTAGCAGCACAAACAATTAAACGTGTTGTAGATGCTCACTGGCTCGATCTCGGGATACCAGAAGCTGTATGGGTATTAGAAGTAGAGAACTTCGGACCACTGATAGTAGCTATAGATACAACAGGGAGAAATCTACACGAAGAAATAATGATGAGAGCTAGACTAAGAAAAGAAACAGCTCTACACAATCAGGAATACCGGACAAATCTTTAGCTCTCCTTAGATCTCTCAACACATGTTTAAATCATTCCTTTTACCTAGTTTCTCAGATACTCACAGCTCAGCTCTCTTGCGATTATCGTGAACATATTAATTGCATCACTGTATTTTGAAGTCATAAGTGTTAGCAAGTTCTCTTAATGAGGAAAGTGTGAAAGACTTTAACGTCTTTGCATAATCTTCTTAGCTAGGTTAACCATAGCTTCAACATACTTGTAATTCCTCTTTACATCTACATTTTCAAGTCTTGCTTCATGAAATCCCTCTACATGAAGATAAAACGCTGCTTTCCACCATAATGAAAACTCCTCTAAACCAAGTTTATCGGCAATAGCTTCAGCAGCTCTATTAAGTAACCTTGACCACCAACCACCAGATTCAATAGCTTTTCTAGCTTCTTCAAGGTTAAGAGCTGTGGCAAGAGCTTTAACAACTTCTTCAGCGGCTTTATAGAGCTTCTCACTAGCTTGAACAGGATCCCTATCTATTAGCTCTCTACCCTCAACCAAGAACTTCTCAGCAAGCTCAATATGCTTCAAAACTTCCTCAGACAACCTAGCACCTAAGCCCATTTCTTAGCACTTCTTTCAAATAGGTTAGCTAAGTTAAAAGTGTTGCCGAAAGCGATGGAATCACGATACTCAGCATAGAGATTATAAGCTCCTGGTTCAAATCAGAGACTCTGCATATCTACAGCATAGAGACTTTATAAACACTATGTACCTACATAGCTCTGTACCATCAGTATAGCTATAGTATAGAATAGTTTAACTTTTATGAAATCCCTCAATACCTTCCTACCCCAATATTTAAAACTCTATCCTCTAAAACTCATAGTTATACTCTAAGTAGGTGCAGATCTTGGCAATAATTATGTGATGTTCTTGGATATGTGGAAATGTTGCTAATTAGAGCTTAGGAAAGTACAGATAGTTGTGAGGTATAGAGATATAGAGGCTTTGATGAAACTAGCTTAGCACAGGTTTGTATTCTAAAGACGTAGATTTCTCAGCTTTATTAAAGAAATACGTTTTACCGTACATAAATGTTTAAATTTGTTAAAGTTATTTTTCTAATAGTTAGTGTTTTGTAATGGGTTATATCCGGGTTGATGCTGTGATCAAGAATCTATTTACAGGTAAAAGTATCTCTGTTAAAGCTCTTGTCGATACAGATGCTACTCTTTAGTGCTATTCCTAGAAAGATTGTTAAAGAGCTTAAACTACCTATACTTAGGTAAAGTTGCTGTGAAAACTGCTAAAGGTGTTACAACTGAAAGCCTCGCCCTTTAGGGCGGGGAGGAGGTCAGAAAGCTTTCTACAGGTTATTCCTATGTATGGGTCTCTTCTATTCCTAGTATTCTTAGTTTCTCCTTCATATCTTTAAGCTCCATAAAACTTACTGAAATTATGTAAAACAATTTCTTTCTATCTCTAACAATAATCTTGATACCTTCAACAAGAGCTTTAAATCTTATGAGTGGTGGTGCATCGTTGAGTATTACAAGGTCTACTGGGATATTTAACGTTTGTTCTAGAGTTGAAGCAACTTCATTGAATTCTTTAAAACTTATCTCTCTATCAACAACTAGACCTACGTCGATATCTCTAATAAAGTTTCTTCTAAGAATAGAACCGAATAGAACAGCTATCTCGATAAACTCGAATCTCTCTAAAACCTCTTTAACAATCTTAACAACTCTATCTACATCATCAACCTCGTAATACTCTATACTCATATCTTCACCAACTTCTTTATTTTCTCAATGAATTCATTAACACATCTAAAATCTGTTTTAACATTGTTGTACACAATATCATCTCTTACAACCCAGTATCTGTGAACAAGTAGATTTCTAAGTCTTGCTAAAGCCTCTAGATCTCTGTAACACTCTACACCAAGTCTTCGAGAAACCTCTCTAAAGCATTCAGTATAAGATTTTGGTCTTAAACCAAAATGATCAACAGCTATATGTAAACATATAGATGCCAAGGCTTCTACAAGAACTATTACATTGTACTTCATGGAGTTAATCTCATCAATACTCATCTCAGTAAAACTCTTAGATGTAAGTCTCTTAAGCTCGTTAATAACCTCTACAACATCTCTTATCCTTGATTCAATAACATCTATATCTATAGGCATAGCTCATCACAACAATCTATATAGCTAAATAATTAACATGTCTAAATTAACGTTTAATAGGATCAACTTCAAGACCAAGAGTCTCAAGAGCTACAACACCAAGAACCTCAGTATCACCTTTCTCGGCAAAGACAATCTCTACATAATCTTCAAACCTTTTGTAGCTTATAGTAGCTATACCAACAACTCTCCCAACAACTCCACCATCAACAGTTTCAAATAATCTAGCCTTAGATTTGATATCTATCTCTTCAAGAACCTCCTTACTAACCCAAGTAAATATAGAATCTGTGTCAACAAGAAGTTCAACTTCTTTACTAATAGCTGTTTCAGTATTTCTAACAGTTATCTTAACTCCTACCAATCCCATAAAGTAAAACCTTTTAAATTATTCTCTAAGAGCTTTCACCTCGTTATTCAAATTATATCCTAAGTTTATATCTACATATAAATTTCTTGAACTGAGTATAAGAGTTTTACGAGGTGATACATAACTGAAAATGCTTATACAAAGCTACACAGAAAAACTTGACTATTAAAAGGAATTACATATCTCTTGGTTTAATGTTAAAAATAAAATCAATTCAAACAAATAAATCGTCAACTTAACTACTTTGGCCTTCTTCTACATCCAGAGCTCTTCTTCTGTTTCATGGAATTTTCTTTCTTTTCCTCTTTACTCATTATAACACCAAAGTATACTAAGCATGGTAAGAGGTATTTTAGTTGTAAGGTATTTGGTATCATGAAAAGTCTAAACCTATTTCGGGATAATCTTGTAACTATCTCTGTATTTATGATGAATTAGCTATTGATTTCATGAATATATTTTATTCGTAGCATGGAATTTCATTATTTAGAGTAGAGAAGATTAAACTCATCAAAATCTGTTTTAAATTGTCCTTTTTAACTACTAGTGGTTTAAAATCTGCAGCTTTATAATAGTTAATTTCGTTTCAATGATTAGTCTTTTGATTGAGTTAAATAATTTATTATCAATCTCTTTATAGCTCTTCTAAGGGTTTCACTTAGCGCAGAAGGCGACATATCAAGTATTTTTGCTAATTCTTCTAGAGTTATTCTGTGTGAATAATCGAAATACCGTTTGTCCCTAGATGCTCATTCTCATTAGTTCATGTTTATTCGTTGCATCTAGGGGCTTTCTCCTCGCCCACCCCTTCACTGGTAGCACTGCTACCTCCAG
>Ga0209225_1004055_pt1 | contig 11798 bp, 11 predicted proteins | sample WasSprMetagenome_FD_184732 | JGI IMG/M metagenome (GOLD analysis project Ga0209225, IMG submission 184732) | Sulfidic aquatic microbial communities from Washburn Spring, Yellowstone National Park, USA - WS (SPAdes) (version 3) | ecosystem: Environmental > Aquatic > Thermal springs > Hot (42-90C)...
TATGAATTTATTTAAATTATTCTTAAGATAATTATATGTTGCTTCTGCATCAATATATGTAGCATTTATATCTGAAATAAATAAATATCTATGTATCCAAGAATTTAAAAAAATAGTATTTTCTTTTAAAATTTTTTCTAATTCAGGATAATTTAATAAATTTTCAAATCTTAATTTTATATCAATATTCGAATATGGTATAAGATTTTTAATAGCATTTTTTATATAATTAATATTTATAGCATTATTTATTGAAACATTTTCCTTTTCTTCTAATTTTCTATTATCAAATACTATTAATTCGATCGTATAATTTTTACTAATTGGTGGATCATAAACAAAATTTGGTAAAGCAAGATTATATATAAATTCAATTATATAATCTGCTAATAGTTCTGTTAACCATTTTCCTCCAATAAGAGTATATGGATTTATTCCTTGATCTTTCATAATAACTTGTATAGGTAAATCAAACCATTCAGAAACAAATGTTGGGCCTGCACTTAAATCAATAAACCAAAATCTATAATTTCCTCCCCAACCAGTTGCAAAACCTCTATATCTTAAACGATATCCAAGGTCTTTATCTTCATAAAAAACACTATAATAATGTGCTGTTATTTCTGGTAATGGAAAGCCCAAACTTCTAGATTTTAAAAAATTTGAAAATTGTTCATAATTAATAGATGGTAAATCATGCATATCAAGAAGCATTATAGTATAACCATTCTCAGGAAAACCACCATATTCTTCTTTATTTTCATAAAGCCATTTTTCAACTAAAGTAGCATTATAAAAAATTGCTTTAATTTTAGTAGGTTCTTTTTTAAACCAATCTATACCTATTTCATAATGATAAAACCATGGATTTTCTTCTTCTCTTTCTTCTCCTATACTTGTTAAATATTTAGCTAATTTAATTCTAAATTCTTGCGACATAAAAACAAATTCATATTTTAATTCATATAAAACTCCAGTTGTAATTTCATCCATTAGGATTAAATTTGTTTTATTTTTTGGAAGTAAACTTTCTAAAAATTGAGTATCGATTATTTCTTTATTAAAATAAGGACCTACTAGAATAACTTTAATATTTATTGGTACTTTTCTTTGAATTGCATCATTTTCTCCATTAGCTTTAGTATTAATTATAAAAAAAAGATTTAATAGAAATATTATAAAAAACAAAAATATTATTTTTCTCATATTATTCGTAAAAAGTATAAATGGTATTCTTTATTAACTTTTATTATTTTCATTTCTATATTCAAAAAACATTTTTAAAATTTTAGAAATTCTCATTTAATTTTAACGATAAATTTATAAGACATTATAATTTTAATTATATGAAGTATTATGGTTTTTCCAGAAAAATTTTTATGGGGTGTTTCTTCTTCAGGTTTTCAATTTGAAATGGGCGATCCTTTGAATAAAAGTTTAGATCCAAATACAGATTGGTATGCTTGGGCTCATGATAAACAAAATATAGATAAAAAAATAGTAAGTGGAGATTTACCTGAAGATGGACCTAATTATTGGTTTCTTTATAAAAATGATCATGAAATTGCTTATAAATTGGGTTTAAAAGCTTATAGAATTGGTATAGAATGGAGTAGAATATTTCCAAAAAGCACAATTAATTTAAAAGTTGATATAGAAAGAGCTGATGATGGAAAAATTTCTAAAATAAGTGCAGAAGAAAGTTTAATGGAAAAAATTGAAAAAATAGCTAATATTGAAGCTTTAAATCATTATAGGTCAATAATTACAGATTTAAGAAATAAGGGATTTAAAGTATATTTATGTTTAAATCATTTTACATTACCTATATGGATTCATGATCCTATCATTGTTAGAAATTCAAAATTAAAAAAAGGACCAAAAGGTTGGTTTGATGAAAATACAATAATAGAATTTTGGAAATTTGCAGCTTTTTTAGCATGGAAGCTTGGAGATTTAATAGATTATTGGATTACTTTTAATGAACCAATGGTTGTTGCAGAAAGTGGTTATTTAGCTATTGAAGCTGGTTTTCCACCTAGTTTAAGAAATTTTAATGCTTTTAAAAAATCTTTAATAAATATGATTATAGCGCATGCAAGAGCTTATGATGCTATAAAAGAATGGGATAATATTAAAGCAGAAGAAAATTCTTTGCCAGCTGAAGTAGGCATAATACAAAATATAATACCTGTAAAACCATATGATTATAATAAAAAAATAGATAATGAAGCTGCAAAATTTATTAATCATATTCATAATTTATTATTTTTAGAAGCAACATCAAAAGGATGGCTTGATGAAAATTTAAATGGAATTGAAGAAAAAGAAGAAATAAAAGAATATTTAAAAAATAAATTAGATTGGATTGGAGTAAATTATTATACTAGAATTGTTACAAAAGGAAGAAAATTTATTTTAGCAAAATTTCTTATAGGACTTCCATTAATACCAGAATTTGTAAATGGATATGGAATAAATTGTAAACCAAATAGTATTTCTAATGATAATAGACCTACTTCAGATTTTGGTTGGGAAATATATCCAGAAGGATTAAGTGAAGCTTTAAGATTAATATCTAAATATGAAAAACCTATGATAGTTACTGAAAATGGTATAGCTGATTCTGAAGATAAATTAAGACCAATGTTTTTACTTGAACATTTAAGAGAACTTGATAAAATATTGAATGAAGAAAAATTAAATGTTAAAGGATATTTCCATTGGGCTTTAATAGATAATTATGAATGGGCAAAAGGATTTAGTATGAAATTTGGCTTGTATGCTGTGGATTTTAAAAGCAAAGAAAAAAATAGAATTCAAAGAAAAAATAGTGTAGAATTATTTAAAAAAATAATTGAAAGTGGAGAAATACCAGAAAAAATTAATTTATGAAATTCTATCAAAATAAATATTTTTTCCACTTATTGAAAGAGGAATACCAAATGCTATATCAGAATCTATTAAACCAAGTTTTATAGCAGCAACTCCTATGCTAAACATTATTCTATTATCAATATTTAAAATACTAGCAGTTTTTACAGCTGAACCTAAAGCTATTCCTAAATCTATTGCATACATAATACAATTAGGTCCATTATAGCATTCTCCTTTTTTCTTATAATTTTTATCAAATTCTTCACAATTATATCCGCATGCATTACAATTTATCCCTTTAGAAGAATTTCCTTTAACTCCAATTATAACAATTGCTTGAGAATTTCTAACATTTTTTGCATCTCTAATAAAAGTAGCTCTATTTTTTTCTTTTCCAATTTTATCCATAATTTCTGCAATTTCATCTTTTTCTTTACCATTAACTATTATTATTTGAATTTTATCCATTCCTCTTGCTTTTGGAGCTGTACGAGCACTAGCAGCCATTAATTTTGCAGCAATCATTACAGCTTCATTTTCTTCTTTAGACATTTTAAATCCCGCTTTTATTTATTATGAAAAATATTCTAAGCTATATATTTTTAGTATTATTGAATGATTTAATTTTTTAATAAAATTTATTAATGTGAATGGTTAATCTTTTTATGAAATGAATAGAAAAGAAAAAATTATTATTTTATTAATCGTATTGATTTTTGCAGGTATTCTTTTATATAATTTAATTTCTATTATTTTATTACCAAGCTACCAAACTACAATTGAAAGAACTGAAAAAATTTATAAAGAAAATGTGATTAATCTTCCAGAACCAAAAACTAAAGGAGAAATGTCTGTTGAAGAAGCTTTATTAAAGCGTAGATCTATTAGAGAATATACTTCTCAACCATTGAATTTAGAACAAATTTCTCAACTTTTATGGGCAGCTCAAGGAATTACTGAACCTACGTTAGGTTTTAGAACTGCACCTTCAGCAGGTGCAACTTATCCACTTGAAATATATTTAGTTGTTGGTGAAAAAGGAGTAGAAAAATTGGAAGCTGGAATATATAAATATAATCCTCATGAACATAGTATTATTCTTTTATTAAAAGGAGATTTTAGAAAAGAATTAATGGGTGCAGGTTTAGGACAAACATGGATAGGAGAAGCACCAATAAATATTGTTATAGTAGCAATATATGAAAGAACTACTTCTAGATATGGTGAAAGAGGAATAAGATATGTTCATATGGAAGCTGGACATGTTGGACAAAATATTTATTTACAAGCTACTGCTCTTAAACTTGGAACAGTCGTTATAGGAGCATTTTATGATGAAGAAGTACAAAAAGTTTTAAATTTACCAAAAGAAGAAAAACCATTATACATTATGCCTGTTGGCTATCCACGTAAGTAATTTCCTTTTTTCTAAAGCTGGGAGATTAAAAAATTTCATTATTCATATTAAGAGATCAAAATTCATTACCTAGAAAAAGAAATAACCAAACTTATATTTATATATAAGTTTAGTTAATTCTTACTTATGGTGATATTACCAATAAATAAAAAACTAAAAAAGAAGGTACATAAAACTATAGCGTTAGCTCAAGATATTTTAGTTATGCAAATATATGATAATTTTCCTAAAGCTGTAATTCATGGTGGTATTGCGATATGGAGATGTTATGGAAGTAATAGATTTTCTGAAGATATTGATATTTATCTTCCTTTAACCATAAAAAATGCTGATATGAAAAACTTTTTAGATAATTTAGAAAGAAAAAATTTTATCGTAGAAAAATTTAAGAGAACAAATAATTCAATTTTTGCAAAATTTTCTTATTTAGATGTTATAATTAGATGTGAAGCGATATTTAAAAATATTAGAAATTTTGTAATAAAACCATTTGAAATGAGTGATGGAACTTTTATTTTAGTAAATATATTGCAACCTGAAGAAATGATTAAAGAAAAAATTTCTGCATATTTTAAAAGAAGGAAAGTTAGAGATTTATATGATATTTTTTTCCTTCTAAAGTTTGTTGAAGATAAAGAAAAAATTAAAAATCATTTATTAAAATTTATAGAAGATTTTAAAAAACCAAAGGATGAAAAAGAATTAAAAGCATTAATAATTTCTGGAAGTGTTCCAGCAATTGAAAATATGTTAGAAGTGATAAAAAAATGGGTAAGATAATATATTTAAATAAAATAAGAGAATTTCTAAAAACTACACCAATTTTTAGATCTAAAGATATAGAGCTTATTGTAAAAAATAAAAATTATAGTTATGTTATTCTTCATAATCTTTTAAAAAAGGGGGAAATAAAAAGAGTTAAAAAAGGTTGGTATAGCATATATGAAGACCCAATTGTTTCTGTATTTTGTTTTAAACCAGCTTATATTGGATTGCAAGAAGCTTTAAGTTTTCATGAACTTTGGGAGCAAGAAACAAATGTTATTCTTGTTACAACAAGAAAAGTACGAATTGGTATAAGAAAAATTTTTGATAATAATGTGATCTTACATAGAATAAAGCAAAAATACTTTTTTGGTTATGATTATTTAAAGTATGAAAATTTTTTCATTCCAATTTCTGATATTGAAAAAACTTTAATAGACTTAGTTTATTTTAATGAAATTCCTGATAAAAAGGTTTTAAAAGAAATTAAAAAGAAGGTAAACAAAGGAAAATTAAAAGCATATTTAGAAAATTATCCATTTAAATTTAGAGAAAAAGTATATAAATTAATTTCATGAATTTTTAAGTGATAATTGTTAAAAATTAATCAAAAATTTTTAATAAGGATTTTATGGTAGTGTTAATAATGACATTAAAATTTAAGCCATTAGATAAATGGAATTGCGAGTGTGGAAAAGAGCATAAAATATCTATTGCTAAAGTTTTAATTAAAAAAGATGCTATAGAAGAAATACCTAAAATAATAAAAGAATTTCTTAATGGGAAAAAATGTTTATTAGTTGAAGATGAAAATACAAAAAAGATTGCTGGAGATAGAATTGAAAAATTGTTAAAAGAAAATAATTACATAGTAGATTATGTATTAATAAATAAATCTTCTATAGAAAATATAAAAAATGTTGCAAATTTATTAAAAAATTATGATTTTTCAATAGCTATTGGAGGAGGTACGCCTATAGATGTAGCAAAAATGGCTACTTATATGAACAATATGGAATTTATATCTTTTCCTACTGCTCCTTCTCATGATGGAATAGCTTCTCCAATTGTTTCACTTATTGAAGAAAATAAAAAGAAATCTTTAGTTACGCATACTCCAATAGCTATAGTAGTTGATGAAAAAATTATTTCAAATGCTCCTAAAAGAATGATAGCTTCTGGAGTTGGAGATATTTTATCTAAAATAGTTTCTTTAAAAGATTGGGAACTTGGTAAAAATGAAAAAAATGAATATTATTGTAAAAAAGCTGCTGAATTAGTTTTTTCTGCAATAGAAGATACTATAGAATTTATTGAAAATAATGGGAAAAATATTAAATTGTTCATTGAAGCTTTAATAAATTCTGGAGTTTCAATGCTTATTGCAGGTTCTTCAAGACCATGCTCAGGTTCAGAACATTTGTTTTCACATTATCTTGATTTAAATAGTCCTAAACCAGCAATGCATGGTGAACAATGTGGTTTAGGAGCAATAGCAATGGCTAAATATCATGAAGAAAATAATTTAGATTGGTGGAAAGAAAAAAAATATAATTGGCAAAATATAAAAAAATTATTAAATTCTATAGGTGCTCCAATAAGCATTAAACAAATAAATATTGAAGAAGAAATTGCAATAAATGCATTAATTTATGCTCCTGATTTAAGACCTGATAGATATACTATTTTACATAAGAAAAAACTTAATTATGATAATGCAAAAAAACTTTTATATCAAACAATAATGTGAGTAAAATGCTTAAATTTTTATCATGTTCAATCTTAGCAGGTGGAAAATCTAAAAGATTTGGTTCATATAAAGCTATTGCTATTTTTAATGGAAAACCATTAATATATCATGTATTAAAAGTTATTCAACCATTAACATCTGAAATAATTATATGCGTTAGTAATCATGAACAATATAAAGCTATTTTTAATATAATTAAAGAAAATAAAAAAGTGTCGATAATTATAGATAGAAAGATCAATTTTGAAGGAGTTTTATCCGGTTTTTATACAAGCTTAATTTCTTCTAAAAATAAATATATTTTCATAGTAGCATGTGATATGCCATACATATGTGATAAAGGAATAAAATTAATGTATAAAGAAATAAATGAGAAAAAATTAGATGCAATTGTACCTATTTGGCCTAATAAATATATAGAACCATTATTCTCAATTTATAATAGATTAGAAACATTAAAAATTTTTGATAAAATAATTGAAAATAAAAATAATGAAAAATTAAGTTTAAGAAAAATAATTGAAAATTTAAATAAAGTAGAATATATACCTGTAGAAAAATTTTTTGCTATTAATTGTTCTGAGAAAATGTTTTATAATATAAATTATAAAAATGATTTATATAAATAACCACAACATTTTTAGTAAAGAGCGAAAAATTTTACTCATGTTTTTAAAATTGAAATTTAAAAAATATTTTTAAAATATCTCCAATAGAATATTAACAATATATTCAATTAGTATAAAAACAATTAATGGAAGACAAGGAGAAACCAATTCACCTTCATTTTCTATTGGTTCCACATCAAACATTAATAAAGGAATAAAGAAGAATTCTCTTTTTTTACCAAAGCTACCTTCTATTGGAATTGCAATTTTTTAACACCCTTAGTTCTATATCCAATGAATAATGCAAATATTTTTCTATACAACTTTTCATTTTCAAATCCTTTAAAAATATTCTCTTTATTTGAAATTCTATATAAATTAAAGAAATTATGCAACTAAAAATGCTTAAATATTCCTTTTTTAATAATGTATAATAATCAAAAAAAGAGGTGATAATATTAGAGATAAATGAAAAAAGAACAATTGAATATTTTAAAACAATAGCTCTCCCCGAGACTCTTTAAAGGAGGGTAGGGGGAGGTTAGGCGTGGGCCAAGCTTCCTATTCATAGGAACCAGCATTCTCCAAATGAAGGACACCTAAGGGAGAAGCTCCTTGAACTAATTTTTAACAAATTAGCAATAAGGGTTGAGTAGCATTTTGCTACTCTGCTGGTGCCTCCCAATGGGAGGAGTGCTGGTTTGCATTCATTCAACATGAATGCAAACTGGTTCCAGAAAGAGGGGCTAGACTATGGTAGGAAGTTGGAACACGCCATAATATAAATTATCCTAATCAACTCTAACATTTAAAAAAAAAATAATAATTTCTCATTTAAAAAGCCATTTTTTCTCGGGCATGTTTAAAACTTTTGCAGTTGTTTTCCCTCTTTTTTGAAACAATGTTTTATCTAATCCTTTTATTATAACAACTGGTATTCTTTCTTTTGCTTGACCCATTACTAATTCAGCTGCTGAAGCTATTTCATCTGCTAAAGCAATATTTTTAATTTTAAGTTTATAACCAAAAATATCTTTCTCACCTCTATAATCTTTAAATGGTTTTATTCTTGATAATCCAATAGCCATATTTACGTGACCATTTCTTAAAGGTCTACCATAAGTATCTGAAATTATAACACCAATTTTCTTACCATATATTTTTTCTATTTTTTTACGTATTTTATCAGCTGAATAATCTGGATTTTTTGGAAGAAGTGTTACAATGTCTTCTTTTCCAGCTACATTTGATCTATCTACTCCAGCATTTGCACAAACAATATTTTGTTTTGTTTTTACTATTAAATGTCCTGGACAAGCTTTAATAATTTTTTTAGATTCTTTAAGAATAACTTCAACTAATCTAGGATCTTTATTAGTTATTTCAGCAATTTTAATAGCTTTTTTAGATGGTTTTATTTCTCTTAAATTAACAATTCTTCCTTCAGCTTTTGAAATAATTTTTTGAGAAATAACTATAACATCACCTTCTTCAATTATTATTTTTTCTTTTCTAAAATTTTCTATTATAATTTCAGCAATATCATCACCTTTTTTAATTAATGGAATATTGGTTAATCCAATTATCCTAATTTCTTTAGCCAATTTATTCACCTTGATTCGATCAACATTCTTTAAATAGCCAAACTATTTTTTATATAAACTTTTTTAATTAAATGATTTTTATAAATCATGTTTAAAAAATTTTGATATTTATTTATAAAAATAATTGAGAATATATTTAAATACAAGTTTTTCTTTTTTTAAAAATGATGCCAAGAATAGGTCATATAAAACAAAAGAAAAAACCTCATGTTGGTAGAATAAAGCAAAAGGTGTTTTCATAATTGGCAATCAGAGTAAAACTTAAAATAGAATGTGAAAATAAAAGCTTAGAAACATCAGCTCTTGTGAATAGTGGCTTTGAAACTGAAACTCCTCAACTTATTCTTCCATTAGAAGCTGCTAAGCTTTTAGGATTATGGCCACCAACTCAAAATGCAAAAATAGAAGAATATGATACAGCTGGAGGGCCTGTTATTATGTGGGTTTATCAAAATATTCTTAAAGTAAGAATTGAAGAGCCAATTAAAAGCAAATTAATAAATTGTGATGCTGTAATTTCTAATATAGAAGATGAAGTGCTTATAAGTGAACTCGACTCTAAACTCTAGCTTCTTCCTCCAATGCTAATAATTTATTCATTGTGGCTTCGTTCACCCAGCATCCTTTAATTGCTTAATTCATCGCTTTTGCTCCTATCATCGCGTTCATTATGCTTGGAGGAAGGTTTTGGGTCGAATTCCAAAACCTTCTTCTTCCAGACTTCAATCTTTTATTCATCTTGAAGCCTAGAAGAAGCCCTAACCTTTTTTCCCATAGCTTCATTAGAAATTTCTTTGTTATATTAGCAACAGCAATCCAATCTCTATCATCTTTAAATCCACAATTCTTGCATTCTAAATTATGAATAGTATTATTGTATTCTTTAAGTTCTCCATTGCATTTTGGACATTTCTTTGAAGTATCTTTAGGATCTACATATATTGTTGCTATTCCATTCCAATTTGCAATATTAGTTAAATAATTTATTATTTTTCCATAGAACCATGTATGGATTTTATAGTTATAGTCTTCATTTTTATTTTTAAAGTTATTTCGTAAATCTTCATAAACTATTGCAATACAATTGTATCTTAAAGCAATTTTAACAATTTCATTTGAAAGCCTTTGGCAAATTCCTAAATTTCTTAATCTTAACTTATTCCATAGTCTTTTTGCAGGTGTTTTATATCTCTTCTTAGCAAATTCATCAATTTTTCTTACTCTTTGCCATTCTTTGATGTTCCATTTTATCCTATCAATGAAAATTCTTTTATAACCATTGGCATCTATTTTATAGATGGCAAAACAGACATCGTCAAGGTTAATGTCTATACTTAGTATATTAAGTCCATCATTAAGCATTTTAGACAAATCTTCAATGCTTGGTAATTCTACAATTTTCCTTATTGGAAATATAAGAAAATATCTATTATCTTCTTTTTTAATCAGCGGATCACATAGTTCAATTTCTTTAAAATGCTTTGTTCTTTTTGGTGAATTCAAAGCCTTTATTAGCAATTGCTTCCTTTTGCATCTAAACCATGCTTTCATTGTTCTATAAGGTTCTAATGATGTTATACTTATAGTTTCAAAATCATCGCTACTTCTTGCATAATTTCTTTCTAATCGAATAAAATTATTGCTTATTCCAATGACTTTTTTATTTTTTAAATGCTTAATTGCTTCTTTGCTAACAATGTTCTCTAATTTCTTTATTTTTTCTTTAATTTCATTCTTCATTTCTTTTGTTTTCTCAATAGTTGTAAATATTGCATTTCTGCCATTTTGCTTAATCAATTGCTCAGCATATTCTTTTGCAGTTTTTTTGAAGATTCTTTGGCAATTTTGTTTGAATATTAATGAATTTTTCAAGTTTTGCATACATGTTTGCATATTGCAATACTACATTATTCCATTCTTTTATTAATTCATTTATTTTTTGAATATCTTCAAAATTATTAAAAATTATTTCTCCTTTAATTATTTTATATGAATATATTCTCATTTTTTAATTTATAATTTTTAAAAATAGTATAAAAATATGTAAGGAAAAATAGTAAATTTAAAAGGACAAATAATACTTAGAGATTATTGAAAATGAAATTATATTTATTAATAATTCTAATTAGAAAAAATTCAGAAAGATTATTAAAGAATTTTAAAACAATAAAGAATATTATTAATGCTTCTCCACAAGAACTATCCTCAAAGGCTAAAATACCTTATAAAACTTCAATTGAGAAAAATATAAATGGAAAAAAGAAATTTATATTTTCATTATTAGAAAATGAAATAGAATTTATTGAAAATAAAGATATATGAGTTACACCAAGTATTCCATTAATTGTTTTTATATTTTATGGAGATATTTTAAAAGACATATCCATCTATCTACAACCAGTAAAAAGAACGTATAATATTCCATTTATAACAATTCTATCATATATGCTAGGTTTTCCAACTCTAGATTTAGGAAACAAAAATGCTTAATAATCTCCCATTCTTTATCAGAAAGCTCATAAAATTCCGTGAGAAATTTTATTATTAGAAAAGCCTAAATTGTTTAGAGATGAGTTTAGTGATAAACTTGCTGGAGAACTTAATATAATTGGAGAAGATTTTAGTAAAGGACTTTGGAGATTAAGAGGAGAAACATCGATTTTTGAAAGCGAAAAACCGAGAAAATGGAAAAAATAATAGTATTATAATATTAATATTATGAATTTTAAGCTCTACTAGAGATTACAACATCTATCCTACATTTTCTCCTTTGATAT
>Ga0209225_1004059_pt1 | contig 11791 bp, 19 predicted proteins | sample WasSprMetagenome_FD_184732 | JGI IMG/M metagenome (GOLD analysis project Ga0209225, IMG submission 184732) | Sulfidic aquatic microbial communities from Washburn Spring, Yellowstone National Park, USA - WS (SPAdes) (version 3) | ecosystem: Environmental > Aquatic > Thermal springs > Hot (42-90C)...
CCAGATCGTCTTCCACCTGGCCGCCTTCTTCGCCAACCAGAACTCGGTAGACCACCCCGAACGGGACCTGATGGTCAACGGCCTGGGCACACTGCGCTTGCTGGAGTACTCGGTCTTCACCGGCGTGGAGCGCTTCGTCTACGCCTCCTCCGGCTGCTCCATCTATGGGAGCAATGCCCCGCTCCCCTTGCGGGAGGAGTTCATGTCCATGCACCTCTCCACCCCCTACCAGATCACCAAGATGCTGGGCGAGCTCTACTGTAACTTCTTCTACAACCACTACGGTCTCAAGGTGGTCAAGCCGCGCTTCTTCAACTCCTATGGCCCAGGGGAGGTGCCCGGCCAGTACCGCAATGTCATCCCCAATTTCATCTACTGGGCCATAAAGGGCCTGCCCCTGCCCATCACCGGCACCGGCGAGGAGACCCGCGACTTCACCTACGTGGGTGACATTGTGGATGGCCTCCTGCGGGCAGGGGTCATGGAAAGTGCTGTTGGCCAGGAGTTCAACCTGGCCTCGGGCAAAGAGACCCGCATCATAGACCTGGCCCACATGATTAACGAAGCCACCGGCAACACTGCCGGCATTCGCTTTGTCCAGCGGCGCAAGTGGGACACCAAGGACCGGCTGCTGGCATCCATTGAACGGGCCCGCGCCCTTATCGGCTATGAACCTAACACCCCCTTTGAGGTTGGCCTGGCCAACACCGTGCAGTGGTTTCGCGACAACTGGGACAAGATCGAGGCCTCGGCCCACTTCGGCCCCGGCGTATCCTCAGCCGTCCGAGAAGTGGTGGCAAAGCATTGAGAAACGAGAACTGAGAGCCCGGAGGATGGAAAAGGGAAAATGGAGGATGGAGGTTGGAGGATGGAAGATGGAGGAGGGAAAGGGGAGAATGAATGACTCCCTTGGCGAGTCTGAAGAAACCAAGCTCTGGCTCGATTTCTCCCTTGACTGCGGCTACATCCAGGCCGACGACCACAGGAGGCTCACCGCCGGGTATGAGCAAGTCGGGGCGATGCTGTGGGCCTTAATGACCAGATGGGAGAGCCTCAGGTAAAGTCTATCCTTCCATTCTCCATCCTCCATATGGAAACGAACGAGCAGTTGGCAGGAGAGCAGGAATTGAGGCGTAAAGGTGTCATTCAGAAGATCTGGACGGAGCTCTATAAGCGCCCGTTCGACCTTACAATTCTCGTCCTTGCGCACATCCTTCTCCTTCCTTTGTGGGTCTTCCTTTGGGTTTTCATTCCAGTCTTTATAAAGCTCAAGGATGGTGGTCCGGTCTTCTACAGGCAGAAGAGAGTAGGCAAAGACGGAAAGATCATTGAGGTGGTCAAGTTCAGAACGATGGTCCTTGACGCTGAAAGGCTTGGAACGAGATGGACCTCCCCGTGGAAGGCAGATGGGAACGATCCCAGAGTAACAAGGGTTGGCTGTATCTTAAGAAGAACTGGGCTCGACGAGCTCCCTCAGGTGATCCTCATCTTCAAGGGAGATATGAGCTTTGTTGGACCAAGAGCCAAGCCAGTAAATGAGCATGACGCATTCTCTGCTTCTGTTGCTGGCTGGTCTCAAAGGCTCAAACTGAGACCGGGCTTAACAGGCCTTGCACAGATAAGGGACCCCTCTGGAGAACCAAACTTTGCCTTAAAGTGCGATCTCGAATACATGGAAAAGATGAACCCTCTTCTGGACCTTAGAATCCTTTTCGTGTCTGTATTGAATACCCTTCTCGGAAGATGGGACAGGAAGAAGACGGCTTGATCTTTTCCGAAAATCCAAACTCCTGGCCCATCAGAAATCAGCAGCCCCCCACCACAGCGCCTCATGAGTGTTAACGACGGTTTTGATACACCTCGTAGGCGTTCACTTCGTGACTGTGGCCTGGATACCTTTACACCTCGTGGGTGTAAAACACGGGCCAGTTTAGATGCTGGAAATCCAGGGCCTCTGGCCCGAATATTTCCACTTCGTAAGTGGAACAGAGTAGGTGAAACAGGGTTGGCGACCGTTTCCGCATTTCCCAGTGCGGCGGGAGACCAAGGACGGAGGACCGGGCAGAAGACGAGGGACCGGTGAGCATGGATCCCATCTCCGGTCTCCCGTCCCCCGTCTCCGGTCCAAGTCCAAACCCATGCACGTTAGACGTTCTGATTTGCCAACGGCGCTTGTTTGGGTGCCGGCGGGCACCTGCGTTGAGCAGGGGCTCAGAGAGGAGGTGCTACTATGAGTGCCATCGGGCGTGAGTTCTATGTAATCATCGAACGAGATGAGGATGGGTACTATGTGGGAGAGGTTCCTCAATTGCGGGGTTGTTATAGCCAGGGCAGAACGCTTGATGAGCTGATGGCGAACATCCGGGAAGTCATCGAATTGTGTTTGGAAGAGGGAAGCGAAGAGACGCTGCCGGAGTTCGTTGGTTTGCAGAAAGTGACGCTTTGATGGCCCGGTTACCGACTTTGAGTGCCCAGGAAGTCATCCAGGCTTTGGAGAAAGCTGGCTTTCAGGTTATTCGGCAGAAAGGATGCCACGTGCGGATGAGACATGCAGATGGGCGACGGATGGCTTAAGATAGGCATTGTGGAGAAGGGATGTGCCGAGTCGGGATATTGGCTGGAGCTCTTCGACGAAGCCGAGATGGGCGATCCTGAGGAACGTCGATGGCTTTTGCGGGAGGCTGGTGAGCTACTTGCCATCTTCACCAGTATTGGCAAGACCTCCAAAGAGCGAAGATAATTCCGAAATCCGAAATAAAAGAAGGGGGGTGTAAACGATGAGAAAAGCCCTTCTTGTCGGGATCAACAAATACAGGATCCCCGGGGCTGATCTGAAGGGGTGCGTCAACGATGTGACCAACATGAGGGACGTCCTTCTTAAATACTTCGGGTTCAGCGTTCCGGAGATAAGGGTTATCGTGGATGAGAGGGCTACGAAGAGGAACATAATGGATAGGCTAAGATGGCTCGTGGAGGGTGCGAAGGCAGGGGACATCCTCCTTTTCCATTTCTCAGGCCATGGGTCGCAGATAAGGGATAGGGAAGGGGATGAGCTTAAGGACCACATGGACGAGATCCTATGCCCACACGACATGGATTGGGATGGGACGTTTATTTCGGACGACGAGCTTAAGAGTCTTTTCGATGGATTGCCCGATGGCGTCATACTGGACGTGGTTCTCGACTGCTGCCATTCCGGGACGGGGACGAGGGAGGAGGTGATGTTCGGGGAGGAGAGGATGGTTCCGAGGTTCTTGAGGCCACCCGTTGACATAGAGTGCAGGGTTGAGGACGATCTCCCGGTAAGGAAGCTGTTGAGGGATGGGTCTGGGGAGAGGGGACATGTTATGAAGCATGTTCTTTATGCTGCGTGCAGGGACAACCAGACATCTGCCGATGCATACATAGGTGGGAGCTACAACGGTGCATTCACATACTTCCTATGCAGGAGGATAAGGGATGCGAATGGGGATGTTACGAGGGGTGAGTTGATAAGGAGGGTAAGGGAATCCCTGAGATACCATGGTTTTGGCCAAACCCCACAACTTGAGGCCACAAAGGAAAAGAGGCAGAAGAGGATGCTGGAGTAGCGTTAGAACGTTCCACGTTTCAACGTTCGAACGTTCTAACGTTTCAACGCAAAGATGGCGCAATTTGACGAAGCCTATGACTTGGCCGACAAGTGTAGCCGCCAGATCTCCCGCTTCATGATCTATCTGGAATCACAACCGACCAACGCAAAGACGTTCCACGTTTAAACGTTCGAACGTTCAAACGTTCTAACGTTCCAACGTTCAATAGCTTGAGGCAACAAAGGAAAAGAAGCAGAAGAGGATGCTGGAATAGTGTTAGAACGTTCCACGTTTAAACGTTAGAACGTGCAACGTTCAAACGTTTGAACGTTCCAAGAGCCAAGAGGAGATTAGGAGGGGAAAGATGAAGACAACAGAGGTCAGACTGCTGAGGAGGTATCTCAGTCCGCAGACGGCAACCCTTCTGAAGGAGCTGGAAGAGGAGTGTCAAGCTATCTTAAAGCTGCTTGCTCAATTGGAGTTGCCCGGTCTTCGGGAGGAGCAGGTGGAGGACCTTATAGGGGAGTTGAGTGCGGCGATCCTCCACCTTCATGAGCACACCCGAGGGCTGGATGAATTGCTTGACAAAGAGGGGAGTACTGCAGATCGCCCATGATAGCCACCATATATAGCGTTAAACGTTCCAACGTTCGAACGTTCTAACGTTTCAACGTTCAAACGTTTTGACGGAATACCGATGTCAGAGCAGGCATATACTCTCATAGTTGAGGTTGTGGACATCCAGGGCCATTGCCCGGTATACAGGGTTGGTGACCGTTTCCGCATTTCCCAGTGCGACAGGAGACCAAGGACGGAGGACCGGGCAGAAGACGGGAGACCGAGGACGGAGGACCGGTGAGCATGGCCCCTATCTCCGGTCCCCCGTCCCCCGTCTCCGGTCCAAAAACATACAAGTTCCAGCAATTGCAGGTGTACCAATTGGCTTTGGACTACGTAGACGCTGTCTATGCCGTAGGCCGTCAGTTGCCTGAATCAGAACGATTCAATCTCCGGTCCCAGTTGGAGCGGGCGGCCACGTCTATCGTGCTGAACATTGCAGAAGGATCTACAAGCCAGAGCGATGCGGAGCAACATCGGTTTTTGGGGTTGGCACTACGGTCCTATATAGAAACGGTGGCGTGCCTTGATTTGATAGAGCGACGCGGTTACCTATCACCTGATAATCTGAGGCCCGTTCGGGAATTGGGGCATCGCCTGTTCGTAAAGTTGCAGGCTTTTCGGAATCGGCTCGTTGGACAGGAGACCGAAGAGGAAGGAGGAAGTCCCCGGTCCCCGGTCTCCCGTCCCCGGTCCAAACACATTCCCTGAGGAGCTCTCCCTTGCACAAAATCTGCGTTCTCGGCTTGGGCTACATCGGCCTTCCCACGGCCAGCATGTTCGCCACCCATGGCTTTCAGGTGGTGGGGGTGGATATCAATGAGTGGGTGGTGGAGACCCTCAACAACGGCGTATTTCCACTTCGTAAGTGGAACGGAGTAAGTGAGGGGTGAGAAGTGAAAGGTGAGGGGTAAGAGGTGAAAAGTAAGGAGGAAGTAAAAGGGGGAAGGAGGTTTCGAGGAAAGGGATGGTCGTGCAACTGCTCAAGCGGTTGTTCACTGTGGAGGAGTACCACCGGATGGCCGAGGCTGGGATCCTCTCAGAAGATGATCGTGTGGAGCTTATCGAAGGTGAAATCGTGAGGATGAGCCCGATTGGGAGCCGGCATGCGGCGTGCGTGGGCCGACTGACGCAACAGTTGGTTGTGCAAGTTGGGAGGCGTGCCATCGTCCGTGTCCAGAATCCCATCCGCTTGGGCGAGCACTCGGAGCCCCAGCCCGATCTGGCGTTGCTTCGGCCCCGTGCGGACTTCTACGCCTCTTCCCACCCCGGCCCGGAGGATACGCTGCTGATCGTCGAGGTTTCAGAAACGTCGGCGGCCCCTGACCTGGAGGTGAAGGTGCCCCTCTATGCTAGGTTCGGAGTGCCGGAGGTGTGGCTTGTGGACCTGGCCGGGGAGAGGCTTGAGGCCTTCCGGAATCCATCCCCCCAGGGATACCAGGATCTCAGGATCCTCCGAGGTGGGGAGGTCGTAACCCCCCTCCTCCTTCCGGATCTCTCCCTTGCCGTCGAAGCGATCTTAGGATAGTGTTCCCGCCTCATGTTTTTCCACTTACGAAGTGGAACGGACAGCCAGGGGCAAGGGGTAGAGGTAAAGGGTGAAAGGTGAGAAGTAAGAGGTGAGGGGTTCAAGGTTCAAAGTTCGAGGTTAAGAGCTTATGAGGATCCAGACTTCCGGCCCTTATTTCCACTTCGTAAGTGGAACGGAGTAAGTGAGGGGTAAGAGGTGAAGCGAGGAAAGCCGCATAAGAGGTTAGATGTGTGGAAAAAGTGGAGTTGGTGATCCAGATCCATGTTGCTGCTATCCCCAATCCGAAATCCGAAATGTCCTTTGGATCGCTTGCTCAACAGGCTCATCCGCTCCCTCAACCCCTGGTCTCCTTCTTTCCACCTCTCACTTTTCACTTTTGAAGGCATCTTCACTGCGGGAGGTTGAAAGGCAAGGGTAAGTGTGGTATAATTATCAATAAAGCCGAAAGGAGAAGTTAGAAAGTTATTCAACAAAACACCTATATTGGCTTGCAAGATGGAGGGTAAGAAGGAAATGGGAAATGTATATGTAGAACTTGAGCTTGAGAACTATGCCGATCGGGTTTTGGCGAAGAAAGGTTATCTTGACCAAGAAGCAGTAAGAGCGCAGAAGGTCAAGGTATTAGCGGATACTGGCTCTACGATGCTTGTCTTACCAGAGGATCTCGTTGATGCCTTAGGACTCGAGCGTCAGGGGAAGGTTGTGGCGATCTACGCTGACGAAAGGAAGGAGGAGCGAGATACTGCTGGTGTAATTACGGTGCGTGTGGCGGGGAGATCGATGGAGACTCGTTGTGTTGTTGGCCCACCGGGTAGCGAGCCGCTCTTAGGGCAGATTATCTTAGAGGAGCTCGATCTCTTGGTGGATTCAAAAGAGGGAAAGCTTGTTCCTAGGCCTGAATCACCTTATCTCCCCACGCTGAAGCTGAAATGAGCTGCATTCGGAAGGCGGATCGTAACCATCCCTTGATGGAAATAAGAAATTGCGAAAAATGATTTCGTTTGTCCTCTCGGGTATCCTCAGCATGAAGCTACCCCACCTTTTCAATTCCGAAATGTCCTTTGGATCGCTTGCTCAACAGGCTCATCCGCTCCCTCAACCCCTGATCCTTATGAGGATATATAAGATATTACGTCTCGAATCCCATAGAAAAGCCCCTTTGGAGTGTGTTGTAAGGACTGTGGATAGATCGTGGGATTCGCTTGAGGAGGCGCTCAACGATCTCGGAAGGGCAGGGTGGAAGATTGAGACACCGATTTATAGGCCGGTGCCAGGTCGTGGCCACGAAGGCGAAACGTGGTTGGAGGCCTTGGTTCTGGTCAAGGAAGTCGTCGATGTGGAGGAGATCAAGGAGGCGGTGCGCCAGCTCTCACCCGAGGACTTAGCGGCCTTTCGTGCCTGGTTCTTTGAGTTCGATGCGAGCGTTTGGGACCGGCAGATCGAGGAAGATGTAGCTGCGGGCCGGTTAGATCGACTTGGGGAGGAGGCGCTGCGGGATTTGCGTGAAGGGCGCTGTAGTGATCTGTGAGACACCGAGCCACCCCACGCTTCTGGCGCTGCTATCGCCAACTACCGGAAGAGATACAGCGGTTGGCAGACAAGTGTTATGCCCTCTTGCGCCAGGATGCACAGCATCCGTCATTGCACTTGAAGAAGGTGGGTCGCTTCTGGTCGGTTTGGGTGGGCCTGCGCTACCGGGCGCTTGCTGTGGAACACGAAGGTGACTTGGTCTGGTTTTGGATTCGGGGTGGGTAGAGGAGGATCGTTCAAGTTGTTGGACACCCTGCGCGATGCCTGCGCCGATGAGGTAAGATTTGGCTGGAGTAGTTTACACCCGCCATGCCGAAGAGAAGTTCGAAGTGCTTAAACGGCACGGCTTTGAGGTCACCCGAAAGCAGGTGGAAGAAACACTTGCTGCGCCTGATATGGTGATCCCTCAAGCGAAAGGAAGGATGATCGCTCAGAGGCGCATCAGCGAACCTCATGTATTGCGTATCATCTACCGACAGGAGGGTGAGGATCTGGTGGTGATCACGTTCTACCCTAGAAGGAGGGAACGCTATGAAGCTGAGTTATGATCGGGAAGAGGATATCTTGATGATTGAGGTCCTCCCGGAGGCAGCTATCGATCACGCCGAGCAAGCAGGGCCGTTCATCGTCCACTTTACGGAAACCGGCCGTCTGGTATTGCTGGAGATACTCGATGCCAGCGAGTTCCTTTCCCAGGTGATCAAAGCGACGCTGCGTTCCGAGGCGAAGGAAGTGCCACTCGGTGTAGGATAGTAAGGGGCGGAAGGGAGGGGTAGAGGCTGGATGCGTGGAAAAAGTGGAGCTGGTGATCCAGATCCATGTTGCTGCTATCCTCTGCACGGAGCTATCCTATGCTTTTCAATTCCGCAATCCGAAATCCGAATTCCGAAATGTCCTTTGGATCGCTTGGTCGATGGGCTCATCCACTCCCTCAACCCCTGATTTCCTTCTTTTCACCTCTCACTTCTTACTTCTCACTTTTCACCTCTCACTTTCTCATCCTGAGGAAGCTCATCAACGGCCTTTGAACTGGAGGTGGGATAGGAGATGGGAAAGATCGAGGTTCCGACCAAGAAGCTTACATACGAGGAGTTTTTAGAATGGTGCGATGAGGACACCTGGGCCGAGTGGGCAAACGGGGAGGTTATCGTGCTTACACCGGCCTCGGAGCGACATCAGGCTCTGAGGGGCTTTCTGGAAGCGGTGATAAGCATCTACGTCGAGCAAAGAGGGCTTGGGAGGGTATTGGGAGCTCCTTTCCAGATGAAGACGGGTCCCGAGCTTCCGGGGCGGGAGCCTGACATCCTCTTTATTGCCAAGGAGAACCTGGCACGGCTCAAGAGGAATTATCTCGATGGCCCGGCCGATTTAGTGGTGGAGATCGTCTCTCCGGAGAGCCGCCTCAGGGACCGGGGTGAGAAGTTTGCCGAGTACGAGATGGGAGGGGTGAAGGAGTACTGGCTCATCGACCCAGAGCGAAAGGAGGCGGACTTCTACCTCCTTGATGAGAGGGGGAGATACAGGAGGGTGGAACCGGATGGTGAGGGGATCTATCGCTCCGAGGTTCTTTCTGGCTTTTGGATTAAGGTGGGGTGGCTATGGCAGGATCCTCTCCCACAGGTGCTGGATGTGCTGCGCAAGATGGGTTTGATTTGAGAAGCCAAAGGGAAAGGGGGTTTCGAGGGGAGAGTGACGTAGTGTTTTCCACTTCGTAAGTGGAACAGAATAGGTGAAAGGCGAGGGGGTAGGTTTCTTGACATTCCATGGAGGATGTGATAGGATTGGTCATTGCCGAGGGCATCCTGGATAGGGGGGATAAAAATAGGAAGGGGGTAAGAAAGCGATGAAGGCGAGGGTTTTCATCTCCCTTATTGCCATATCCATGCTCCTCCTCATCTCATCCGATGCATATGGCCAGAGGCAGAGGAGGGCAGCTAAGGAGGTGACGATAACAGGGGAGGTTGTTTCCGTCATGTGCTATCTCAAGGATGGGTCGAGGGGTGTGGGGCATAAGGAATGTGCGAGGAAGTGTGCGGAGAAGGGGATGCCCCTTGGGATCCTCGAGGAGGCGAAGACGGAGGGTGGCAGGACAGTGACGAGGCTATATATTTCTGTTGGGAAGGAGCATGGGGATCCTGGTGTATCCCTTCTTATGGATCACATAGGGGAGAAGGTGACTGTGGTAGGGATTCCTGCGACGAGGGGAGGGGTTAGGGGTATAGTTATAAGCTCTGTGAAGAAGGCAGAGTAATCCCCAAGCCTTTGGATGCCCTCGGCATAACAGGCTTTTCTACTTTGCGGAGAACTTGGGGTGATAGGTGTTCAAGGTTCGAGGTTAAGGGCTTATGGCACGGTTTTTCCACTTCGTAAGTGGAACGGAGAGCCAGGGGCAGGGGAGCGGGCCGATGATGGATAATAACCTCAAAGAAGGCTTAAGATGGCTGGACCAAGCGGAGGCAGACCTTAGAACATCTAAGAACTGCTTAAGTGCTGGGGATTACTACGCCTCCGCCTTCTTCTCCCAACAGGCTGCGGAGAAGGCCTTAAAAGGATTTCTCTACTCTAAGGGGTTCAGAGCCTTGGTGACCCACTCCGTCACCGAGTTGCTGGAGGAATCCGCCAAACAGGAAAAGAATTTTGAAGGGATGACGGATTATGGCAAGGAGCTGGATAGACACTACATCGGTTCAAGATACCCGAACTTTTATCCCTCAGGTGCGCCTTATCGGTATTACACTAAAGAGATGGCGGAGCGATGCATAAGCTATGCCGAGTCGATCTTACAAGAAGTCAGGAGATATTTGAGAAGATAAAGAAGTATACCGAAGCGGTGGTTCAAGCCCTTGACCCGCAAGCGGTGATCCTCTTCGGCTCCTTTGCCCGAGGAGACATCAACGAGGGCTCCGATGTGGACATTTGCGTAGTCGCAGATTTCAGGGAGGGGTTTCTGGACAGGATAAAGATCCTGCTTGAGTTAAACGAGGGCTTGCCGCTTGAGCCCATTGGGTATACTCCGGAGGAGTTTAAGAGGATGGAGGAGCAGAGGAACCCTTTTATCTTAGAAATCAAAAGGGAAGGGAAGGTCCTCTACGGTTCGATCTCGTATTTCCAAATTTCCCAGTGCGACGGGGGACCGGGCAGAAGACGGGGGACCGAGGACGGAGGACCGGTGAGCATGGCCCTAGTCCCTGGTCTCCAGTCTTTTCAGTTTTCAGATTGCCTTTCGGTCTGCTCAACTGGAGCCATCGATCCCAGCGCCCTGGATCGATGTGTTGCTGGACAGTTTTCCGGATCTGGTAGCCAGCAAAATGATTGCGCTGGTGGAGTGGGGGCGCCGCGGGATTTCCGGGATATTTATACCCCTTTGCCGGAGTGGGCTGACGACCCCGCAGGAATGCTGGGAGCTCTGGAGGCGTCGCCAGCAGCTCTCGGGCGGGGATATGGATAGCACCAGGGCCAGGTTGGCTGTGGAGACACACCTCTTGCGGCAATGGCATGGCCTTCCCCGCCTCCCCTACTTCGGAAGCCCGATGCCTCACATTCGGGACGACCCCAATCTGGAGTTTGTGTGAGACCCTGGCATTGTTAGAAGGGCTTGAGGAGGGCGCCGGCCTCGGGGAGCTGGTGAGCGGAGGTGAGAGGTGAGCCAAGAAAAGCCGCATAAGGGGTTAGATGCTCCGGCCCGAGTATTTCCACTTCGTAAGTGGAACAGAATAGGTGAAAGGCGAGGGGGTAGGTTTCTTGACATTCCATGGAGGATGTGATAGGATTGGTCATTGCCGAGGGCATCCTGGATAGGGGGGATAAAAATAGGAAGGGGGTAAGAAAGCGATGAAGGCGAGGGTTTTCATCTCCCTTATTGCCATATCCATGCTCCTCCTCATCTCATCCGATGCATATGGCCAGAGGCAGAGGAGGGCAGCTAAGGAGGTGACGATAACAGGGGAGGTTGTTTCCGTCATGTGCTATCTCAAGGATGGGTCGAGGGGTGTGGGGCATAAGGAATGTGCGAGGAAGTGTGCGGAGAAGGGGATGCCCCTTGGGATCCTCGAGGAGGCGAAGACGGAGGGTGGCAGGACAGTGACGAGGCTATATATTTCTGTTGGGAAGGAGCATGGGGATCCTGGTGTATCCCTTCTTATGGATCACATAGGGGAGAAGGTGACTGTGGTAGGGATTCCTGCGACGAGGGGAGGGGTTAGGGGTATAGTTATAAGCTCTGTGAAGAAGGCAGAGTAATCCCCAGCCCTTTGGATGCCCTCGGCATAAAGAGCTTTTCAAATCCGAATTCCGAAATGTAGGGTGGTGATAGCGGTGAGGTTGTTGGAAGTTCCTCCTATTTTGCGGAGAGCGTTGGGCGATGAGGTGGCGGATGCTCTTATCGCCTGGTTTGCGAGCGTGCTGGAGGAGAGGGCGATTTCCAGGGATGAGTATAGCCAGATCCTCTCCCGCCTGGACATCCTCGAGCATGAGATGGCCGCCATCAAGGCCGATGTCCGGGAGCTGCGAAGGGAGATGAACGAGCGCATGGACAGGATGT
>Ga0209225_1004064_pt1 | contig 11777 bp, 11 predicted proteins | sample WasSprMetagenome_FD_184732 | JGI IMG/M metagenome (GOLD analysis project Ga0209225, IMG submission 184732) | Sulfidic aquatic microbial communities from Washburn Spring, Yellowstone National Park, USA - WS (SPAdes) (version 3) | ecosystem: Environmental > Aquatic > Thermal springs > Hot (42-90C)...
CTCGCACCAAGTAGTTAGCCAAGTCTATAGACACCAGATTGATGCCCTTAAGAGCCGACGCCACCCGGCCGTCTGTAAATACCTGCGTCTTGAGGTATTGACAGCCGGGGCAGTCGGGCTGGTGGATAAATATGAGAACGCGACCATCTCTCCCGAGGGCGGCGGCCAGGTCCTGCTGGGACTTGACGTCTGTGAACTGCAACTGGCCTATCTGCAACGCCGCCGCGAGGGCGGCCAGCAGTAAGAGCGCCGTGGCGGTTTTCATGGAAAGCTATTTACGGAAATCCCTATATATGTTTGTGCACGTGGAGAAGGTGGTCACAGGGCACTTGGCGACTAACACGTACATAGTATGTAGCGCTGAGGAGTGCGTCGTGGTGGACCCCGGCGGCGGCGCGGACAGGATCCTGGCGCGTCTGGGCGGCAGATCTGTGGCGGCTGTGGTGGCGACCCACCTCCACTTCGACCACGTGGCCGCAGTCGCCGCGTTGACGGAGGCCGCGGGGGCGCCCTTCTACGCGCACCCGGCTGACTGGGCCGTCTACAGGGAGCTCAACGCGGTGGCTGAGGAGTGGGGCTTCGAGACGCCCGACCTCCCGACGCCCAAGCCCCTGGGCGAAAGGCTGTGGATTTTCGACGTGTGGCACACGCCGGGTCACACCCCCGGGTCCGTCTCCCTAGTGGCTGACGGCGCCGTGTTCACCGGCGACACGCTCTTCTACCAGTCCGTCGGCAGGACCGACCTCCCCCTGGGCGATTGGGATCTGCTGGTTCAATCCGTCTGTAGGCTCTACAGCCTCCCGCGGAACTACGTGGTGTACCCCGGCCATGGCCCCGAGACGTACATATGGCTGGAGGCGGCGGACAACCCGTTTATAAACGCCAACGTTTGCAAAACCGGGGGCCACCGCAACCCATATTAGCATAGCCGCCGTTCTCCCCATGCAGGCCCCCACTAAGGCCAAGTTGCTACAGTATCCGCCGCCTCACGTCCTCACGCCTCAGCTCATCATAGCGGCTATGCTAGGAGGGGCATCTGGAGGACTTCATGCGCTACGCCGAGCTTGCTGACAGTATCATGAGCTGGAGGAGTTCTCTAAACCTTTAAATCTCCTGCCTAAGCCGCCACGTGAAGGCGGTGATTTTAGGAGGCGGCATAGCCGGGGTGTTCACGGCGTATTTCCTCAAGGAGGCAGGTTTCGACGTGGTGGGTTTCGGCGGCGAGCTCACGTATCCGCTGGCGTCGCTGGTGCTTACCCAATCTATGCCATTTGGAGAAGACGTGGAGCTGGCCCGGAGGAGTCTGGAGATATACAGGAGGTTCGTGGAGCCGCAGGAGGTCATCTCGGTGGACATCCTCCCCAGGTGGGTAGACCTCTCCAGGCTCGCCACGCCGCATGAGGTGGCCGACAAGTTGGAGGGTCTGCGGCTGAGCCCCGACGAGGTGGCTGTGGTAACCCGCGACTACTTGATACCTGTGAGGAGGGTGGTGGCGCGCCTACGTAAGGAGCTGGGCTTCACCGATTCATACGGCCTTCTGAAGGTTATGGACGGGAGGGCATTCGTGGTTGCAGACGGCGGGCGGGTGGGAGGCGATGTGGTTGTGCTGGCCGCCGGCTACAGAAACAGCATTTTGGCGAAGGAGGCGGGCCTGGACCTGCCGCTGAGGCCCTATGAGTGCTACGGGGTTTTGTACATCGTGGGAAGGCGGCTGTGGAGATGCAGCATTGGAGACCACGTCTTGGGCTGGTACGGGAGGCCGGCGACGCCTCCCCTCTACATAGCTGGGGACGGTTGCGGGCAGCTTGGGCAGGGGCCGCCGCCGAACTACGTAAGACGAATCACAGCCTTGATGAGGCAACGGGGGGCGCCGGCCCTCCCGCTGTATCTAAAAACCGGTTACTGCGAGGTGGGGCCGCACGGCGGCCCGCTGTATGGGCGGCACCTCGCCGTAGAGAACCTTTACGTTATCGGCGGTTTCAACGGCTATGGGAGCATGGTGGGGCCCGCCCTAGCCGAGCGCCTCGCCGAGCTCGTAGGCGGCCGTGGCTCAGGCGACGTATTTAGGCTGGAGAGGTACCTAGACTCCAAGCCCTTCAACGCCTGCGAGGTGGCTGAGCGCCACGACTGGGGCGCCGTTTTGCTCCGCAATGCTTAAAAATCCGCTACTCAATTAGCGGCGTGTCGAAAGAGAGGGAGAAGATGGTGCTCATATCGTTTCACGTGCCTCGGTCCTACGTCGAGGTGATCGACGAGCTAGTGAGGCTAGGGCTCTACCCCAGCAGGAGCGAGGCGATTAGGGCAGCCCTCAGAGAGTTGTTGGGTAAGTACAAACTAAACGGCGTTTAGTTTATAGACCCCCCAACACCCACGCCCCGATGGACGGATACGTGTCGGCTCTTACAGCCGCCTTAGCTTTTTCCTTCAACGCGCCGCTGGCGTACGCCGCGACTAGAAAAGGGGTGAGCTCCACCGCGTTGGTGGCAATACGCAACACGGTGGCGCTGGCGGTGTTGCTACCCCTCGCAGATTTCAAGACATCTACGTCGACGCTTCTTGTGGTTACAGCCTCCGCCCTGCTTGGGCCGGGCCTGGGGGACTACGCCTACTTCAAGGCCATGTACCACAGCGGGGTGGCCGCGGCTGTGACCATCGGCTATACGTATATATTCACAGCGCAACTGTTCTCAGTCGCGATGGGCTTGGAGAGCTTCAGGACCTCCGCCGCTGTGGGAGCCGCCTTGGCATTTCTTGGCATCGTGGTGGCGCTTGGCGGAAGGCCCAGGGGGCCCGGGGTGTTCTACGGTGCCGCGGCGTCTGCGGCGTGGGGTCTCGCCTCTGCGTTGCTGGGGGCCGCCGCCGAGGAGGCCACGCCGTATACAATCGCCGTGGTGAGGTCCGCGATTCTCGCACCGCTTTTCTTCGTCCTCCCAGAGGGGCGGAGGGCCTCTGCGTCTGGGCTCCCCTACGCCGTTTTGTCAGGCGTCGTGGGCCTCGCCCTGGGCTCACTGGCCTTCATCTACGCCATCTCGAAGATAAAAGTCGCCGCGACCGTGGTGGCCACCTCCCTCACGCCGATATTATCGCAGATACTAGACAGAGCGATAAACAAAAGCGCCATCTCGCCGAAACATATATTAGGCGCGTCGCTGGTAGCATTAGGCATAGCAGCCACAGTGATGAATAATTAGACAGCGGAAAAATGAAGAGCTGACGACGGTCTGACTACGGCTTCTTCAACTCGGCGAGTTTCTTGTTTATCTCGTCAAGTATCTGCTCCTTGGTCTTCCCCTCCGTAGATATGCCCAGGGACCTAGCCATCTCGATGATCTTCTGGTCTATCTCCTCCTTCTTCTCAACCCTCCTGACCTCTTCCTCAGCCGCGCCGGAGGCCGCCTTTCTGAACTCCCTAATGGCCTCGCCCATCCCCCTGGCCAAAGACGGAAGTTTAGAAGGCCCCCAAATGAGAATTATCACAATAGCTATTAGTACCACCAACCATTCCTGGCCTCCTAAGAAGAGGTACATAGGTATTGGTGAGTGTGGCTATATTAACTTTACGCCTCAAGCTTTTATACCGGGGTCTTGGGGTTTGTGTGGAGTCTAAGCCGCCTCGCGACAGAGAGATGCCTCTTTGGGAGCACTTGGCCGAGCTGGGGAGGCGGCTTAAGCGCGTCATAATAGCCTTCGTCGTGGTTTTTGTCGTCATGTGGATGCCGGCGCCCGACCTCAAGTCGGGGGGTCTGCTCAATATTCTTCAATCCTTCTTTGTCACTGGCGAGTACAACCCCTTTGCCTACTGGGTCTTCATGCAGTCTATAGAGCCGTTGCTTCACAGCCTCAACGCGACGGGGGGCATACGAGTCGTCTTAATAGGCGGCGAGGTGTGGAACCCTCTTTCGGCGGTTATGTACGCCGCGTTGTACCTATCTGCGTTGCTGGTGTTCCCATACTTCGTCTACGAGCTCTGGCTCTACGTACAGCCTGCTCTTTATCCGCACGAAGAGAGGGCTGTGAAGAAGTATCTCTGGGTGGGGCTTTTGTTGTTCTACGCCGGCAACATATTCGGCGTATTGATCATCTACCCGACGCTTATTAGGTTCGTGGCGGGTCTTGCCAAGCTTATAGGCGTGGAGCAACTCTTCAGCGTCTCGTCGGTGGTGAGCACGTGGATACAGATAGGCTTCTGGACCGGCGTAGTCTTCGAGACGCCTATAGTGATGGCTATTTTGTCTGAGATCTGTCTACTCAGCCCGTGGACTCTGGCGGAGTACAGGCCGCTTGTCTACGCAGCCGCGTTGATTTTGATCGCAGTTATAACGCCAGACACGACGCTGATCTCCACATTCCTAACCTTCATCCCATTTGCCATACTCTTCGAGCTGGGGCTGATCTGGAGCAGACGTATCGTACGCAAGTGCTCCGATATTCAACGCCCTCGGTAGAGGCCGTATAGGAATATCAACGTCGGCGTGGCGGACCACCCACCGGGCATCTGCCTCACCAGGTCCCACTTCACGAGGTAGCCCAACTACCACGGCGAAAGGAAGTCCATAAGGTAGTTGTGGCTCACAACCCCATGCGCGGCGAGGTCTTCAAACATGTCTAAGCCTACGCCGAGGACCTCAGCCACCCTCTCCAGGGCTTTGTGGAAGTGCGGCTCATATACTTGGACGGCTAGGTCCTCCAGTGGTGCCTCCCGCATGGAGACCTCGCCCCTCCGCACAGACACGTCGCCCGGCGCCTTCACGTACCTCTCCTTTACGTAAGGGGGCGTGGAGGCGTGGAACACCACCTCGCCGCCGACGTCCAGAGGCTTTGTCACAATCAGTTGAAGCTCTACGCCAACCTCCTCGGCGTAGCTAACTACTATGTTGACGTATTTAACGTCGCCGTATCGCAGATCCACCGCTACGGGGCCCGGCTTGTGAGAAAGGACAGCTACAGCAGCCGTGATGGGGTCTGGCCATGACGCGATGCATTTATATATGCCGTTGCCATGTGGCATCAGTCGCGCCGTCCAAGCCGACTCCAGCGGCAACTGGCCAAAGAGGAGGACTGGATCTACTACGTCTAGCCTCAGATCTCTCTGGTCTTGTAACGCCGGCATTATCTGCACCCCATGTACTCTACGCAGAGCTTGAGCAAGATGGGAGACAGACCCCAGATGGGGGGCCGGCGGCGGAGCTCTACAGCGTGGCGTCACCACCGCCGCCACTTGGCCGAGCACGTGCGGAACTTCGCTGTAGTCAACTATCTGTAGTGGCATGGCTACATTTTTATAAATGGGGACTATTAAAGGAGGTATGAGCGTGGCAGGTATTAGGTTTGATTATATCCACGCCGAGCGGCTTGGCATACCGCCTCAAGGCGTCCAGATCCAGATGAATATGCAGGTCATGATAGAAGGTGAGAGAGCCGTCAAGAGGAGCGGTGTGACTGAGATACCCTTCACGATAAGCATCTCCTCTAACCCAAGTGTCGTCACGGTCACCATCAGAGGCGTGGCCACGGTGCAGGGCGAGGTAGATGTGAAGAACCTCCCGCCGCATGTGGCAGGGCCTATAATGCAAGCCACCCTCTTTGAGGCGGCGTTGATAATGAGGGAGCTGGGCTTCCCGCCGCCTCTGCCCGTCCAACCACAGCCCCAACAGACGCCACATTACGCGTGAGCGGCTAGAGTACCCTCACGTATTCCTTGGCCGCAGTGGTGTATACCAATAGCCCCTTGGGGCGGTACACCTCTCTTGTCTTCTCCTCGTGTGTCTCGTACCGGCTGAACGCCAGCTCCAGCCGCACCTCCTTCACTGCTCCGTTTTGGGCGCAGTACGCCTTCGACGAGGTGAGCGAGAGACACGCCTCTGACCCGTCTCTTGCCACATACGCCTCCACTGTATATGGGTGGAGGATGTTCACCAGCCTCTGCCTCACCACCTCCACCATCCACGGGTACCTGCGCATAACCTTGGCGATTTCGATTAACCTCTCCCTGGCGTGGGGAGCCCACGCCTTAACCCAATCACCGAATGCCCCCAGCTCCGGCCACTCCTTTAGAAGCTCCTCTGCCGGGTCGGGCGGAGGCTTAGGCGGCTCTTTCATCCTCTCTATCGTCTCTCTTCTAATTTCCTCAGTTGTTTTCTTTGGCGCAGTTGTTTTTAAACCGGCGCATGGAGGTGTGGCGTAGACGTAGAGAAGCCGCCTCAGCCGGCCTCTCAGCGGCGTTGTATTCTGTTTACAGCGGCCTTTACTCAGAGGCTGTGGTTTCGTCGGTGGCCTCTGCCGTTGCCCTCGCCGAGGTGGGTCAGTTTAAGGAGGCTGTGCAGTATGTACAGAAGGCGGCGAAGGCGCTGTACCAGGCGGCGAAGGAGATGTTTGAGCAGGTGAAGGTGACGGTTGAGCGCCTCGTGGAGTTGTTTGTGGAGGCGGTGGCGCGGGTGCTGGCTTGGGTGGATGAGCATAAGGCCTACCTCTTCTTGATGGCGGCTGGGGTGGTTGCGCTGTCGGTTGCGTTGAATATGTGGGGCTTAATCGAGCTTGATAAGCTGGCGTATGCCGCTTCTGCGCCGTTTGTGGCTGGGCTGGTGGATACCGGCGGGGAGGCGGCTGAGAGGTTTGGGGTGGTGGCTGAGAGGTGGAGGGTGGATGATTATGAGAAGCAGAAGATAGAAGAGGTCATTAACGAGGTCATCAACGCCCCTCAGAAGAGGGAGAGACCGTTTTCGAAGTTGACAAGTTTGGAGAATCTGCCCAAGCTCCTTGTGGAGTTGAGGAGGGCGCTGAAGAATGTCAAAGACGAGGCGGAGAGAGACGCCGCTGTGGTTGCGGCGCTTGTTTTGTACAAGACATTGATCAACAACGCCGGGGCTTATAGAGAGTGGGCTGAGCTGTACCAGTGGGCGAGGAGTCTAGTTAAGGAGCGTGAATTCACCGTAGAGCCTAAGGAGGTGATGAGGCTCCATGAGGCGCATATGAGGCTGGAGGAGGCGGCGGGGCAGGTGAGGAGGGAGCTGGACAGAGTGTTGGCGTTGTACGCGTCGCACAGCCGCGACCTATACGAAAAGCTCAAATCCCACTTGAAGGTGGATGTAGAGAAGGCTGAGGAGCTGGCGGAGGCGAGGAGCGGCGAGTTGAGCAACTACTCAAACGCCAACATGGGGACTAAGGCCTACGCGGCCCTCCTCTCAGTGGCGAGAGGCGGGATATACGGACACGCGGTGATGTTGCTTATGGGGGAGGGCGCCTTGGCGGATATAGTGTTACTGACGCCGAGGAGCGCCTACGAGAAGGCCAGGGACGTCGCCAAAGGGCGCGGCAAGGCGGTGGATCCGTCGCGTGTGGGTGCGGCGGGTTGGGAGGACAGGGCCGCCTCGGTGCTTCTGCGGTTCTTTATCGGATACGGCGAGGCGGATCTCAAGTTTAGACGTATCGAGAAGGGTGACGAAAAGGGACGCGTCGAGAAGGACAGCAAGAGGGGATTCCAAGTGTTTAGGGCCTACGGCGGCGTCGAGGCGCCTGTCGGCGAGCTGTGGATAGGGAAGGTGGCCCACTTCAAGGTCAGCAGGCAGGAGATGAGGCGCTTCGTGGAGGTGGCGAGGAAGACGGCGCCAGACCTCTCGGGGATGGACAAGGCGCCGCAGTATGTGGCGTGGCGCGCCACGGACGTATCAGCATATCGGGAGCAGATAGTAGGCACCACCGTTCATTCTTGGCAGTTGAGGTGGTATTTAGGCCTCCTTGGCGGGCCTGACTCGTTCAGCGGCAGTGCTAGCGTCACGAAGGAGGGCATCAACTTCGTCGTCACTGCGCGCTGGCCCCGCGAGAGGGAGGACCAGATCCTAAGGGAGAGCAGATGGTTGGAATCGGCGCTGGGCCTGCGCGTAGAGAGCTGGCGGGAGCTGGTAGACGCCATAGACTGGAGCCTGGTTTTGGAGAGGGTTGGGGAGCTGGTCGACGAGATCAAGCTCTGGATAGGCCCCGAAAAGATGAGCGACGCGGAGAGAGAGTGGTGGGTGAGGAGGATGTTAGGCGAGCTAGCGCTCCTAGCCCACTTCGCCGAGGCGAGAAAGGTTAAGAACGACAAGCTGAGGAAAGAGGGCGCCGAGAGGCTGGCGGAGGCGGGGAGGGGCATGGACGACGACGAATGGCGCGCGGAGAGGGCCGCGAGGCTGGCGAAGGCGGTGGAGACACTGAGCGGCGGGAGGATAACCGGCAATCACGCCGAGAGGCTGGCCGAGCTAATCATCCGCTTCGCCGAGAGGCGTGACAATAGGACGAAGAACAGTATCGACAAGCTGGCGGAAGAGCTCGCCGACATCTTCAAAGAAGATGTGAAGAGAGTTAGGGAGGGTGTGTGGGGCATTGTGGATTTCATCCTCAACGATATGTACTGCTTAGCGAGAGACTGCGCGAGGGATGCGGTGGTGAGGAAGTTCGTGGCTCCAGCTCTTGAGCTGATAATGCTGGACAAGGCGTTGAGGGGCGAGTTCGACAGAGAGAGGGCCAAGCTTCTCTTTGGCGAGATGTACGCCACTGCAGTGGCGGGAGACGGCACGGTGGGGCGTAGAAGGATTGGGCTGACCGTCGGCGGGGAGCTGGGCGGAGGCGCCGTGCTACTGCGCCTAGCCACGTTGCACTTGCTCAACCAGCTTCTGCCTAAGGAGCAGAGGTTTAACACGCGGGCTTACGAGGGCAAGAGCAGATATTACAACATAGTCGCCTACGGCGAAAATGCGGCAAGGTTTAAGCGCCTCCTCGCCGTATCTGCGCCGTCGGCTGGCGGGAAGCATTTAAGCGACAAATTCAAGAAATTCGTGGAGGAGGCCCGGGTAGATGTGCGGCTCGACAACATAAGGCTGACTCCAAGCGGCCTCGTCGCCGCCGACTTGATAATGTCGGATGGAGGTGTCGAGATTAAGTACAACGTATATCTGTACGACGCGATCGTGCTCCAATTTCACTCGATGGACCGGAGCCGCGCCGAGCTCGCGGCCCTCCTTCTGAAACTTGCAGGTGTCACAGCCAAAGTGAGGGGAGAGGGCGGCGGAGACGGCTGGCACGTCAAAGCCACAATCGGCAGGATTGCGGCCGGGCGCGAGGAGCTTAGAAACGCCATCGCCGAGCTCGTCGAGACGGCGCGCGTCAGCGGCTGGGTAGATGAGAAGAAGGCAAAGCGGTGGCTGGAAGAGCTGAAGAAGGGGCGTGTGTCGGCGGAGGGCCGGCCCGGGTACCTCATAAGACTTGACCACCACGGCACGCTGGTGGTTAAATATCAGTCAACCAAACCCGACAGAATAGAGCGGGATGCACAGCGGCTTGAGAACATGGGCCTTACGAGCGGCGTACACTTTACGGTTAAGATGCCAGAGGGCGGCGGGAGGGGCTACGTCTGGATCCGTAGAGAGGGTTTGGCGTACGCCGCGTGGCTTTCTGTACACGGCTCCGAAGAACAGCAGAGGCTTGCGGCTAAGTTTGTAAGTTACATACTCCAGAGGGCGAAGGAGGGGGGCGACGACGTTCACGAAAAAGCCAGAGAGATTATAGAGGAGGGGATGTCGAGGGCCTCTCTAAAGCTGGAGGGCTTTGAGGGGAGGGTTGAGGTGGGGGGCAGGGAGCACGTGGTAAAGGTAGTAGGCGGAGGAGCCGTGTTTGAAAAGAGCGAAAGCGGCAAACTCCTCCTGAGGATTAGGATAACCGCCGAGGTCGACGGCGTAAGGAGCGAGTACACGATTACCTACGGCAGATACAGCAAAAACGCGGTCATGGGCTTCGCCTACGCCAGGGCAGACGGCGGCAGAGAGGCAGACGCCGAGAGGCTCGCCGCCGTAATAAAGGCCCTCACGGGGATGGAGCCGTGGGTGTACCGCATGAAAGACGGCACGATAAAGATAGCATGCGGCAGGGCGCATCTAGAAGGCTTTAAGCGCTACACCGAGCTGGCAGACGCCATAAAGAAGTGGCTAGAGGAGACGGGCAGGTAAGCCCCGCCCAAGGGCCAGGAGCTGAGGGAGACGCCACGCCGCAGACCGCCTCCGCCGCTATTGGAACGCATTAGAAGACCGGACTTACGCAGGCGGCAGATTCTGAACTTAAGCCGGGCAAGTAGGACATAAAACACCACAGTTATCCAGCATCAACTCTACGCCTCAAGCTTTTATACCCGGGTCTTAGGGTTTGTGTGGAGTCTAAGCCGCCCCGCGACAGAGAGGTACCTCCAGCCACAGCCCCAACAGACAACCCACTACACATGATGAGCCAACCCCGGCACCGATCTGTGAGGTTGTTTTCGAATGCTGAACCTCTTTTACTTGGTACTGTTCGCTAGAGGCGTCTATGCGCTTATGTGGTTCTACACATCCCCCGTGATACCTACCATGTTACGTGAATTCGGCGTAGCCCCCGCGGCCGCTGGGCTTCTACCTGCGGCGTTCATCGTAGGGGCCGCGGCGACTCAACTCCCCGCGAGTTATCTCGGCGCCCGCTACGGCCACGACAGAGTGGCAGGGGTGGGAATGGTGATCTTCGGAGCGTCCTCAGTGCTGATGAGCGTCGCCCCTAGGTGGGAGTGGGCCCTCGGCTTTAGGGCGCTGGGCGGGGTTGGAGCTGGGCTTTTCTTCTCCACAGCCGGTGCCGTCTTAGTCGCCCTGCGGCCCAACGCCGTGGGGTCGGCGTTGGGGTGGTACAACGCCTCTTTTAACCTAGGGAGTTTCGTGGGTTATTACTGGGGCTACGTGGCCTCGGCGGTTGGCTGGCGACTTGCTCTGGGGGTTCCGGGGGTCTTGGCGACGGCTCTAGGAGTGGCGCTTCTTAAAGGTCACGACTTCAAAACCAAAGCCTTTGTCAACTGGAAAACCGCCCTCTTCGGTTTGGCCTCTTTCCCCTTTTGGGGCGCTGTGTACGCCGCCAATAGTCTCACTGCCACCTGGATCCACCTATACCGGAATGTAGGCGAGGATGTCGCCGGCGCTATATCCTCCGCCTCTATGATCTCTGGTTTCTTCGGCGGATTTGTAGGCAAGTTCTACGACCGCGCTAAGAACAAACTCTATATCTTCCTCGGCGCGCCGATTACGGCAACTCTGGCGTACATTACGCTTCCTTACATCCCATTGGGAGCGGCGCCGTTGTTGATATTTCTCTATGGGTTGTCTTTTTCCACCTACATCACAGCCGTCTACGCCGTAGCCTCCAAGATCTCGGAAAACCCAGCCGCTGCGTTGGCGATGATCAACGTGACAAACATGGCGCTAGGTCTCCACCTCAGCTACGTCTTCTCTTGGCTGATGACAGCTGGTCCTATCTACCCATGGTTTCTCTTGTCTATGTCGGCTTTTTCCTCTGCCGTATCTACATATATAGTTCTAAAAAGATTAAAGACTTATTAATAGAGATTTGACGCCCCGGAGTGAGAGTGGTCGTGGCGTTGGGGGGCAACGCGTTTAACGAACCAAACGAGGCCATGAATCAAGAGACCCACTTGAAAAATGTTGACGTCGCGGCCAGAGTCCTCGCAAGAATTGTCGAAGAGGGACACCAAGTGGTAGTGACACACGGCAACGGGCCTCAGGTAGGTTACTTAGCAGAACTAGAAAAAGACAACGAAGCGTTTCGTCTAGATGCCCTAAACGCCATGACACAGGGGATGCTCGGCTATTTCCTTGTCTCTGCGCTTGATAAATACTTAGGCAGGGGGAGGGCTGCGGCTTTGGTGACCAGAGTCGAGGTGGACTGCGACGACCCGGCTTTTAAAAACCCGACCAAGTTCATAGGTCCCCTATACG
>Ga0209225_1004079_pt1 | contig 11735 bp, 13 predicted proteins | sample WasSprMetagenome_FD_184732 | JGI IMG/M metagenome (GOLD analysis project Ga0209225, IMG submission 184732) | Sulfidic aquatic microbial communities from Washburn Spring, Yellowstone National Park, USA - WS (SPAdes) (version 3) | ecosystem: Environmental > Aquatic > Thermal springs > Hot (42-90C)...
TTAGCTGTTGGCTTCTTATTGTGCACGTTGGGGTTATGTTTTCCTTGGCTTGTCTTTAATGGCTTCGCAAATTTTCAGGATGAGACCTTCGCTGTTTCGGGTGAAGTATTCGCCTTCGGATTTGGCAGAAACAACTATGGAGCACAAGTTTGCGTTTGGTCTTTAGCGCACGGTTGGAACACGGCGGCAACCGACTTTTGGTATGGTTACCTGTTTGTCTGCGGATTAGCATTGCTGTTGTCGGCAATATTTCTTGCTGTAGCCAAGAAAGCGAGAGTTTCCGCAGGGTTAGCACTTGCATCCTCTGCAATCATTATGGTGGCACTTATGCTTGCCCTTTCATACCACCCTGCGGTCTTCGTGATTCTCGGCTCCATTCCAACAACAGAAGGCACATGCGTGGGGTTGGCTCGCCTTTACTCTGACCAAGCCACGATAAACATTGGGCTGGGCTTTCTGTTTTCCTTCATCGGCTCTCTCACGGTGTTACTCGGCGTCTTGTTGAGGAGCGTGAAGAAAAATTGAGCAGAAGAACGTTTGCGTTTTTGCTGGTTCTAATTCTTTCATGCGGTGCGTTAATCTCGGCAGCAGTCTGCTTTTTGGCAACAGCATCTTCGCCCTTAGCCGCCGCAGATGACGATGAAACGGGATACTTCACCGCCCCCCAATATAGAACGTATACTCTAACGGTTCCCGGAGCCACATACAAATGTAAAATGGGAATAGGGAGCCAATACTTTTTTATTGGACCATCCCCTTACAGAAACCCGCGATTCTACTCAGCCATAATGGCGAAAACGGAAGGTAAAGGAACATACATCTACTGGGAGAGAATTGAAGTTTCAGGAAAAGACCCGAATGGAAACATTCTTCCGCCAGACCACTTCACGAACCCAACCATCGTAACCAACCCAGACACAGCCACCGCAAACGAAATAAAGCTTTTTAAAGTAATCTTCGACGTCCTCGCATCAGTAGACCCGACGGGATTAAGTGACTGTCTGAAGTGCGGAGTGGATGCTCAAGGCTCGGGCGGAATCAGCTACGGTTACGATGACGCTAACAACATATTTTGGGTGCAATACTATTACGGTGCATTCCAGCCGCTATATCAAGAGAAGGCGTTACGTGTCGGATTCCAACTGGACGTTTACCCCGGACTAGAAGGCACATACACCATATACATCCACTATAAAGCACTCTGCTATCTTAGTCATGGCGGCCCGATATTAGAACTATCCGAAGTTCTCCAATACCGCTACATAAACAAGCCCAACACTCCACCACCACCTTCAGGCCCCACAATAGCTTATACGGGCGTTTCCTACAACTACACAGCTTGCACAACAGACCCCAACCTCGACACGCTGAGATACCTTTTCGACTGGGGCGACGGAACAACAACCCAGACAGACTGGGTTCAGTCCGGCGTGCCCGTAACAGCCTCCCACGCTTGGACACAATGGAAAACATTTAAAGTCAGGGTTCGAGCGCAAGACTGCACGGGAGCATGGAGCGACTGGTCCCAGCCACTAGAAGTATTAGACCCGTAACGTTTCCCTCTTTTTCTGTTTCTAGAACAAAATTCTATAAGGCTTTTTCATACCAGTTTTTAAACAAGCATGCCAGAAATAAAGTTATGCGCGCATTATGGAAAAACTGAAAACTAGCGCACCTGTGTTCTGTTAGTCGCTGTTAACAGAAGAGGAAAGAGCAAACTATGTTTAAATTATTAAAAAGAAAAAGAGGCATGCTGATAACGGGCACTTTTGCTTAATGTTACTTTATGACGATATTGCGAATCCCTCGCAGGGTGTTTATAACGGGCTTGCGAACCGCCCTTCTGCCTTATCTATTAAAGCAAATCCTTCCAGTGGTCAGACTTTCACTTTTACTGAAGTCTCTGTGTTATTCGGTTCTGATGCCTAAATTTTAATATTGGGGATAACTGAGGATTTTTAAGGGAATTGGCGAATATTGCAGTTTAAAGGGCACTCTTGATCATGTGGAGGAGCGCATCATGTTTAAGAAGTTCTCTGTCTTTAAGAGAGATGGCTTTCAAAGGTTGGATTTTGAGTATGTGCCTTCTCGTCTTCCGCATCGTGAGGAGTATATTGACAAGCTTGTGAAGTTTTTTAGAGTGGCTATTGAACAGCCCGGTATGCTCAGCGAAAGGATTCTGATTACTGGAGAGAGCGGGACGGGCAAGACTGCTACGGCCAAGAAAGTTGGAGATGCATTGGAGAAAATTGCAAAGGACCATGGCGTAGACTTGATTTATGCTCATATTAACTGTCGCACTACCAGTGGAAAGTTCGGTTTGGTTCAGAACATTATTCGGCAGGCTGCGCCCACTCTTCCTTTGAGAGGCTATGGTCCCATCGAGTTGCTTCATGCTTTGTGGGACTATTTGAATGAACATAACAAGTTTCTCATTCTCACTCTAGACGAAATCGACTATTATCTTAGGCGGACTGGTGAAGACATAATTTACGAGTTGACTAGGCTGACTGATGCCATAACTAATGTTCCTCAGCGAATAAACTTCATGTTCATAGCTCGAAACCATTCATTCATGAGAGATATGAGTCAAGAAACGTTGAGCAGGTTTAGGCCACAAGAAAGACTGGAGTTCCCACCATATTTTGAGGACCAACTTATAGACATTTTGAAAGAGCGCGTAAAGGAGGCTTTCAACGAAAATGCCGTTTCAGATGAAATCATCGCGTTCATAGCTAAAAACACGGTCAAATATGGCAATGGAGACGCAAGATATGCTCTGCTACTTCTGCTTTCAGCTGGATTGGCAGCGGATAGAGACGGACAACTTTCTATTTTGCCAGAGCATGTTAGGGAAGCTCAGGAGAAGACAGACCCGAAAATAAGAGATGAAGATGTGACAATGCTGTCGGATGACGAGAAGCTTGTGCTTCTGGCTCTTGCTCGCCATCTAAAGCGAGAGAAAGAAGCAATTTTCCTTCCTCTAGAAGACGTTGAATCTTCCTATCGCGTTGTATGTGAAGAATATGATGTGAAACCAGTTGGAAAAGTCATGCTCCATGCGCTAGTCAAACAATTGAAAGTTGCTGGTCTAATTACTTTAAACGAGAAGTTTGAACCAGGTCTTAATGGTGTCAAAGCAGAAGTCTTAGAGAAGTTTCTGGTTGATCTCTTGAAGAGGAAGGAGTCTGATGCTTAAACTCGACGAAGAGAAGAAGAAATTCATTGAGGCTATCGGAAATCCGTCAAGGTTAAAGATCTTGCTGGTCTTATGGAGATCAGAAAAAGAGTTGACAGTGTACAAGATATGTCAACGTACTGGACTTGGAAGAAGCGCTGTAGCACGACACCTTCTGACGCTCGTAAATGCAGGGCTGGTTTCAAGAAGGGTTTATGGAGAAATACCAGTGTATGCTCTTAACATCGATGAGTCTAGAGTGAGAGGAATTGTGGATTTTTTCGTTAAAACCAAAATGTAATTACAGAACGTGATATGCACACCGTTAGTTTTATTTACTTAAGGGGGTTAAGTGCTTAAGGGGGTTAAGCTGCCGCTCTTCAACCTAAACCCAAAAGAATCGCCTAAGGAACTATTCGGACGAGAAAAAGAGACAGATGAACTCATTCGCTTAATCAAAGCCAGAAGATGGGTGGCGCTACTTGGGCCAAGAATGGTTGGCAAAACAAGCCTCATCAAGGTGGCCAACACAAAACTCGAAAAGACGGGAATAAGAGCTATATACGTAAATCTCTGGGGAACAAAAGGAACACAAGGTCTTCTAAGCGCCTTAGCACGCGGAGTAAACAACGAAAAAACCGTACTACAGAAAATCAAAGGAGCCGCTGAAAAAATCGAGGGAATATCCATTGGACCAGGGGGCATCTCCATATCCATCTCAAAAAAGCCTATGACAACAATGTGGGACTTGCTTGCAACTATAGGAAAACAAAACGAAAACTGCGTCATAGAACTCGACGAAGTTCAAGAACTCTCAGTCATCTCAGGTCATCTTCTCAAACTACTCGCAAACATCTTCAACACCTACCCAAACATAATCTTTGTATTCACCGGATCAATGTTCGGACTAATAAAAACACTACTCGAACCGACCTCGACATCTCCCCTCTACGGAAGATCTCCCGCAAAACTCACCCTACAACCCTTCAGCAGAGAGACCGCTAAAGAATTCCTCAAAAAAGGATTCCAAGAATATAACGTAGCCGTTAAAGAAAATCTGATAGAGGAAGCTGTTGAAAGACTCGACGGCATTCCAGGCTGGTTAACCCTTTACGGAAACAACATTGCAGTACAAAAACTGTTCCACCAAAAAGCCCTTGAAGAAACCATTTCAGAAGGCATCAAAATAGTCAAAGACGAACTTGAACATTTTTTGGAAGGAAGAGAAAGAACACTTTATTTAGCCTCCCTTAAAGCCGTAGCCATTTCCGCACGCTGGAAAGAAATAAAAGGCGCAATAAAAACAGCAAAGGGATCTACGGTAAACGACGCAACAGTTCAAAACATACTCGAAAATCTGAAGGCTGCAATGTTAATCGACGAAAAAGACAATACTTATAGAGTCAATGATCCAATGCTTCGAACACTTTTACTGACATCACAAATCACTTAGCAGGGTTAAGTACTTAAGAGACTCCTAATTCAGGTGCGACTACTGCCAAACAAACGTTTTTCCAGTTAAGATTGTGCAGAAGAGCCGACAGATTTACTTCATCCTTGCTAATGATTCTGCCCCTCTGAGAATATTTCTTCCGCATTGAAAGACATCTTGGTCCCCAGCCTTAGCTTTTCCCGTCCTTAACTCGATTGTTTTCCGACCAGCCTTTATCCATTCGAAGACTTCTTTCTTAACCATGAATAAGGGCGCAGCCCTCACCTATGCCATATTTTAAAGTCAGGTGTTTAACACTTTAACTCTACTCTCTCTGTTGTTCGCTTTCCGCATTCATTCTTTTTATATGATTTTATTGCGATTTTCTATTGTTTAGAGGTGTGAACGGAATGGGTGAGCCTGTTTCGTTACAAGATATTGATGGAGTTGGACCGGCTACAGCCTCTAAGCTTCGTCAAATAGGAATCACGACGATTGAGGCCCTTGCAGTTACGCCTGTCAGAGAAATAACCGACAAAACGGACATAGGCTTTGAGAAGGCTCTTCAAATCATTCAAGAAGCTAGAAAGCTTGTTCGTGTTGATTGGATGACGGCTAAAGAGCTGTGGGAAAAGCGTAAAGGCATGCTACGGTGTTCAACTGGCTCACAAAAGCTGGACACGCTTCTCGGCGGAGGCATAGAAACCCAAGCCATAACAGAGTTAATCGGCGAATACGGTGTTGGCAAAACACAAATCTGCCTAAAGCTCTGCATAATGGCTCAACTGCCAAGGGAACAAGGCGGTTTAGAGGGTAATGCCCTATTTATCGACACCGAGGGAACATTCAGCCCGGAAAGGATTTACAGCATAGCCGCTGCTATGGGCTTGGACCCGCAGCAGACGCTTAACAACGTGATTATCGCCAGAGCCTACAACAGCGACCATCAAAGCTTCCTAATAGATGGACTGTTCAAGATTTGCCCAGAAGAAAACGTGAAGCTTGTAGTGGTTGACTCGATGATTAGTCATTTCAGAGGAGAATATGTTGGACGCGAAAGCTTAGCTGAACGTCAGCAAAAACTTAATCAATGTCTGCACAAGTTGTTGAGATTGGCTGAAATCTACAATATAGCAGTGGTTGTGACGAATCAGGTGCAGGCTAATCCAGCTCAAGGTTTCGGAGACCCAAACAGACCAGCTGGAGGACACGTTCTAGCTCATGCTTGTACTCATCGGGTTTACATCAAAAAGACTAAAGGAGGCTCAAGGCAGGCTGTTGTCATAGATTCTCCATATATTCCAGAGTCAAAAGAGTACTTTATCATTACAGAAAAAGGAATTGAAGACGCACCAAGCGCAGACTAAACATAATAGTTTATAGTTCCTAAAGGGCAACTTGCATAGCACCTGCAAGGCTTTCTGGATAGCTTTATATCTATATGGTTATAACTGATTTGTGTATGAGCTTTTTGACAACTAGTTTGGGGTTGGCAGCTTTAACTAGAAAGGCAAAAATCAGCTCTCAGAAGCCCCGAGCGCATTAGTCTAGCGCACTAATAAACTTCTTAGAAGCCCAGAAATTTGCCAAGACAATCGCCTAATTAGCCTTCTATCACGCTTCGCTTCAGCCGATCTACAATCTCGTCGATGGCTCTGTCAGGCGCGTTAGGTCGAATCTTTCGAATGTTCTCAGCAACCCAATATGGAAAGCGATTTCTGAAGGCTTTCCTTCCCTTCTTGCTGGCTTCCCACAGCAAACCCTTAGCCTCCAACATCTTCATGTACGTTGCATTCGTGCTTTGAGTATAGCTAGTTTCAATTTCCTCAGGCAGAAAAGTCACCTCAGGATCCATACGCAAACAAGCCTTCAAAACAGCGCTTCCCGCTTGACCACGCCTCTTCAAATCTTGCAGAAAAGCCTCAGCATCTCTAATCCAACTCTTAATGTTCGCATCATCAAGCGTCTGCTGAAAAAGCTCCTTGCGCAATTCATCCTCACGCTTATAGGTTTCCAACTCAGCCTTGTACCTGTCACGCTCTTCCTGCAAAGCCTTAACATCCTTCGGAATCAGCTCCAAATCCAAAATGTCAGCAGTCTCCACAATCAACTCAGCCCAGTCACCCCACAACTGTCGAATACGCTCAAACTTCTCCTCGAATTCCCCAGCAATCTTCTGAGTCTCCGTCAACCGCCCTTGAAGGTCGCTCACTTGATTCTCTAAAGCCTGAATCTTGCCAAGTAGCCTCGGCTTCTCTTCAGCCGTGAAGACCTGAGATTCTAGTTCCTTGACTCGCGCTTTCAAACGCTCAGCTTCCAAGCTCAAGGATTCCTTGCCAGCCGAAGCCTCAGAAAACTGAGACTCCAAAGACTGAACCTTGCCAAGAAGCTGCTTTCTCTCAGTCTCCAAAGCTTCAATTCGCTTTAGGGCTTCTTCAGGAACAGTAGCAGGCGCCACCAGAGGAGCCTTAACAATCTTAGACAAGTCGGCTATGGCATGCTCCAGCTCAGGCGTCTCCACAGCCTTCGCAATAGGCGTCTTACCGCCGTGAGTGCACAAACGCTCTTTACTACGCACCTTAATATGCTCCGCCCTAAGACCACTCACGAAGGCTACGCCTTTAGGCAGCTTCTGAACCTCATCAATCTCCTCTTTGGTAAAGCCACTTTCCCTCAGCCAAGCCAAATCTGCGGGGTCTACAAGCTTGAAGATGAACCTTGTAGGCGATTGGCTTAACACAGCTTTCGCCACCTCTGCCGCCCGTCTAGCAATACACACATAACCCAAACCACGATGCCTCCCCCGAGCTGCAATCTCCCAAGCCCAATAAATCACCTTATCCTGCAGTTTCTTAATGCCTGGCAACCTAACCCTGCCAATCTCAGGAATCAGCACATGCGCCTCTTCCATAAACACAACTAGAGGTCGATTGTATTCTGCCTCAGCCTCGTATAGGGTTTCAAGAAAATTCCCCAAAACAGCATACTGATCCGTCATAGTAGCGTTTCTCGAATCTAAAACGACAGAGTAGCCCTTCTCTGCAATGCGCCTAGCCAAAGTTGAAGCAGTTTCAGGCGTCACTATCAAATCCGCTTTATAGCCTTTAGGGCGCCCCACAGGCTTGCCAACAGCAGCCACAATAACCGCATACCTTTCACGAAGCGTCCAAAATTCTCCTTCCGGGTCGATAACCACGAAAGGCTGCTTAACTTCGCAGAGCTGCTCGCACATCTTGCCAGCCATGTAGCTTTTTCCAATCCATCGAATCCCAATGATGGCCAAGGGTTGACTAATCATATTATCATGTACATTAAGTTCAAGGTCTCCGTCGCCTTCAATGACTGCTGGCGAAATAACCGCTTCGCTCATTCCAGCCTCACCTTCAAAGCCTTACTCCTCAAGCTGATGGCAAAGTCGACAACCACGCAGCTCTGCGATTCTTTAATCCACCAGGCGCACACTTCACGGAAGCATGGTGAACGGCGAATAGGACACAAAGGCGGCAACTGTTTCTCACCACTCAAAGCAAAACCTCCTCACGCCCAGCCTCAACATTTTTCCACTCCTTCAAGTGTGAACTGTAAAACTCGTCGCTTAACTCTACCACTTCAAAACGTCCCAAAACCTCAGCCAACTTCCTAGCAATAAGATGATGACACAACGGAACCTTTCCGTCGATAACGCTGAAGTAGAAATCGTCACAAGAACAATAGCCAACCACATGGTAAAGAAGATATTCACGGTCTCCGCCAACCACAATCCACACTACGCGTCCACTGGGATTAAAAACGTACTTCTTCACCCTACCCTCCTTCACAGTATCCCAAGCCCTGCTAAACCGACCACCATAAAGCTTCCAAAGCTCCACAGGATCAGCGTCAACACGAATTCTGCTCAAAGCTTCAACAACAACCCTATAATCCACTTTCACCATCTCCGCTCTTGGGCTTAAGCCTAATCTCACACCAAACCCAGTTAACCACATACTCTGCACCGCAAACCTCACAAGCCCACTCTGAAAACTTCGGCTGCTCCACACCATGCTCCTCAACAAATTTCTGCAAATCCTCTGGAAGAGGCGCAACAACCTCAACGGGCTTAGATAAAATCTCCTCTTTAGCGTCTGGATGCTCTTTAATAGCATGAACTAGAGCTGTCGTCTTCCTGGAACTTAGCTTTTCACCCACAACTTTGGCTACTACTGCCGTCTGATCTTCCTTTGGAAGTTCCGCAATTTCTCGGGCATGCGTAGCGTCTATTACGCGCGTAATAAACGCTTCGCGGGTCTCTAAAGCAAGCCTCTCTACCAACCTCAACCGGGAACTAACCCAAGGCTGACTCTTCTTAAGCTTCTCCGCAACCTCAATCTGAGTATACCCAAATTCATCCATCATCTTCTTAATGTGTAAGCCTTCTTCCAATTCTTCCAAACGCTTGCCATGCATCTGATTAATCCGCATAGCCAGTAAATACGCTTCTTCATCGCTAAGCCGTCTAACCTCAGCCCTAACCACTTCACGGCCAAGCTTCCTCAAAGCACGAATCCTATGCTCTCCATCGATCACTTGGTAGACATTGGACTTCGTGGGATGCGCTCTAACAATAATGGGCTTAAGCTGTCCTTCCCGCTCAATGCTCTCAGCCAACTCGCTAATGTAACCCTCGCTAAACGCTTTCCTAGGCGAGAAAACATCCGTCTCCAGCTGCTCCAGCCTAAGATTCACAGTCAAAACTTCGCTCATTTCTTCACCGGCTTACGGGCTATAAACTGCTTTTCCTTTCCTGAGAAGCGATACTCGTATGCTCCTAGCTCCAGCTTGCCTTCACATTTCTGCATAGCCTTCACCAACCCCTCAGCACCCTCAGTGTTAGCAAAAATCCAGCCAGCCTCCCCCTCCTTAGCGGGCTCCTTCGTCTTGTAAGCAGTCCAGGGCAGCTTGTCAAGCTCAGCCAAATCAAGCTTAGGAACTCCCACTTCAGGCTTCGCCTCAACAGAGAGCCACTGGTCCAAAATGTCTTCAAGGCGCATCTTGACCGCTTGAACGTCTTCATTCTCAGCGGGCACAGCCTCTAGCTCGTAGTAAGCTTTGCTCCACTGGCCGTCAGATCCATCAACAGGCACAGACTTGCCTTTCCCAACCACTATTCGCTCAATCTTCAACCCTCCTTCACCTCCCCAGAATTTTTCGCCTTTATCCTTAACTCTTGAATAAGCGTCTTCATCTGTTCCGCAACAGCCTGCAACCCCCTAATCAAACTCATGTGCTCCCGCATAGCCACACCAAAAGTTTTCAAAACCTCCTTAACCTCAGCCATATCGCCCTGAAGCCCCAACATCCGAAGAGGCATAACCAAATACTCCTTAGCCAACTCCGCATCAAAAAAGTCAATCTCACCAGCACCCTCAGACTGGTCCATTTTCCCAATGTCGCTGCTAAGCTCCATAAAATCAGTGAACCAACGAGCCACAGGGTCAGAAACAGCATAATGCGGCTTACGCAGAAGCTTAGGCGTACCAAGCTTCATCTGAAACTTCTCCTCTAAAACCCTGGCCAAACGCAAACACTCCAAAATAGCCAACAAAGTAGCCTCATTAGGATCCTCAGAAACAATCTCATCAGCATGAACGATAACGTGCTTAGTAGTCTTCTCAACCGTTAAACCACACTCACTACCCACAAGCCTAGTCCAATTAGCCAAACGAACCCTATCCCAATCAACAGCAGAACTAGGACCAGCAACGATAGGAAACTTTAGACTATACGCATGAAGCCTAATGCCTTTATAAGGCAAATTCTCACCCCCTGTGAGACTTTTTTTAACTGAAGGCGCAAGCGTGTAAGTTGTTAGGTTAGGCGTCTTCACCTCAAGCCTAATCCAGCCCATTTTCAACCATTTTTTAACGTGATAATGCATGAGTTGCGGTGAAAATCCCAAGATTCTCGCCACTCTTGAAGGATAATTTCCAGCGTCCAGCAGAAGCAGAGCCTGAACACTAGTATGCTTTAAAAATCGTTTTTTAACTGAATTTTTAACTGGATTCCATGACAATTTTTAACTACCTCCTTCTTTAGCTCCCTCTACATGTCAGAAATCCGCAGTTTTCCGCAACTCATGCTGCAACTCAATCTTTTGTGTGGACAGCTTAAGCTTCAAACTGTCCAAAATGATCTGCAGGCTTTTAATCGCCGTGTCAAGGCTGCACTGCTTAGGATAGATAACGGCTGCTCGGGTATTAGGCACCATAACCCACTCGAAGCCTAAATTCTCCACGATTTCCTTGGGGATGTACGCCGTCCTTTGCTGATTAACACGGATAACAAACTCCACCATCCCAAACCAACCTCATTAGACAATCGCCAGAAAACCACAAGAATTTTCTGCCGCTAACAAAGGACACTATCCTTTGTGAGGCTCAGCAAAGGACAGTATCCAAAAACGGACATATATACGCTTTCACCATAAAGGGTCTCCCTGTTAACCGCTGCAAGCCTTCAGCCCTTTAGTACAATCCTCAGCAAAAGCCATGATTTGATGATGAAATGGCGAGGATCAACATCTTCAAGGGTCGAGAAGCAAGGCTTAACAAGGCTGTTTTCTGGATCCTCGCCCAGAAAGCCCCATTAACAGTTTATGATATGTGGCGGGAATTAAGAAGTCGGAGGGACTTCACGTATGTACGCTATCACATTGTCAACCGAAGAGTTAGAACTCTTAAAGAACAGGGCTTTATTGAAAAGGTTGGAGAAAGAGAAACAAAAACAGGTTTTAAAGCTCCACTTTACCAGTTGGCTGCAGGGGCATATCTGGCTGTGGTGCTGGAGAAAATTGACATCAACAAGTTCTTAACAAATGCTTCGCAGGAAGACATTTTAACAGCCCTTGCGGTAGCCATCCTTTATTGTTAGATTGCCGTCACGATTTACTTTCACATTTTTTCTTTAGGTGTGGTTGGCCCCGGCTTTGAAAGGTGCATTTATACCTCATTTCGAAGACACGGCCGGAGCACCAAATTTACATTTCTATTTTATAGGTAATGATGTTTTTGACTGTTTGATTTGTGGGTTTTTGTATTTATTGTTAAATAACAAAATTTATATTATGTATTGCGATAAAAGACAGTG
>Ga0209225_1004089_pt1 | contig 11708 bp, 13 predicted proteins | sample WasSprMetagenome_FD_184732 | JGI IMG/M metagenome (GOLD analysis project Ga0209225, IMG submission 184732) | Sulfidic aquatic microbial communities from Washburn Spring, Yellowstone National Park, USA - WS (SPAdes) (version 3) | ecosystem: Environmental > Aquatic > Thermal springs > Hot (42-90C)...
CAACCTCGTGTGGAGAGTTGCAGGCGAGGAGGGGTTGCTCAGTATAGCTGACTCAATAAAGGACGCTGTAGTAGTGGTTGCACTAGCGCTCCTAGCACCATACGTCTACAACGCGACGGCTCAGGCATTGAACACCATTAGCTACAGCCTCATAGGCGACATAGACGTGGGCTGGGTCCTAGTCTGGATATTCGCACAGCTAGGCATAGCCATCGCGATAGGATACTTCGTCCCATTCATAGCAAACTACGGGGTTTTCCTCGCGATCACACTGTTCCTCGCGAGCCTAACCGTCTACGTGAGGTACATCCTAATACAGACGCTGATAGCGGCTTCGCCACTACTAGCAGTCAGCTACCTACACCCAGGCCTCAGGTCGATGGCAAGGCACGCGGTGAGCCTACTAGCGGGGCTTATGATAGCGGGGCCGATAGCGGCGGTGTTCATGGTGATACTCAGCAAGACCATACCAGGCCAGAACATAGTCTTCGGGATACTATACCCACTAATAGTCGGAACCCTGCCAACAGTACTGGGAGCCTTCGGTGGAGGAGCAGCCTCAGCAATAGCGGGAGCAGTTAAAACAGGCGTTGCAAGCCTAGTAGGAGGCTTAGCCAGTAGAGGAACACAGGGAGCCACCACGGCCACGGGCACAGGCAGTGCCCCAAGCGGAGTAGTAAAGCTGTATACCCCGAGAACCACGGTAACAACTAAAACGCCTACTCAAGCAGAGGTAGCACCAGGCGTCAAGGCAATAACCATACCAGTAAAGCCAGGGCCAATAATAACCCCTACAACCGTGAAGAAGGCTATTCAAGAAGCCAGAATGAAGGGTGCAGTAGCGGAGACTCTTGCCGAGGCCAGGGAAATAGGCCCCGGCATAACATTCACTCTCCACGGCCCAGAAGCATACAGGAAGCACGCAGAGGAGCTAGCAAAAGAGCCAGAAATACACCCACGATGGGAGGCATTCAAAGCGGGGATTAAAACACTCGGAGGAGAAGCAGGCAGAAGAGCATGGACTAATATAAAAGCCCTAGCGAATGATACTAAAAGAGCACTAAAGTATCACCTGGAGAGAGAATTACACATTAGACCGAGTTATGTAGCTACTCACAGTATTAGAAGAGAATTTGTCGATGGCCTTAAAGATTTCACTCTATGATGCTTTTTCTACTAATACAAGCCCAGCCTCGTTGTGGAGCAGGCCTAGTAGCATTATTATTGAGCCAGAGTACTTGACGGCTGCCTTGTCTGGGTCTTGGAATTTCTCGGGGTGTCTCTCGGCCATTCTAAGAAGCATTAACGTAGTGAACTCGGCTAAGTCTACTCCCTCGGGGTAGCCTGCCAAATCCACGAGGGCCTGCTTCGCAATCCACCCTATTAGCTTAAACCTAACTCCATCGCTCCTCGAGACAGTGATCCATGTATCGGCTACTTCCTCAATAGAGTAGTTAGCGTGCAGAATGAACTTATCCATCTCCGCGATCCAGGCCTGGTAGACAGTACGTGTCTCCTCCTCTATAACGTCAAATGGAGGACACAAGAAGGCTTCCTTAGGCGCCTTATTCAAATCCAAGACGATAGTTCCATCGGACTCCATTTCAGCATACGCCAGAGCCGGTCTATATCTAAGTTCCCCTTTCTCATCAATGTAGGGGATTTCTTTTCTTAGAGCGTATTTGGATAGGTCTTGGCCCATGCGGGTTCCCCGTATAAGTAAGTCAAGTAGTATTTAAAGCACTAGACTCCCGAACCGCCTCCACGGCTGAGGCCGCAGTAAGCTGTGTTAGTTTATCAGCGAGTTCTCTCAGGGCCTTGTCTAGCTCCTCGACTACTCCCCTGAGCTTCTCTACAGCCGCTACAACCTCGCTTGCCACCCTAGCCGTGTTCTTCACCGCGTTATATCCCTCAGGGGACTTGCCGAGGTAAATGCTTCTCCGCTTATCTCTACCCGTGCACTTGAGGTACCAGTAGTAGTACGGCCTCTTAGCCCTATTGTAGACCACAGTGTACTCCTCGGTGCATCCCCGTAGCTCCTCGTACACGCTGGCTAATCCATAAACCCCGAGCCCTCGTAGGGCATGGTCGAGTAGTTTGCAGGCCTCCGCGAGCCTACTCCTCGCCTCCTCGAGAGAAGCGAGCTTCCCGGGGTCTACAGAGACCCCCTTCAAGAGATCCCTCACTCGGAGTTTTCCACCAGCCCCCTCCACTCACACTCACCTAAGTGTTAGGTATGCGAAAGAGGCTTATATACCTAACACCCATGAAACAGAGTAGGCAGGGTTCACACCGCGTTAAACCCCTACCCGCAAGCTGGTGGCAGGGGTTTAATGGGCTAAGGAACCCCTTCACATCTCAATCTACAGGTGTTAGGTAGGAAAAGGGATAATTGCTACCTAACACTAGTAGAGCAGGGCATGAATCCCCAAACGCTAAAACCCCTTTCAACGGTCCGTGATTAGTCCAGCCTCTCAAGGATTCTAGAGAATTCTCTATAGAGCCTCCCCAATGAGTATTTATACATGTAAGAACATGAGTAATATAGTGGGGTTCATCATGTCTATTGGTGGAGATAAGAGCGTTGCGTGCATTATCGAGAACGAACACCCAATTATCAGCCGTAAGAGCTGCGTGATAGATGTCCTGCTCTGGGAGGCTAGGAGGCAGGGGAAGGAAGAGGAGCTGTGGAGGATCTTTAAGCCATACTCGCAGAGCATGAATGTAGACGAGCTAGACAAGGCAATAGAGGAGATAGCAAGGCTCCTAGGAGTAGAAGTAGTCTACAAATATATTTAGCTTAGTGTTAAAAGACAAAAATATCCTTTAAATGTATTATTTATGTTATTTCTTTCTCATCCAGGCTTTATAAACTCTCTGAGAGACATATTAACTCAGATATCATTATTTAAATTCTGCTCACAATATACCCTCTTATTAAACTCTGTGACTTCAACAGAAATTCTCTTAAAATATTGAGAATTTCGGAACTAAGCTTTAAATTGCCCGTGAGATCGTGGGAAGAACTCAATTAAAATCAACATTTTTCTAGAGAGTAATTTCTAAATTTTTCTTACTTCAATTCCTAAGATCAGGATAATTAGTAAGAAACTATGGTGACATTTGCTATGATTTAAATTTAAATACGCATTTTCTCATTAGAGGTAATTGTGGTGTTATGTCTACGAGTTATAATCCAATAGTTCAATGGCTTCGATCCACGATTTTCCTGTTTGACCTAGATATTGTTAAAAAGACATATGAGGAGAGCTATAGACTTCTACCTTTAGATGTTCAAGAGAATATTAAGGAAAATTATCTTCACGATATATGGCATTCAATAGATTTACTATTGTGTATGATGCCTTATCGCGATATTCAATATGGTCCTAAAGGTAAGGAGTTGAGAAGGCGTATGAAGCTAAGCTGGGTAGCTTATAACATTAATGCTATTCAAAAGCTCCACAATAACTGGGGTAGTTTAGAAAAAGAGCTGTGGAATTGGTATCGTGATATTGGTCATCAATATAGAAGTGAAGATGTATTTAAAGACTTTACTAATTTTTTACGTAACTACTTGCAGACTACAATAGCTGAACTCTCTGTGCTTTACGTGTATTTATACAATGATAGGCCTGTCATGCCGCTGGGCTTTATGCAACACTTAATTACACTTGGAATGAGGGGCCCTACACTAGGAGATCTAATAGACATTGAGACATTAACATTCATCGAGGTCAAGTCAAATAGAGCTAGGGTAAAGGAGTTTAAGAACGATCTTCTATCTTTAATGATAAACACAAGATTGCCCGCGGCAATAGCTGTTCCAAGATATCGCGTTAATAAAAGCACAAGTCAAATAGATGAAAATGGCATAGTCGTAGAGCTTTATACCTTAAGTTCTGTTCCTGGAAAAGTGTGGATAAGGCATGTAGAGGAGAAGAACTTAGAGGCTGGCATAGAAAACGAGTTAAAACTACTAATGCAGAATATAACGCTACTTAGAGAAAACGCCGAAAACTATCTTCAAGAGAAAAGAGAGAAAGAAGAGGGTAAGAACTCTGATTAGAAATCTTAAGAGCAATTTTAACTTTTCACTTAACTGTAAGCTCTAAGTACAACTCCCTCCTTATGATACAACTCTCAAGAACTTTTACATCCATTAATAGTGAGTATACTACTAATTTAAATCGAGGCCTCTCTGGGGTATTACAAGTAATAATGTGTTCATATCAAGGTGAGCGGACATGTGCTTTACAGGTGTTATTTTTAACCCTTATAGGAAACAAATTCCAGAGCTGGTTGTTAAGAGGTTACATAGGGAAATAACCGAAAATCCCCATGGATTCTACATTTACGCAGTTAACCCAGAGGTTTATGTGAGAACACTTGATATTGATGAGTTTAAATCACTATTTAGTAGAGTACTTAGTCAGAGGCCTTTAGCTGTTCACTTCCACTTTAGATATGCGAGTGTAGGTGTTATTAGTGTTGAGAATGTGCATGGCTGGAGAATAGGAGATTACCATGTTACTCATAATGGATCTGTGTGGGCTTATATTAACGAGAGAATACTCTGTGACTCATTAAAGTTGATAATGCAAAAGGAGTTTCAAGAATACCTACTTAATAAACGGTGGGAGGAACTCTTCGAGTATGTTAAAGATAAGGGTTTCTACGGAATAATGTTCATTGCGAGTAGAGATTTCAGCGAAGTCTACGCTGTATCCATGGGTAAAAGCGTAAAGTACTGCCAGGCTAAAGGAATAACCTACGCAACTAGCGAAGAACTATTAGTAGGTAGAGAGTTAAAGAGCATTAGACGAGAGAATTATATTAATGGAGTTTTCCAAATAACTCACAGCGAAGTTAAAGTAATAGTTCAAAGAGAAGTCTAAGCACTGTTTTGATAGATGTCTTAAGCCTTATTTCTATAGACGTATAGTAAAATATCCATTTCTCTCTTTGGCATAAGTGAGGAATGTAGATAGGAGTTTATGTTCTTTACGAATCGAGTTAGCATTACCAATAACTATGAGTTTTCTCCTCGCTCTTGTAAATGCTACGTTCAATCTATTTTCGTCTTCTACGAAAGTCATATCTCTAGTACTAGTTATAGTAAATATTATTACATCTTTTTCTCTCCCCTGAAATGAGTCTACAGTATTTACTTCGACATTATCGTCTCCTAGGATTTCTTTAATATGATCTCTTTGAGCTCTATATGGAGTTATTACACCTATATCTTCGCTCTTTACATTTAAATTCTTTAATACTTTAACTATTTTTACTGCAATTTTTGCTTCAATATCATTAAACCTAGAACCATCTTCTCTCACAGATTCTACACTATTGACATGTAGAAATACTACTGGAATATCGGGATTTAAGTACTCCATATCCCTGGGATAATTTTTAATGCTTAATTTTATCTTTTTACAATCCTCTACAGGTTCTATTTTACCTCCATAGATATATCTACTTGAGAAACCTATTATCTCATAGTTACTCCTATAATGCTTTCTTAACCAGACTGCTCTCTCTTTATATTTGTTAAGCATATAGCAAAATGCACTCAGCGTTTCCTGTATTTTCTTATCTTTATCTTTTAATGTCCTAAAGATGGGTAATAATTGCTTATGATCTCCTACTAGAACCCACTTCTTAGCTTTAACCATTCCAAGTAATGCTAGTGTTAGAGATGCTTGACTACACTCATCTATAAATACCACGTCAAAGGTTTCACTAGTTAATGGTGGAAGCTGCGACTTTATCAGAGTAGAACCTACAATCTTTGCAGCCTTAACAAGTTTTTCACACTCATTCCTCAACGTTGAATTCCTTCTTTCACAAAGCTTCTTCAAATTATTTTGAAATATCCTTAACTTATTACGATATTCATTTAAACGACCAACTCTACGCATTTCATCTTTTAAATCATAAAGCCCATGAATAGTCTTCTTTACATTAGCTATTTCGTTTTCTAAATTCTTTAATTCTGCTCCTAAGCGTGTTCTAGCTTTATAACTTAGAAGATAGGGTCTAATATCTGGTAAAACCTTCTCAGGTCTACCAACTCTCAGAGATATATCTACGGGTAAGAGTTCTAATGCGTTATCAACAGCTCTATTCGTATGTGAAGTTATAAGAACTCTCTCCCCTCTTCTATATAATTCATATGCTATCTTTGCAATTACACGTGTTTTACCTGTTCCAGGTGGACCTATTACGAGAAGGGATTCACCATCTCTAAGCCCTAGTGCATATTCAACAGCTTCTAATTGAGATTCATCCAAACGATACTTTTCTCTAACATCTAATACGTCTATAGGTTTAACTCTCCTCAAACCTCCTAAGCTATAGGTTCCAAGCACATGTTTAACAGCTTTCTTCTCAAATTCGCTTAACTCATTATGCTTTATCTTTTTTATGAGTTCAAGTTGGAGATCATAGCCTACTAAAACCTCACATTCACAAATTTCTAAAACTTCGCCTTCTCTAAGATCTATTGGTTTACGTAGAGCAATGGTTATAAACTTCCCTCCACTTAATACTACTCCTAAAGGCTCTATTCTCCCCCCTCTAATATAACCTAAAGCATCACCCTCTTCAAAAATCGAGGTTTTACATTCCATTGTAACAGTATCCTCGGTTACATCAATAACTTCACCTTTCACCCTCTCTCTTTCAACTCTCATTTTTTCCTCTTCTCTCTCACTCCGCAGGAGTTTCTCCAAGAGATCTAAAAGACCACTCATATCTAGCCTTCCAATTTAAACTATGCATAGTAACTCTATATTTATTAACCTCAAGATCTACTATTCTCCCTCTCATATGTAATCATAAGTCACCATAGAGACTGCTCTAACATATCACGGTATTAATTAAATTAAGCTTAAACAACAAAGATTTATTAATTACTTTTCACTTATTCATTATAGGGTGTGGGTCGACCTATAGGTGGTAGATCATAGAAAGCACATCTTCTTTTACTAAAGAGTGGGCTTTAAAGTGGCTTAGAGGCTCTATTGAGAGTTATATTCGAGGTAAAACACCACTAGAAATAATTAAAGGCAGAGTCAAGAAGGCTTTGAAATCATATGATATAAAACCAGGAGAAGTAGAAGCCATTATAAACACACTACTACTAGACCCACTAGTAAACACACCAAGAGAACTAAGAGAGGAGAGAGCCAGGCCTTTACTAGGGTTCATTGAGGAGTTAAAGAAGGGTGAGAAAAGTGGTTAAATGCCCATATTGTGGCTACGAAGGCGAGTTCAAGCCTCTAAAGACGTGGAGGTATAGATGGTGGGATGTATACTTCTACGAGTGCCCAAAGTGTGGAGGTAGGTTTAGGTGGCAGGTAGACCCTACTGGTAAGTACAAGAGTTTCGTGATAAAGGTAAGTGGACATGCTAGAAATTCATGAGAGCAAAATTAATATGAAAATAGCAAATGCGACGAGTAGAGACTTCTGCCTGACATTAGATCGGAAGCGAGAAGGTGGATGCCTAGCCTCGGGTGCTACTATAAGGAGAGGGTGAACAAGTATGGCGAGGACGTATAGGGAGTACGAGAGGTTAAATGATTTAGATGGCAAGACCTGGCTTAAGTACTCGATTAGCGTGTGGAGTATTGCAAAGACTCCTGAGGAGGTGAAGCTTGGACACCCCGCTATGTTCCCCCTGGAGCTCTGTGAGAGGCTTATAAAGATATACACTAGGGTTGGCGACGTTGTTCTAGACCCGTTTATGGGTTCTGGAAGCGTCTTGGTAGCGGCTAAGAAGCTTGGTAGAAAGGGCATAGGCTTTGAAATAGTTCCAGAGTATGTAGAGCTCGCGAAGAAGAGGCTTCAAAGCGTTGAACCCCTTAAATCGAGAGCTCTGTTAGCGTTTACTCGGGATATTAAAAAGCCTGAGGAGATTAAGAAGAAAATCGAGCAACTCGACTTAGAGCCCGAGATCTACCTTGAAGACGCTAGGAATTTGTCTAAGTATCTAAAGTCCGAGTCAGTAGACTTCTGCCTCACGTCGCCTCCATACTGGTATGTTCATAGGAGGGAGAGGTCGGCGGATAGAAAGGAGTCCAGACCGTACTCAGACCTGCCAACAGACTTAGGCAACATCCCAGACTACAACATGTTCTTAAATGAGCTCAAGAAGGTGTTTCAACAAGTACACGGAGTTCTCAAGAGAGGAAAGAGGTGTGTTGTTGTAGTCATGGATATAAGAGTTGAAGACAAGTTCATGCCCTTCCACATGGACATAGTGCAGATGATGCAGAGCATAGGATTCACGCTTGAAGACATTATAATATGGGATAGAAGAGCGGAGTACAACAACTTGAGACCCCTGGGTTACCCATACGTTTTCATAGTAAACAAGGTACACGAGTACATCTTGATATTTAAGAAGTGATGCTCAAATGATCGACTGTGACTATATGGATATCGATGTAGCTTATGTTCTCGGGTTAATTGTTGCTAGAGGAGAAATCCGTGATGATACCTTAAAACAAATTATAATAGAATTCCCATACAGAAACCTAGAGGCAGTAGGGATAAAGAAAAAGGTAGATCAAAGGGATAAATTATTAATAAGTGTTAATAGGGTTAGAGATAGAATTCAAGAGCTTGAGAACGTTGATATAAAAGTTGAAGAACGAGAGCAAGCTATATACTTAATAATGGAATCACACAAGGAGACTATATTCATAAGGAACATCAAATACCTACTTAGAGGAAAACAATCACATTTTGAGTTCGAGATACCGCCGGAGATCTTTCAAAGTGATGAGAGTATAAAGAAAGAATTCATGAGAGGCTATGCTGATGTAGCAGGTTCTGCGAGAGCGTCAAACAGAGATAGGCGGGGAAGGCACAGAGTTTACCTAGACGTTCTCAATAGAAACTGGAAGCTGCCCGTACAGCTCTGCCAATTACTTCAAGATCACCTGAATATACCTGTAGACACCATAGCGTGGGGGCACCCTAACATTAGAGATCCAAAAGTAAAGGAGTATAAAAAAGGTAATAAATCCGCGTGGGCCAGAGAACATCAAGTTAAAGTATATGCTGATGAATTCATGAAGATAGGCTTCTATGTAGAGCATAAGCAAGAAATTCTCCAAGAACTTGCAGAATACAATAAAAATCAAGGTTTCCCCAAAGCTAAGTTTTGCAATCCTTGTAAGATCACTGTCGAAAAGAAAAAGCTCTCACATCCAGAAGAAAATTCTTCGCTCCTCCCACTAGAACTTCGCGGAAAACACTTTGATTCTTACAAACAGATATGTATTGCTCTAGGATGTTATAGATATAGCAAATGTAAAGAGTCGAGTTTAGAGAGGTTCTTAAAGTCAATGTGAGGGGCGCTCTCACGATGTATAGAAATGAATCTGAAATGTACCCTCACGTCAGTGCATGGTTGGGAAAGTTCTTGCTAAGTAGGCTGGGTAAATTTAGTGATGTTAGGATTATTGTTGAAGACACTTCGCAGAAGTCATTATCAATGTGGCTTTATGAAAAGGGGCTTCATAGATATTTTCAAGATTACAATACATTTGAGGTAGAGGTAGACATAACGGGTGTGGTTGAGTTTAAGAATAGAAAGGCTTACATAATACTCATTGAATGCAAGCTTGAGAAGATAAAATTACGTGACATTGGTCAACTTCTAGGGTATAGCAAAGTTGTTAAACCACACATCGCAATGATACTATCACCCAGCGGTTTATCAGACTCTTTAGGCCTCTTACTCAAAGTATATAGAAGATATGATATCTTGTCATATGATCAGGGCAAGCATATTGTGGTTGGTAAATGGAGTCATGCAAGATTTGAACCCGATTTCTCATCATTAATTCCTGAAAATGTATTAGAGAGATATATGAACACCATAGCTCATTATTAAATAGCTAAAGCAAGCAAAAATAAACGCAGATCTAGATTTAAATCCTAGTGTTATTTACATTTTGGTGGCTTTTTCTGTTTCTCTTCTTTCTTAGCTCCTTTCTTCTCCTGCTTTTCACTCACACTCATCTATATCACCTACATATTCTCTAAACACCACCAACTTAATAATGAAAATGAATTAATATTTGATTTCGATTATGACTCTAGCTCTCTTTACCCTTAGCACGGTGTTAGGTAAGCTATTCATAAGCTTTTACCTAACACTAGAGAGTGAAGGTAGTAAAGCACTTCGACCCCCTTGTTAATATTTTCCTCGCATTTCACGATGGCGTCGAAGTTGTTTAGAACTACTCGGGCATTGGCGGGATTTCTGTTGGTGTTTCTTCGGGTGGCGGTGTTGGTGGTAGTTCTACTCCTCCTACTAGCCTATCCCAGTCGCAGAACACTGTGTTCTCCACGGGGTTGTAGTATACTAGGTACTTGCCTCCCACCGGGTGTGCTAGGTGAGTCTTCAATGTCTCATTGCATAGTTGCCAGAGCTCTGGGTACCCCGAGATATTGGCGTACACTATTGAGGCTTCCACAGGCTCAGAAACAAGAGAAAGTGGGAACCATAGTCTTGAGAATGAGTGATGTAAGGCCCATGACAATGCACGTGTGGATCTGCCCACACTGCGGATACGTAGTCGCAGAGTTCAGCCCAGCTAAAGCACTCTCAGCAGTCAAGCTCCACCTCGAGAGAAAACACTATCTAGAAATCTAGTTTTCTAGTGTGTAGCCTCGGGGTAATGCTCCCAGCGTGTGTTTATACCTTAATAAAGGCGTAACTGCAAGCTCGGTTTTCATAGAGCCTACTTTGTGCAATCCCGGATTCTTAAAACCTCGTAGTGGATCGATTCTGCGTGGTTTCAGATCCTGCAATCAAGTGCAAAGTGTCAGACACTGCTTGGTTTAAAAATACAGTTTGTCTTAAACAGGGGATTTTAAACCCAGGGGACCGGTCGGCTTTTAACCCCTTCTACTCGGGTATTCGGAGCATTGACCCGCTGCACTCGTATGTCCCGAGCTCTACGTGTGTTCCGGGCCTCCTGTCTATTCTCCACACGCAGATCACGAGCCCCGGCTCAATATAGTGGCTGCGAGGGGTTTTAATGAGTAGCTCGCCTCTGAATGGGTATACCTCGATCACCCGGTCTATTATGACTTTCTTTGTCTTAAACTTCACTGTTCCAAAGAAGTCTACTCCAACAACAAGCCCATCTTTGTTTTTAAGGTAGAAGTACAATTATTCAGCACCCTCTCAGTGGTTAGCGGTATAGATCCTCGGGCTCATAGTGTTCTTCCTTCTCGCTACTTCTCGTTGCTTCGAGGGCTTCTCGGGGTATTTCAACGTGCTCCGCGTCGTAGACCCAGCTCTTCGACTTCGCGTCTAGGTAGATCAACTGCTGGGGAGACCGCAGCCTGGTGAACAACTGCCTCATCTTCTCGCTCTTTAAGTAAGAGAGCACTTCGTTGTCGTCCGGGGTTTTGACATTCTGTAGGGTATGCCAGAACTCCCACCAGAAACTAGGCTCTACTACGCAGACGTCGCGGCCGAGGTCTATCCTTATAGCCCCCTTCTCGAATAGTGAGTCGATCACGCGGGCCGGGTTCCTCGCCTTGATATCGCTCATGCACGAGACCTTATCCCTCTTCAAAATATCCCACGCTGTCAACTTGCCGCTGGTTTTCGCTTTGCTGGGTGGTTTTACAGCCGTATCGGTGGCTACCGGATGATTACCACTACCCGTGGCA
>Ga0209225_1004092_pt1 | contig 11705 bp, 10 predicted proteins | sample WasSprMetagenome_FD_184732 | JGI IMG/M metagenome (GOLD analysis project Ga0209225, IMG submission 184732) | Sulfidic aquatic microbial communities from Washburn Spring, Yellowstone National Park, USA - WS (SPAdes) (version 3) | ecosystem: Environmental > Aquatic > Thermal springs > Hot (42-90C)...
CCCCTAAGGCAAAGGAACTCAATAATAAGACCAATATAACGCCAATTATTCCTCGCATATTTTAACCTCCTTATTCTTTTATAAACGGTTCTAACAATTCTTTCAACCTTTTTCTCGCTCTATGCAATCTCACCCTTATAGCCTCCTCGTTTGTTCCCAACATATTCGCTATCTCCTCGTAGGAAAAGCCCTGCAAGTCGTGAAGGATGATGACCTCCCTATAAGGAACAGGGAGCTTCTCAATCGCTTTTTGAACCGCTTCCTGAATGCTCCTCGCTTCATAAACCTGCTCCGGCGTCATAGACTCATCGGGGATCTCCCTCTCCACTTCTCCCTCCTCCGTCTCAATCTCCTGGTCCAAAGATATGACCTTCATCTTTCTGTCCTGCGCCATCTTCGTTCGGCAGAGGTTTAAAGCTATTTGGTAAATCCAAGTATAAATGTTTGCCTCACCTCTAAAACTCCTCAGGCTCTTATAGACCCTGAGGAAGGTCTCCTGCGTAAGGTCAACCGCATCATCATAATTTCCAACCATTCTATATATCATATTAAAGATTTTCCTCTCATATTTATCCAATAAATCTTCAAATAATCTGTCTAATTCCTCTTTGCTGAGCTTATGGTAATCCATAGTTAAAATCTTAGGCTCCCTTCAATCCCCCAAAACTTTCTTTTCTGTTCATCGGTGCTGAAGGTTAAATAAATGTCTCCCTTTAATCGCCTTTCCAAGCTTATAATATATCGCTCCTGAGGAGCGGCAAGCCAACGAGAATATGCGATAAAGGTATCGGGGAATAGCTCCTGCCTAGCCCTCAATACCGGCAGCCCTTCCAAGCTGTATTCAAGGGAAATTTCCTCTAACCCAAAAGCTTCAGCCAAACCGAATTCAAGTGGAGCAAGCAATTTACTTTCAACGCCTATAGCGAAAGCGTTTGTGAGTTCCTTTTTTATAAACTTCTCAGGGTCGCCAACGAACTCAGTGGGGACGAACATCGCCATAATCGCCCTTTGGGGTAAAGGAGGTGAACTGGAGAAACTCACCCGCAAGTCCTCATATGGTCCGGATATATTGGCGGTTATTTTGTAGCCACTTACCATTGTCTCCGCGCGGGCAAGAACATTTAACCTAAAGTTATCAAATCCGTAGAATAAATCAGCTGACCCCTCCCTTAATCTAAACACATAATTTGAGAGCAAAATCAACCCACTGCGGGAGGAGAAATGCCCCTGCACAATTGGATTCTTCAATGTTCCTGTGAGCCCTAATCTTCCCTCAGTGAGAACACGAGAACCGGAGGAGATAAACCAAGAGTTGCTTCCAATGGATACATCCATCAAGAAGGAAGGATTAAATGCCCGTCTTCCTCCTCCAACTTGTTCTTTCGGAATGGTATAGGATGAGAAATCAATCTTTGAATTCGTCAAAACGAGTCGCCCTAAGATAAGAGGACTCCTTATATTGCCCATTAGATTAACAACTCCGTTTAAGCTTCCCTCAAATCTTTCCCCATATCCCGAGATATTGTTCTCCCTTAATGTTAAATCTCTCAAATTCGCCGATACTCCCAACTGTAAACCTCCCTTGCCCATTGAAATACTACCTCTCAACTCTCCTTCCCCTCTTCCGAGTTGGAAGCTGGCTCTTTCAAAAACCGCTTTATTCTCTTGTAGGTTAATACGAGCATTCACATTTGTTAGACCTTCTTCAAGCCCATTTGGTTTCATATATCCACCCTCTAAATTCACGAATCCGGAAGTTTGCGGATTATCATATGTGCCCTCAAGATGGATTTCCCCCGTTGTTTCTCCCTCAATTTCTTTAAAATACGGCAAGAATCTTCTCAAAAAGGAAATTTTTTGCCTTTCCCAACTCACCGATGCCTTTAAAGGTGAATCTCGCTTGATCCCCTCCTCTATACCCCAGGGAATCTGCGCCTCCCCCTTAACTTCTTTGCCGTCCACGAAAAAGGAAAAGCCCTTTATCCCAAGGCTTCCTTTCCCAAGCTCTGCTTCCAAAGATAAATTATCCAGAAACTCATCGTTTATCTCAACCTTTGGGGAATTGAAATTGGCTTTAATTAAGGGTGCTTTGATGTTCCCCTCCCCTCTTATCGTTAAATTTCCCTCCCCCTTTGGGGTGATTGAAGGGAGAAGAAAAGAAAGGGTAGAGAGGGGCATCTTGCTTGTCTCAATTTCCAGTGAGAAATCCATCTTCTCCAGGTCCATTCTCCCCTTGCCACTCACGCTCATCTCTTTTTCCATCCCTCTCAAATCCTCTACCACCAAAAGATTTCTCTCCAAGGAATAATTCCCCTCAAGGGTTGAAAGGGAGAAGTAGCGGTTTCTTATATCTTCACAACGAAATATCCCCGCTATGCTCGGCTTATCAACGCTCCCGCCAATCTTAACATTCGTTGATAGCTTTCCTTGAAAGGAAGGGATTCTCTCAACTTTCGTGAGCCTCTCAGCAAAGGAGATGGGGATGTTTTCCCCCTCTATATATCCGCTCAGTGCTTTGTTTCTGAATAGATAGAGAAGAGAGGCGGATACCCTTCCTCCTTCAATCTCATAGGTCAAATCCCTTGCCTCCAACCTATCTTTGCTGATAAATAAGGATGTTTTCAGCTTTCCCATCTCGTTTTCATATATGGGCTCCGCCCTCACTTCTCCCTCAAAATAAGGATTCCTCAAGGTCCCCGCCAATCTCCCTTGGAAGTCTAAGAAACCCTTGACCTCATTTCTTAGAGGCAAATGCGATAGCGATAAATGTTTGCCGTTAAGAGATAACATTATTTCCCTACCAACCAATTTCCCCTCAAAGTCTATTTCTCCTTCTTCCATAAAGAGTTTGCCATTCTTTATTATAGCTCCACCCTTACTCCAGCTAATCTCGCCCTGAGCATATTTTGCGTAAGCATTTTCAACTAAGAAATCCCTTACATTGAAATTAAGGACGATTTGAGGAGAGGTTAGAGGACCTCTGATTTCAAAATCCCCCTCTCCTATACCTCCCTTTAATGCCTCCTCCTTGACGAATTGGCTCAGGACGATTTTTTCCGCTCTTCCCTTTAAATTGACAATCCTTTCCTTCAGATTTATCTCCCCTTCAGCCCAGCCTTCCCCTAACCCTTTAACGAAGAACAAACGAGGGAATCGGAGCTTTTCCCTATCTCCCTCAAATTCAAGGAAGAGATAATCACCATCATATTGCTTCATCCCGACATTGAAAGCCTCAACACCGCCACTGAAAACGGGATTGGATATCGGACCTTTTATATTTCCCCTCAGATAAGCAATCCCCTTTAAATCACCTGCTTTCAAAAGGGATGAAATTTCCCCTATCTTCATATCCATCCCCTCAAATTCGCCGTTTATCTCTCCCTTATCCATATCTATCTGTCCCTTAAAAGCGAATTTCCCTTTCGCATCCTCTCCAGCCACCCTTCTCAAATCAATAACCCCGTTTTTATAGGAAAAATTTAGGTATAAATTTTCTTCAAAAACTTTAACAAACTTAAACTCCGAGAGCTCTGCATATCCCTCTATGCTCGGTTGGCTCTTAAGGTTTCCCTTCCCATATAAATCTAAGCTTTTTATTTTTCCTTTGGGGAAATCCTCCAATTTTAGCTTTCTCATCAACTCGCTTTTCAAATTTTCTGGCAATTTCGCCAAAGAAAAGTTCCCCACTTTCCCCTCAAGCATATAATTGGAACTCCTCAAGTCTATAAGACCCTTATAGCTTACATCCCCTTCCCCTACCCTGCTTTCCCCCTTCACAACCTCCAATTTATTCTTGTAATATAGGAGGCTTAATTTGTTCTCGGTGAGAACCAAACCCCTGAATATTACTTTAGGAAAGCGGATATTTGCTTCTATAAAAGGATTTGATAAATTGCCAGAGGCATAAATTTCCCCTTTTAGGGGGAAATCGCCCATCCTCGCAAGCCTTTTCACTTTGAAAGCCTTTTTGAGTAAATCCAAAAGAGCCATAGCCCTTCCCTCTAAATTTCCTTTGATTTCAAATAGATTAGGCTTTTTAAGGGAGAACAGGGCTTTTTTCATTCCGAATTTCAACCCGTTATCCGTTTGCACTTTCAAATCCTCAATCCCGCAGACATCTTGGTTTCCCACGAAGTTAAAGGAGCAATTTAAGAGCTTAAATGGCAATTGTTTATGTTGTAAAGAAGCGTTTCTCAAGCTGGCTTGCGTCTCCCAGCGAAGATTTTTTCCGCTTTTCTGAAAGAAAAGGTTGACGCTCAGAACCCCTTTCCCATAGGGAAGTGAGAAAGCAAGAGATTTAAGGGAAAATCTGGCTTCAAAACCTTGAGGAAAATTCCTTCCCGAGAGGAGAAATGGAGCTTCGTTTATAGCTCCTCCAAATTGAAACGCAGTTTCCCCCTTCAGAAGGAATATTTTACCTTTACCATTCACTATCCATTCCCTTTTAGTGAAGGAGAGGTCGGTCAATTTCCCCTGGAGATTTTGAATGTGGATAGGGAAGGTAGGGGGAATGCCTTTCGTTGGCTTGGTCGGTTTTGGCAGGCGTATGTTCCATTTCTCTTTTTCATCGCGAAAAAGAGAGAAAGTTAGGCTGTTTATCCTCACATCCTTTATGCTTCTGGAGAAATCCTTTTCCTTAAATAGGGAGAAAGGTTTGATTGATATCGTCATTTTATCAATCTTTGCAAGAGGAGGGAGATTTGGCATCGCTCCCTTTACCGATATATCGCTTAAGATGATTCTCCCTTTGAGGAGCTCTATCTTTACCTTACCTATTCTGATATCCTGCCCCCAGGATTCAGTCGCTATATTTGACACCATTCCTTGCAAATTGTTGAAAACGAAGACCACATTACGAACGAAAAGATAAAGCAAGAGGAATAAAAGGGAGAGGAAGACAAGGAAGGGAAGCGCAATCATCCACTCCTTGCTTTCTCTGATGTTTTTTGTCCTATGAGCATACGCCATTTTTCTTAATTTTGACCTTTAAAGGGCAACAGGTCAAGCACCTCAATCTGAAGAGCTTTATATATATGAATAATCTCAGAGAGATATTGGACTCGCTTAAAAAGGAAGGAAGGTTTGTCATTGCTGGCATGGGTATAGGTTTTGGAAACGGAGAAGAGATGAGGAGTGAAAATAGGGATAGGGAATAAAATTTAATTCTTTTCTAGTTGAGGGAGAGAAAAGGAGATATCATATAAGTAAAAAATGTATTTTATAATTTGGAGCTATGAGGATGGTCCCATAAGATTAGAGAATGCCCATACCTTATTGAAAAACTTATATCCATAGATGCGAGAGAGCCCTAGGGAACCCGTTGCAATCTCCAGTCCTTTCTGTCATTACGAGAGCTCTCCTACAGAGAGCCCGTGGCAATCTCATATTTCCCTCCCTCTCTGTCATTGCGAGCCCGCCTTCGGCGGGCGTGGCAATCTCGTCTTTTAGGAAAACATAAAAATATAGATTGCTTCGTCGCTCCTCTCCTCGCAATGACATCGTTGTGAGATTTGCTTCGCCAACTCAGTTCGCAAACCTTTGTGTTTGCGAACCGAAATTGCCATGCCTGAACACTTTATCGTTCAGGCTCGCAATGACAAAAAAGTTACTTCGCTCCTCGAAATGACAATAAAGAAGGTAGAGAATGAGAAGGAGTATCAAATGTTAGGGAATTATACATTCTGTTGATAAAAATTTTCATTTATTCTATAATTCTAAAAAGGAGGAACGAATATGAGATTGCGATTCTTGTTGCTTATCCTGCTTTGCCTACTGATTGTTGCGGGGATAGTATGGTGGCGCTGGGGATATTTTGTTTTTCTGGAGGCAAAAAGGGAAAAGGCAATGGAAATGATGAAGGAAGGAAGCGTTCCGCCCGAGATGCTGCCGAAGCCGCTGGGGAATCCCCAGGCGAGAGTTGTTATGGAAATAGTCGCTCCTCCCTATGCCTGCCATAATAAAGAGCTTATGCAGATAGCGGAAGAGCTGGCGAAAAGATATCAGGATAAAGTTTACATAAAATTCACAGCTACTCCACCCGCAGGCGCCGCCACCTGCCTTGGTGTTGTTATTAACGGAAAGCAGAAATTCCAAATTGGAGGGCAAATGGTTGAGCTGCACGGACCGTTGATGGTCAAAAGACCAGCCGGCGCCAAGGAAGGCTACACGAAAGAGGACATAGAATCCGCTTTAAAACAAGAGATAGAAAAAGCTTACAAAAAATAGGTTCTTTTTGTAGGCGGGCGTAAAAAGATATATACGCTTTAATAATTTCCAATTTAAACCGGGAAACGGTCGCACAAATTGGGGATATGTATCTCATTTAAAAAGCTTGAGCGTATAAATCCCTTTCAAGGAATTCAAAAATGTTAGGCTCCAGAAGACGACCAATAACCAAAACAACGCATAGCCGATATAATCTATGAGGTAAAGATTGAAAAATCTCGCTAAAGTATTTGAAGATAAGACATAGGCACCCAAGGGGAAGGTAAAAGCCCACCAGCTCATAGTGAAGGGCAAGTTCGCCCTTCTCGCATAAAGAATCGTTACGATTCCCGCTATCAGGACCCACCAAATTCCGAATCCCCACAGGATTAATCCAAAAGTCCCGAACGGCTCTTTTGCAGTAACAAAGCTCGTATTTTTAATTAAATTGACAAGGGAACTGGCTCCAACTCCTATAGGTCCGAGGTTTATCCAAAAAGTAGGGATTAAATTGCTGGGGAGAGGATGATGCAGTATGAAGCGATAGAAGGTGATAGCGAGAAGAGATAGCCAGAGGAAGAATCCCGCTCCCCAGGAAAAATAATTTAATACGATAAGCAATTCCCATCTCAACCCATCGAAGGTAGAGAGGAACAAGGAACCACCAGCGGGAATGACTATGAGGGCAACGGGTGGGATGAACCAGGCTGGATTTATATGGTCAAGCTGTATATGTTTTCCCTCAAAAATTATTAAAGGAATTAAAACGGCGAAGAAGATGGTAACCAAGGTTCCAGCAGACCAGAAAATAAATCCTGTGATTACATTTTGTAAATAAACAACCATACCCATACCAATCAGCATAAAGCCAACGCCTATTGTGGGATAGAATTGTGTCGTGATGGGATGGTTTAGGTCGGACATAGCTTGATTGGGATAAAGTATCCACCTCAAAACCCAAGGAATGAGCAAGATAAAAGCCCAAGCGATGTTGAAATAGAAAAGGACGAGACCAACAGTCCGCAAAAAAGGGAGAAAATGAGAGTAGGAATTGCAAGCCAGGGACAATGCTCCAGTTCCCATCACGCTGGCAAACCAAGCGGGTGAGAAATTCTTAATTATTATGTTCTCCTGCTTCGCGACCTGCATCTAAATACCTCCTCAAATTCATTTATGATAATTATTATCAATAAAGTGGTGATAGGCAAATATTTTGTCCTCACTACCCCAAAAATTTCCTTATACGCGCAGCTTGGACGATGAGTTCCGAGAGCTCCTCGTTCCTCTTCCCATTTTCGAGGATGGATATTATCCTCGTGGTTATCTCCCTATGCTCCTCGTTTATCTGGAAATCAAAAAACCTCAACGCCTTCTCCACATCCTCTTTGAGCTTGGGTGGAAGGATGGTTAAAACAAGCGGATTATAGAAAGCGAGGGCGTCTCTCATATCTTCAAGAAAGTTTTCCCAGGGATAGTTATCCTTGATAACCGCTAAGTCATCCTTATCCAAGCAATGGAGCCCCAATATCTCGGGAGGCAAGCCGATGGAATAGAGGCTAGCACAAAAACCGATTGCCCTGGGAAGCTTGATGTTTCCAATTCCCCGCGCATAGCCAAACAAACCGAAATGAAGCTTTCTCAACCTCCTTCTTGGAACGAACGGCGATATCTCCTCTATCAAGGGAACGAGCTCGGGAATCTGCTCCTGATAAGCCCTTGCGGACCTCTCTCCCAACTCTATGCTCCTCTTCTCATCCACCTTCATAGGCTCTCCTCTTTTCGCGGAATTTATCTTCTTAATCGCTTTCCTCACCAAATCCTTCGGCCAGTCATATTTAAAAGAGGATTGGAGGGTAAAGGTGTGGCAGGACGCATATCCCTTGAGCATACTATCCACATTGGTGGGCTTGAAGTTGCCCCTAAAGGGAGCTGAGCCAACACCGAGAATGGGATAAATTGGCACATCCGACCTCTTCTCCAAGTTATACAATCTCTGAAGAGCGACATTGAGAAACATAACACTTGAGAGATTGCTGTAGTTAAGAGCGGGGTCGGAGCGTCCGAGGAACACCCTCATATACTCTAATTCCTTTCCCTTCATAAACTCCTCCACTATATTAGCGCAATTGAGAAGGGAATCCTTATCCTCAAATAGGGGTATGATGCCTATCCGCTCGGGCTGAAAATCACCCAGCCATTCCTTGATAAAAATATCGTCTTCTGGGAAAGCCTTCATAAGAGCCTGACCGGACACGAAATTTCTATAATAAGCCTCAAGACGATTTAACTCCTCCACAGATGTCGTCATCGGAAGGATTATCTCAAAAACGGGGACGATTTCTCTCTCATAGAATATTTTCGCGATGAGGGAAGAATAGATTATATTATGGAGGATTTGGGGCAGCCTTGCCCCATCAACCGGCTCAACGCTCGGATTTGGGACACGAGGCGTCAGGAAAACCCTCTCGCCAATAGGATTAGCTTTAAAGAAGTCCTCATACCTCATAAGGAGTTTCTCAATGACTAAAGGGTCTACCTCCTTACCCTCCCAATCCCACATCTGCTCTCTACAGCCGAGCTCGCTATAGGCGAAATAAGCCTCAAAGATTTCCTCCTCTCCCGTGAAGATCTCGCCACTTGCGAAATCGGGCATCCTCGCATTATCCGGATGCTGAGTGCTCATCGTCTTGGGAATCGTCCTTCTTACTCTGGGCATCTCATTCCTCCTTTCCTAAATTGCTAAGTCCATAATCATCATCAAGATGAAACCAATCATCAAACCGAGCATAGCGAGATGGGCATTAGCCTCGGAATGAAATTCTGGAACGAGGTCCTCAAGTATAACCGTCAGCATCGCTCCAGCGGAGAATCCCATAGCAAAAGGGAGAGCAGCTTTAGCGAGCGTGGTGCCGAAAGCGGTGAGGAGAGCCCCTAAGGGCTCAACAACTCCCGATAACTGCCCATAGAAGAAGCTTTTCCATCTGCTCAAGCCCTCCCGCCTCAAGGGAACAGCAACAGCTAATCCCTCGGGAAAATCCTGGATGCCCACTCCAAGGGAAAGGGCGAGGGAAGCTGAGAGGGGAGCGATTTGAGGATTTAGGGAGGAAGCGGAAAAGCTCACGCCGACGATTATCCCCTCTGGCAAATTGTGGAGGGTAACAGCAAGGACCAAAAGCAAGGTCTTACGCCAATGTGTGCTTAATCCCTCTTCACCACCCTCTGGTGCACCTATATGAAGGTGGGGGATTACGATATCTAATCCTCTCATAAAAATCCAGCCCAGCAATAAGCCTACAGAACCTGGTAGCCAAATGGGGAGATGATTTTGTCTGGAGATTTCGGTTGAGGGAAGGAGAAGAGACCAGAATGTAGCGGATAGCATCACACCAGAAGCGAAACCAAGCATAACATCTAACGCTCTTCTGCTTAGATTCTTGAAACCGAAGACCACACTTGCACCCATAGCGGTGAAGAACCAGTTAAGGGAAGCCATAAGCGTTGCTTGAGCAATTGGGTTAAGATGAATAAACCATTCTTTCATAATAGGTATAATTAATTTTGTTAAAATTTGACTAAAAGGCAAGAAAAAGAGATAATTATATTATAGAATGTCCATATTGCTCTACCTTATCCCGCATCTTTTTCTCGCCATTGTGGGCAAGCCTCTTCTTCCCTCCCAGTTGGAGGAAAAGGTTCCTATTTTGATGTATCATCATATAAGGGTTCCGCCGCCGGGAGCCAAGAGATTGGAAAGACTGCTCACGGTGACTCCCGACGATTTCTATAAGCAGATGGATGCCTTATATAAAGCTGGCTATAGAACGATATCATTAAAAGAGCTTTTTGGGAGAAAGTGGGATAAGAAGTTCATAATAACCTTTGATGATGGTTATAAAGATGTTCTCACGGAAGCCTATCCTATACTTTCCAGTTTCGGTTTCAAGGCAACGATTTTCGTTATCGTAAACGAGATAGGAAAGCCAGGACATCTCGCTTGGTGGGATATAAAGTTTCTGGAATCCCAGGGATGGGAGGTTGGCTCCCACACAATGAATCACCTAAACCTCACCCATTTATCTCCATTGCAGCAGTGGAAAGAGATTTACGAAAGCAAAAGGATATTAGAGGAAAAATTGGGACATCCCATTTATTTCATCTCTTATCCAACGGGAAGGTTTAATGAACAAGTGATTCAATTGGTGAAAGAAGCTGGTTACCTCGGAGCGGTAACGACCCTACCCGGAAAAATAAACAATATTGAAGATATTTATAAATTGAAGAGGGTGCGGATAAACGGGGGAACGCCTTTGAGCTATTTCGTGGAAAAGGTGATAGGTAGTAACAATAAAACTTACAAGATTTCCCATTCCCTCTCCCGCTGATTTAATTTTGGCTCCGGGGGCAGGACTCGAACCTGCAGCCCGCTGGTTAACAGCCAGCCGCTCTGCCGTTGAGCTACCCCGGAAACCATTTTAAATTATAGATTTAAAACCATTTTATGTCAAATTTTTGTATAATTCCATAATATTTTCTAATCACTATCCTCTGCGTTGTCATTGCGAGGAATAAATGATAGCACCTTATGTCATTACAAGCGATAGGAAAGCAATCTCTTGTGACTCCTCCCAAATAGAGACTTACTTCGTCAACACATTTCGCAACCCCTGAAGGGGTTGCGAAACGAGATTGCCACGCCTTCTGCGGAGCAGAAGGCTCGCAATGACAGATAGCTTGCTTGTCATCGCGAGGAGCGTAGCGACGAAGCGATCTCGTTCTCCAAGCCAATGGGTTGGAGAATGTGTTGGCAAAGCCAATCTAGTTTTGAGATTGCGAGGCTTTCCTTATGGAAAGCTTCGCAATGACAGAGGATTTTAGTTGCCACGCCCGCCTTCGGCGGGCTCGCAATGACGATTGCCCTCACATTGCAAAGGCTGAGCCTTTCTGTCATTGCTGGCATGGGTATAGATTTTGGGAACGGGGAAGGGATAATGAGTAAAAATAGCGATTAGGAATAAAATCTAATTCTTTTCTAATTAAGGGGGAGAAAAGGAGCTATTATGTATTTCAAAAAAATGAATTTTATAATTTGGGGTTATGAGGAAGCCTCGCAACAGCGGAGGATACCGAATACCTTATTAACAACCTATACCCATAGTTGCGAGCCTGAACGCGTTAGCGTTCAGGCGGGGCAATCTCATAAATGTTAAGGGAATTGTATTTGTTCATCGCTTCCTCTATACCCTCCTTTAAAATACATTCAACCGCATCCACCGCCACCTCCAACACCTTCTCCAAAATCTCCATCTCCTCCCTCTCAAATTCCCCCAACACATATCCCACTAAATCCTTTATCCCTTCCCTCCCTATCCCAACTCTTAATCGTGGGAACTCTTCCGTTCCAAGTTCCTTTATAATTGAACGCAACCCATTATGCCCTCCATCGGACCCCTTTCTCCTTATCCTTATTCTCCCCAAGGGCAAGGCGACATCATCGCAGATGA
>Ga0209225_1004095_pt1 | contig 11702 bp, 9 predicted proteins | sample WasSprMetagenome_FD_184732 | JGI IMG/M metagenome (GOLD analysis project Ga0209225, IMG submission 184732) | Sulfidic aquatic microbial communities from Washburn Spring, Yellowstone National Park, USA - WS (SPAdes) (version 3) | ecosystem: Environmental > Aquatic > Thermal springs > Hot (42-90C)...
ATTAGAGCCTGACCATTTAGATTATTACAAAACTTTCAAAAATTATCTCAAAGCTTTCAAAGAATTTATTTTTCATTTACCAAAAAATGGAATTTTAATTGCAAACGGAGACGACAAAAATATCTCAAAACTCAAAACTCAAATCTCAAATCCAGATTTTAAAATTTTAACCTATTCTTTAAAAGATTCTAAGGCAAAAAAATTAAGAAAGATTTTGAAAATTCCAGGGGAGTTTAACGTTTCAAATGCATTAGCTTCTTTAAAATTAGCCAAAATTTTAAAAATTCCAGAAAAAATTGCTTTTTCTGCTCTCTCTAAATACCGAGGGGCTTGGCGAAGGTTTGAAATAAAAAAAGGAAAAATTGGAAACAAAAAATTTATTCTTGTTCATGATTACGCTCATCATCCAACTGAAATTAGAGAAACATTAAAGGCTGCAAGAGAGAAATTCAAAGGGAAAAGAATTTTTTGCGTTTTCCAGCCCCATCAATATCAAAGAACTTTTTATTTATTTAAAGATTTTGTTCAAATTTTCCAAAATATACCAATTCAAAAATTAATCATTACAGACATTTACGAAGTGGCAGGAAGAGAAAATAAGAAAATTAAAAAATTAGTCTCTGCAGAAAAACTTGTTAAGGCTGTTGGAAATCCTTCGGTAATTTATTTAAAAAAGGACAAAATTTATCAATTTTTAAAGAAAAATTTAAAAGGAAAAAATGAAGTTGTAATCTTTATGGGGGCAGGAGATATTTATAATCTGGCCACTCAATTTTTATGAGTCTTCTAATTCTTCTTTTTTTAATGGTTTGTTTTGGGCTTTTATTTCATTTTTCTTTTTTAGCTTTTAAATTTGCTCCTTTTGTACCAACTCCTACTGAATATATCATTGAAGCTTTTTCTTTGGCCAATTTAAAACCAGGTGAGACACTTTTAGATTTAGGATGTGGTACAGGTAAAGTTTTGGTAATTGGAGCTAAAAAATTCAATGCTAAAGTAATAGGTTATGAAATTTCGCCAATTTTGTGCTTTTTAGCAAAATTGAACCTGTTTATTAATGGAATCAAAAATGGAAAAATTTATTGTGAAGATTTTTTAAACGCCAGATTAGATGAGGCAGAAGTTATTTTTTTATATTTAACACCGAAATTAATGGAAAAACTCAGAAAAAAGTTTGAGAAGGAATTAAGACCAAAAACACGAATTATTACCTTTTCATCCCCATTACCCTTTTGGACTCCAATTAAGACCTTTCAACCAAAAAATCAAAAAAAATTTTTTAAAATTTTTCTTTATCGGGTTTGACGTTTATATTGTTTTAATTTACAATTTAATATCTATGCCCAAAAGAAGAATTTTCATTTTTCACACCCCAAAATATGTTGGGCAAGAAATTAGAGTTTGTGGCTGGGTACATTCAATAAGGTCTCATGGAAAAGTAATTTTTTTAGATATTAGAGATAGAACTGGAATTCTTCAGGCTATAGTAACTTCCGACAATGAAAAAGCTTACAATATTGCTAAAGATACTAAATGTGAATATGTAGTTTCTGTGGAAGGGATAGTTCAAAAAAGACCAAAAGGGATGGAAAATCCCAAAATTATTACAGGCTCTATAGAGCTTAATTTAAAAAATATTGAAATTTTATCTAAATCTAAACCCCTTCCTTTTCCAATAGATACTCCAGGATACGAAATCAAAGAGGAAAAAAGACTTAAATTTAGATACCTAGATTTAAGAAGACCTCGCCTTTTAAGAAATTTAGAGATTCGACAAAAAGTAATTCATTTTGTTAGAGAATTTTTAATAAAAAGAGGCTTTTTGGAGATAGAAACTCCTATTTTAACAAAATCAACACCAGAAGGAGCTAGAGACTTTGTGGTACCTTCAAGACTTTATCCCGGAAAATTCTACGCTTTGCCCCAAAGTCCTCAACAATATAAACAACTCTTAATGGTTGCTGGAATTGAAAGATATTTTCAAATTGCTCGTTGCTTTCGTGATGAAGATCCAAGAGCAGACAGACAGCCAGAGTTTACCCAAATTGATATTGAAATGTCCTTTGTAAGCCAAGAAGAAATTTTAAATTTGGTAGAGAAACTTCTTATTTCCCTAGTTACTAAAATTTTTCCAAAAAAGAAAATTTCTCAAATTCCATTCCCTCGGATTCCTTATCGAGAGGCAATCAACAATTTTCAAACAGAAAAACCTGATCTAAGAAAAGATAAACAAGACCCAGAAGAATTAGCCTTCTGTTTCATTACAGATTTCCCCATGTTTGAATGGAAAGAAAGTGAAAAAAGATGGGACACAATGCATCATCCATTTACTCTACCAAAAATTAAAGATTTAAAAGAAATTAAAACCTCTCCAGAAAAAATTTTGGCTTGGCAATACGACGTAGTATTAAATGGAGTAGAAGTGGGGGGAGGAAGTTTAAGAGTTTTTACTCCAGAACTGTTAGAAGCAATTTTTGAATTTTTAGGACATTCTAAAGAAGAAATAAAAGAAAAGTTTGGACATTTAATAGAAGCATTTCAGTATGGAGTACCACCACATGGTGGAATTGCTATTGGGTTAGATAGACTTTTGTCAATTTTGCTCTCTGAACCTAGTATTAGAGAAGTAATTGCTTTTCCAAAGACAGGCGATAGCAGAGATTTGATGATGGAAACCCCAAGCGAAATTACAAAAGAACAATTAAAAGAATTATGCTTGAAAATTTTAAAACCCAAAAAATGAATAAAAAAAACATCATTTTGTTTTTTGAAACCTTTTTAATTAGTGCCCTTTTTACTTTAGGCATTAACTTATTTTATTCTCAATTAACAAATTTCTTTTTAGCTACAATTAATTTTCAAGTAGTAGAAATTGGTAACTTTGGAGTTTTAAAGAAACCCCAACCACAAATAAATGCAAAATCTGCAATCTCACTCCAGATTTATTCTAATGGTCAAACAAGGGTTATTTTTTCAAAAAATGAAAAAGAAATTTTACCAATTGCCTCATTGACAAAACTAATGTCGGCTTTAGTCGTTCTAGCTGAAAATTATAATTTGGATGAGAAAATTCAAATTTCCAAAAAAGCAGCAGCTCAACCCAATGTTCCGGTTTTTGGAAATTTAAAAGAGGGCGAGGAGAAAACTATAAGAGATCTTTTAAAATTAATGCTAATTTATTCTAGTAACGATGCCGCTTTAGCTTTAGCTGAAAAAATTGGAGTCGAAAATTTTGTTCAAAAAATGAATAAAATGGCTGGAACAATTGGTTTGAAAAATACAAAATTTCAAAATCCAACTGGTCTTGACCCAGAGAATTTATTTTTTATTTCAGAAAATAAAGATTATTTTAATACTTCTAATGCTGAAGATCTAGCCAAATTAGCTCAGTATATTTTAGTTCATTATCCTTTGATTTTTGAAATTACGAGGGAGGAACCAATTTATAAAACTGAAGATGGAATTTTTAATTTATCATTTCAACAATTTACTTTAATTGGTGGAAAGACAGGTTTTACTAGAGAAAGTGGTGGATGTTTGCTTTTAGTTTTACGAAATACAAAAGGAGAATATTTTATTAATGTAATTTTGGGCGCAAAAGATCAAAAGGGGAGGGTAGAGGAAATGCAAAAATTAATTAATTGGTTGAGTTCATGAAATTAATTTTAACCCTTTTCGAATTTAATATTATAAAAATTTTACTAGTTTCTAGTTTAACCTTTTTTATTGCTTTATTGTCGTCTCCACCATTGATTAAATTTTTAAATAAAATAAATTTTTGGAAAAAAGAACCTAGAAAACAAACAATAACTGGCGAAGAAGCCACTGTTTTTTATCAACTCCATAAAGAAAGAGAAACCACAATTCCAAGAGGTGGAGGAGTTTTAGTTTGGATTCCGGTATTAATTTTAATTTTACTTTTCAATCTTATTTCTCGTTTTCAAAAACCTTGGTGGATTCATTATTTTAATTTTCTTTCAAGAAAAGAAACTTGGCTTCCTTTATTTTCTTTAATTACTGGTTCTATCATTGGATTAGTGGATGATACTTTAACTGTTTTAGCCGCGAAGCACTACAAAGGCGGGGGCATGAGTTTTTGGCAGCGTTTTTTCTTAGTGTTTTTAATTGGATTAATTGGAGGAAGTTGGTTTTATTATAAATTAGGTTGGAACACTATATATGTACCTTTTTTAAATTTTCCGAGAGGAGGAGAAATTTATCTTGGTCCCCTTTCCATTCCTTTGTTCATTATAGTTACCTTAGCTTGTTGGGCTGGAGGAGTGGTTGACGGAGTAGATGGATTAGCTGGTGGTATTTTCGCAGCCATTTTTTCAGCCTTTTCTATTATTGCTTTTTCTCAGGGAAAAATTGATTTAGCTACTTTTTGTGCCTCAATTGTTGGAGCTATTTTTGGTTTTTTGTGGTATAATATTCCACCTGCTAGATTCTACATGGGAGAGACTGGAATTTTGGGCTTAAGTACCACTTTAGCTGTAGTCGCTTTTTTAACCGATTCAGTTTTCATTTTGCCAATTATTGGAGGAGCATTAGTGATTGAGGTGGGGTCTATAATTTTGCAGCTTCTATCTAAAAAAATAAGGAAGAAAAAAATTTGGCTTGCTACTCCAATTCATCATCATTTTGAAGCTAAAGGTTGGCCACCTTATCAAGTAACAATGAGATTTTGGATACTTGGAGTGATTTTTGCAGTTTTGGGAGTGGCAATAAGACTTTTAAAATAAAATGACTAATAAATATCTCATTTTAAAAGAAAAATATCCAAAATTTATTTTTCACTCTTTTGAGACAAAATATTTAAATGGTGATTTGAATATTATTTTTAACTTTGAAATCTATCCAAAGCTTAAATTCAGGCCAAAAGTTGTAATTAAAGACTTAGAGAAAAAAGAGTTTTCGCGAATAGAGCAAAAATATTTAAATACATTGGTTTTCAATTTAGGTCTTATTGAGGCAATTAGTTATTGGAAGGCAACCTGTTCTCCAAAAATTGAAATTTTGTGCGGTTATTTAAATAAAGATCAGAAAAAATGGTGGAAAGATTTAATTTTAAATGGCATGGGTCAATTTTTCTTTGAAAACCAAATTAACTTTTTGGATAAAAATTTTTTAACAATTCAAACAAAATCTTCATTAAAATTTGAACCATTCCCTAAAAAGCTAAATTCTGAAAGGGTTTTAATTCCAATTGGAGGGGGCAAAGATTCAATCGTGACCTTAGAATATTTTAAAAAACTTAAAAAGGATCTGGTTTTGTTTTCTCTTAATCCAAAAGAACACCACAAAAAAATTATTCAAATTTCAAAAGTGAAAGAAAAAATATTTGTTGAAAGAAAAATAGACCCCCTTCTTTTAAAGTTAAATAAAAAAGGATTTTTAAATGGTCACACTCCCTTTACTGCTTATTTGAGTTTTTTGAGTATTTTATTGGGAGTATTTAAAAATTGCAAATTTGTTGCCTTCTCTAATGAAAAAAGCGCTGAAGAGGGGAACGTTATATATTTGGGGAAAGTCATTAATCATCAATATTCAAAATCTAAAGAATTTGAAGAGAAATTTAGAAAATATACAAAATCTTATCTGGCAAAAAATATTGAATATTTCTCAGCTCTAAGAAATTTTTCAGATCTTGAAATTAGTCCTCTCTTTTCCCAATTCAAAAAATATTTTGGCGTATTTTTAAGTTGTAATAAAGCCTTAACTTTAAAACCAAAAAAGAAATTAAAATGGTGTGGAAAATGTCCTAAATGTTTGGCTACTTTTGCTTCTCTTTACCCCTTTTTGGGCAAAAAAGTAATTCAAATTTTCAAAAAAAATCTTTTTCAAGACCCAGAACTTTTGCCAATTATGTTACAATTAATTGGAAAGGAAAAATTTAAACCTTTTGAATGCGTCGGTACAATTGAAGAGAACAAATTAGCCTTCAAACTTAGTTTAGAAAGGTGGAAAAAAGAAAATAAAAAATTGCCATTTTTACTTTCAAAATTTCAATCAATATGTTAAAAAATTTAGATTTTAAAGACAAAAAAATCTTAATTTTGGGTTTTGGAAGGGAGGGAAAGGATGCCCTTTTGTTTTTGAGGAAACTTTTTCCCTCAAAAAAAATAGGAATTGCTGACCAAAATGAGAATTGCAAAAACTTAAAAATCCAAGATAAAAATATTATTTGGCATTTGGGTAAAGATTATTTAAGGGCTATTTCAAAATACGACCTTATCATTAAATCTCCCGGAATTCCAATTCATTTACCAGAGGTAGAAAAAGCTTATAAAGAAAAAAAGATTACTTCAGCTACTGAAATTTTTTTTAAGTTTTTTCCAGGAAAAATTATTGGTATTACTGGGACAAAAGGTAAAAGTACCACCACTTATTTAATTTACAAAATATTGAAGGCTAAATTAAACTCTGTATATTTGGTTGGAAACATTGGTAGACCACCATTAAAAGTTCTACTTTCTGCTAAAAAAAATTCTATTGCTGTTTTTGAACTTTCTTCCCATCAACTTTATAATCTTTGTTACTCTCCACATATTGCAGTTTTTTTAAATTTTTACCCAGAACATTTAGATTATTATAAGGATGTTGAAGAATATTTAAATGCCAAGGCTAATATTACTTTGTGGCAAACTAGTGAAGATTTTTTAATTTACAATCCCCGTAATAAGGAAGTTAAAAAAGTTGCTTTAATATCTAAGGCTCAAAAAATTCCTCTTTATTTTCCAGAGAAAATTGTTAAAGAGTGCGGAATTCAAAAAACTAAATTTGCTGGCAATTTCTATTCTTTAAATATGGCTGCTGCAATTAAAGTTGGAGAAATTTTAAAGATAGAAAAAAAAGTTATGAAAAAAGTTATTGAAAATTTCAAGCCACTTTATCATCGTTTAGAATTTGTTGGAGAATTTAAAGGTATTAAATTTTATAATGATTCTCTTTCTACAATTCCAGAAACAACAATATTTGCAATTCGTACCTTTAAAGATAAAATTGGAAGTTTGATTTTAGGAGGTTTTGATAGGGGAGTGAGTTATACAAAATTGGCAAAGGAAATTTTAAAAAGAAAAATTCCTCTTTTAATTTTTTTCCCTGAGAGTGGAAACAGAATTTGGCGAGAAATTTTAAAATTTTCAAAAAACAAATTACCAAAAGCTTTTTTAGTTCAATCAATGAAAGATGCCGTAAAAATTGCATTTTCTTTCACAAAAAAAGGAAAAATTTGCCTCCTTTCACCAGCTTCTCCATCTTTTGGATTGTTTAGGAATTATAAAGAAAGGGGAAATTTGTTTAAAAAGTATGTGAAATACTATGGCAGAAATTAAACCCACGGTTTTAAGGAGCTTGCTTTTGGTTTCTGTTTTTTTACTTTCTTTCATTGGACTTTTAATTTTAACTAGTGCTTCTTTCTCTATAGCTAAAGAAAAATACGGTGATAGTTTTTATTTTTTAAAAAGACAAATTTTTTTTGGTTTTTTACCAGGTATTTTTTTGGGAACTGTTGCTTTTTTAGTAGATTTTAACCTTTTAAAAAAAATTTCGCCCCTCTTGTTCTTTTTTAATATTTTTCTTTTGATTTTAGTTTTTCTTCCTTTTATTGGAGTGAAAATTGGTGGAGCTACAAGGTGGATTAAAATTGGCAATTTAACATTTCAACCTAGTGAAATATTGAAAGTTACCTTTATTTTATATTTGGCAGCTTTATTAGATGGAAAAAAGAAAGAAAAATTGAATTTTTTAGATTTTTTAAAATTGTTAACTCTCTTTTTTATTGTTGGGTTGATTTTATTGTTGCAGCCTGATTTTAGTACTTTTTTAATAATTGCTTTAATTTTTGCTATCCTTTATTTTCTAGCAGGAACTCCTTTCTGGCATACAATTTTTTTGGCAATTTTATTTTTGATTTCAGCCTTAATTTTAGGAATAAAGGCTAATTATAGACTTCAAAGAGTTTTAGTATTGCTGAATCCAACTTATGATCCATTAGGAGCAGGTTATCACTTAAAGCAGTCTTTAATTAGTATTGGCAGTGGAGGATTATTTGGTGTTGGTCTTGATAAATCTCAACAAAAATTTAGTAAATTACCAAGTGCTTTTACAGATTCGATTTTTTGTGTTTTGGCAGAAGAAACAGGTTTTTTTGGTGCTATTTTATTACTCTTGCTTTATTTGATATTTTTTATTTTAGGAATTACAATTGGAATTGAAAGCAAGAGTTCTTTTTTAAGGTTGGTATCTTTTGGGATATCTTTTTGGATTTTTATTCAGGCTTTAATTAATATAGGTGCAATGAGTGGATTGGCACCACTGACAGGGATCCCATTACCATTTTTAAGTTATGGGGGGAGTGCCTTAATATCAGAATTAATAGGTGTTGGTCTTTTATTAAATGCTTCAAAAACATGAAAATTGTTTTTACTGGAGGAGGTACTGGCGGTCACATTTTTCCAATAATTGCTATTATAAGAGAACTAAAAAAACTTTCTTTGAATTTTCCCATTGATATTTATTACATTGGGCCAAAAGACGATTTTTCTTATTTACTTACTCAAGAAAAAATCAAAACCTTATTTGTTTTAAGTGGTAAATTAAGGCGTTATTTTAGTTTTTTAAGCATTGTTCAAAATGCATTTGATATTTTTGTAAAAATTCCTTTGGGAATTTTGCAAAGTTTCATTTTTATTTTCTTTTTAGCACCAGATCTAATTTTTTCTAAAGGAGGTTATGGTTCTTTTCCAGTAGTTATTGCTGGGAAATTGCTAGGAATTCCAATTTTTTTACATGAATCAGATAGCGTTCCAGGTTTAGCAAATAGAATCTTAGCTAAATTGGCTGTTGAGATTTTTATTTCCTTTTCAGAAACTCCTTATTTTCCAAAAAACAAATTAATTTTGGTTGGAAATCCAATTAGAGGAGAGATTTTAAAAGGTGATAAAAGAGAAGCCCAAAAAATTTTTAGATTGAGCGGAGAAAAGCCTGTACTTTTAATTTTAGGAGGTTCTCAGGGAGCTCAATTTATTAATGAAAGAATTCTTGAAATTTTGCCCCTTCTTTTGGAAGAATTCGAAGTTATTCATCAGTGTGGGACTAAAAATTTCAAAGATGTAGAAGCTGAGGCCAGGGTAATGATAAAAAAAGAACAAGAAAAATATTACCATCTATTTCCATTTTTGAGTGAAGAGCAATTGAAATTAGCTTATGCAGCAGCAGATGTCATTTTAAGTAGAGCAGGTTCTGGCTTAATTTTTGAAATTGCTGCTGTTGGTAAACCAGCTATTTTAGTACCACTTTCTTCAGCAGCACAAGAGCATCAAGTACAAAATGCTTATTTGTACGGAAAAACAGGCGCAGCTATTGTTTTGGAAGAAGAAAATTTTACTGCTCATTTTTTTCTTGGTAGGTTAAGGTATCTTTTTGAAGAAAAAATTCGAATTCAAAAAATGAGAGAAGCAGCTTTAAGATTTGCAAGACCAAAAGCAGCAAAAATAATTGCTTATTATATTCTTGAATATTTAAGGCGATAGATCTTTGACTTTCCTTTTAATATTGTTGTACAATTTCTTTAAAGGAAATGAGCGAAGAAAAATTTAAGTTCATACAAGCTGGAGAAGTGAGAGTAAGATTTGCCCCTTCTCCCACTGGTTTTTTACATGTTGGAGGGGCCCGAACCGCCCTTTTTAATTTTTTGTTTGCAAAAAAATATGCGGGCAGTTTTATATTAAGAATAGAAGACACTGATGAAGAAAGATCAAAACCAGAATACGAAAAAGATATAATGGATTCTTTAAAATGGTTGGGAATTGAATGGGATGAGGGTCCAGATATTGGAGGAAAATATGGCCCCTATCGACAATCAGAAAGGAGAGAAATTTATAAAAAATATTTGGAAAAGCTTATAGAAGAGGGAAAGGCATATTTTTGTTTTTGTAGTCCAGAAGAATTAGAGGCTGAAAGACAGTATTTTCTTTCGATTGGGCAGGCACCAAGATATTCTGGAAAATGCCGCAATTTATCAAAAGAAACTATTGAGCAATATCTAAAAGAAAATAGGCCCTTTGTAATAAGATTTAAAACTGAACCAAAAATAGTAAGTTTTGTAGATTTGATTCGGGGGAAAATTGAATTTGATTGTTCGCTTTTTGGTGATTTTGTAATTGCTAGAGATTTTACTTCACCTCTTTATAATTTTGCCTGTGTAATAGATGACTACGAAATGAAAATTACTCATGTAATTAGGGCTGAAGAACACATTCCCAACACTCCAAAACAGATACTTTTACAAGAAGCACTTAACCTTCCAAAAGTCAATTATGCACACATTCCTTTAATTTTGGGACCAGACAGGAGTAAACTTTCAAAACGTCATGGAGCAGTACCAGTTTCAGAGTATCGCCGAATGGGTTATTTACCAGAAGCCATAGTGAATTTTCTAGCTTTATTAGGTTGGAATCCAGGAACAGATAGAGAATTTTTTTCAATGCATTCTTTAATTCAAGAGTTTTCTTTAGAGAGAGTTCAAAAATCAGCTGCAGTTTTCAATATTAAAAAATTGGATTTTATGAATGGTTTTTACATTCGACAAAAATCTATTGAAAAACTTACAGAGCTTTGCCTTCCTTTTTTAATTGAGGCAAAACTTATTGAGCCAATTAAAGAAGGCGAAATGGGTTTAGTCCAATTTTATAAAATAGTTGAAACAGGTGAAAAAATTTCGCAAGCAGTATTACAAAAAATTGTTGCTCTTTTTCAAGAGAGATTAAAAAAGCTTTCAGAAATTTCAGAACTTTCCTCTTTCTTTTTTAAGAAAACTTTAGAGTACGACAAAGAGCTTTTAAAATGGAAAGACATGAAGAACGAAGAAGTTCTTTTATCCCTTGACAATTTAGAAAACTTATTGCAAAACATTAAAGAAAATGAATGGAATAAAGAAAATCTATCTTCGTTATTACTTAAAGAAAGTGAATTATTTGGAGAAAAATTGAGAAATATAAAAGATAGGGGATGTCTATTATGGCCACTAAGGGTAGCCCTTACTGGAAAAGAAGCATCTCCTGGTCCTTTTGAAATTGCCGAAATATTAGGTAAAGAAAAGACTTTACAAAGAATTAGAGAAGCTAGAGCTAAATTTGCTTAGTTACCCTTTTTGTGTTAAATTTTTAGTATCGATATCTATAGCAGGGAAGTAAAAATTTTTTTACCACGTTAGTTCGCATAATTTAACTTAAGCGAACAAATGGAGAATAAAATTCAAACAATTGAAATAAAGCCGATTCCAGAGTATTACAATGACTTTTTGGATTGGTTAGAAATTGAAAAGGGGTTGGGAGACAAAACTCAAGAAAACTATGCAAGATTCATTAAAAAATTTTTCCAATGGTTAAAAATTCAAAATCTTGAAACTCTCACTCCCCCAGAACTCAACTTAGAACACATCTCAAATTATAGAATGTATTTAGCAAGACAATGCTTTACAAAAAAAGGAGAGGCCTTAAAAAAATCAACCCAAAATTATTACCTTATTGCTCTAAGATCTTTGTTAAAATTCTTTAGTGAAAAGAATATTCCTTCTTTACCCCCTGACAAAGTTAAATTGCCAAAGACTCAAAAAGAAAGAAAAGTTAGATTTTTGAGATTAGAAGAATTAGAAAGACTATTTAATGTCCCAGATACTTCAACAATTCAAGGTCTTAGAG
>Ga0209225_1004103_pt1 | contig 11685 bp, 11 predicted proteins | sample WasSprMetagenome_FD_184732 | JGI IMG/M metagenome (GOLD analysis project Ga0209225, IMG submission 184732) | Sulfidic aquatic microbial communities from Washburn Spring, Yellowstone National Park, USA - WS (SPAdes) (version 3) | ecosystem: Environmental > Aquatic > Thermal springs > Hot (42-90C)...
TTTATAAGTCAATCTTTAGGATTGGCATTATGAATATTTCATGGCAACTCTTCTTAGATCCACTCAATTATGATGCAGATATAGTGCACATCCACAACGATACGCCCATTTCTATGATTAGTGGGCTGGGATATGCGAACAAGAAAGGAAAACCACCTGGTAGTGACTTGGTACTGTTGAAATAGCTAGGAAATATGGGTGTAAGATTGTATATGAGAATGTGATTGACTATGCAAAAAGTAAAGGTGTCAATGCGAAGTTCACGGGCTTCGTTCCTTACGAAGATCTGAAGGCCCTTTATTCAGCATGCGACGTATTCGTATTGCCCTCTTTTGAAGAAGGACAAGGGATTCTCCTTCTCGAAGCCATGGCATCGGGAAAACCTTTGATAGGCTCAAAAGTGGGGGAATTCCGATGCAGATAAAACACGGATGGAATGGTTTTTTGGTCGAGCCAGGAAACGCTAAGCAATTAGCTGAGAATGAAAGCGAAAGAACGAAGATGGGAAGGAATAGTAAGAAGCTTGCCGAAGATGAATTCGATTGGGAGAAGATATCTGAAAAGTACCTGAAAGTCTACGAAGAGGTGGCAAGACTAACACCGTGAATTGCAAGAACCTTTTTACAGAAGCTTCGCATGCACCCTAGGTGGTATGTCGGTTCGTATTGTGCAAGGACATAGGCGAAGATCAAGGAGTTCGACTTTAAGGAGACGCGTTTAAACTCGAGGGCTGTAAGCAAAGAGCTCTTCATGAAGATCCTATATATCTTGTCGGTCAATTGGGGAGGGATACCGCACTATACAGCGGAGTTGGCCAACGCCGTTTCAAAGCATGCCGATGTAGTCGTCCTTAAGCCTGAAGACTCTAACGATCGCCTTTTCTCAGAAAGGGTGACCATTGTAAAGGCGTTTAAGCCCTTGCATTTCTCAAGACAATGCTTAGCAAGAGCTTTCTCTTTAAGTAACATTAAGGGCTTCCTCTCATACAGCAATATCAAGTTAGTCGGGGCAGTAAAACCAGACGTCGTACATTTTACTGAGCTATGCCCTTGGTCCTCGACATTCGCCTTCCTCTACAAAATCTGGAGGAAGCATCCTGTAGTCAGTACTTTGCACGCTACGTTTAAATCTCCACTACACCTTCTTAACGGTAACAACTTTCTGTACAGCCTATTCGCCTGTGCCACAGAGCTCACCAAGTATCTGGTCAAGCCGGATGCGATAATCGTGCACACAACAGAGGACAGAGACACTTTAATTAAGAGAGGCGTCGACCTGAGAAAGGTCTTCGTCATCCCCCACGGAGCCTACGAGCTATTTGGGAAGGTGAAAGGAGACGAAAGCAGGGGAAGCGAAGAAAACTGTGTGCTGTTCTTCGGCTACATAATCGAGAGCAAAGGGGTTGAGTACTTAATAAGGGCCGCACCATTAATATCAAAAGAAGTCCCCGACGTGAAAGTAGTAATAGCTGGCGAGGGCAATTTAGCGAAGTACATTAAGTTGATAAACGACAAATCTAGGTTTGAAATCTATAACACATTTATACCAAACGAGATGGTCTCCAAGCTTTTCAAGAGGGCCAAGGTCGTCGTCCTCCCTTACACGTACCATAGAGGGCAAAGCGGGGTCCTGAACATAGCGCGCGCGTTTGGAAAGCCCGTCGTGGTCACTAGCGTGGGCGATCTACCAAATATGGTTGAAGATGGCAAAGATGGGTTGGTCGTACCTCCTAAAGATCCTAAAGCGTTGGCAGAAGCGGTTGTAAAATTACTGAAGGATGATGAGTTAAGGAAGCAAATGGGAAGGAATGCGTTGAAGAAGGCGCAAGAACTTTCATGGGACAATATAGCGGAGATGCACATGAAGGTATACGAGGGAGTTTTGAATGTGCGAAAAAAGGTTTTTAGAGTTTGTTGAAGAATTGGTCCCGTTAAAGGAGAAGGAGAGTAAAGTAGCGGTTCTCGTATCCCTCTTCAGAAAGTATGAGGGTGCTAGCGTTGTTGCTAAGCGCCAGGCTGAAGAATTATTAAAGATGGGTTACAAGGTCTCTATTTACACTTTTGAGACGAATGTCAGCTTACGTGGTGATATTGAAATAAGAGTCATTAGGCCATCCCTCCGGAGACTTTATAGTCAAATTTACCGAGGATTATTCTTCTTAGACGCTCCAAGGTTGATTAGTCTCATTCGAGAGCTCAGAGACTTTAGCCTAATAATCGTTCACCACGGCAATATGGCAATATTAGGACTTGTCGCTAAAAAGCTGTATGGGGCTAAGGTAGTCTTCTGGAACCACCACATTGACAGTAATATAAGCCTGTTGCACAAGATCTATGAGGCCATAAATTGGGAGATTATTAAGAGGTTCGACCGTGTCGTCTCAATAAGCCAGTTTAGCAGGGACCAATTGAAGTCGCGTAAAGGTATTGAGAGCATCGTGATCTACAATGAGGTAGATGAAAGGTTTAGGGAGGGTTTAGACGGAAATATTGTGAGGGGGAGGTATGGATTGAGGGACGAGCCCATATTATTATTTGTTGGTAGGGTCGTCCCGAGCAAAAATGTCCACTTGCTAATTGAAATTTTCAATCTTGTGAGGAAGGAGATCCCAAATGCTAAACTCCTCATAGTAGGCAGGCGCGATGATGAAGAGTATTATAGAAGGTTGCTGAAGATGGCCGACAACTCGGTTATTTTCGAAGAAAATGTCCCAGACGACGAGATACCTCTCTATTACGCAGCATGCGACGTTTATGTAACGTGTTCTACGCTTGAGGGGTTCAATTTACCTCTGGCAGAGACACAAGCATGCGGTAAACCGGTTGTAGCGTTTGACATTGGTCCGCATAGGGAGGTCATAAGGAAAGGCCGTCTCGTTAAGCCATACGACCTTGTGAGCTTTAAAGAAAAGGTTGTTGAACTCTTGAAGATTTTCACTTCAAAACGACAAAGAAGATAAATTATGTAAATACGCGTAACGGGTCTTCACTTGAACTACTCCATTACAAAGTTTTACATGCGTGAGTTCTTTTGAGTTCTCCTCTTCTATGGCCTTAGCCTTTACTCCTATCTCTCCTCATCATAATCTCGTAGTGAAGTGCTAAATTTATGATAAAGTGTAACCAAAGTCCTTTGAGGAACAAATGTTGGATGCTTACTTGTACTGTTATCTTTGCTTTGTTAACATTATTGGAGAACAATTGGTTGGGGCCTACGCTTCTACTAGTAAGAAGGATAACTGGATTCGTCTCGCTTACATTCCTACCAGGCTTGTTAATTCTCTATGTGGTAGGCATCAACCCGCTTGAGAGAGGTCGTTATCTGTTGTATTCTGTCGGTTCAAGCATGACGTTCTTAGTGCTTTTAGCCCTTTTCATCAATTTATTTTATCCGTTAGTAGGTGTAACCCGCCCATTAGGCGTGGAAAACGTGTTACTTAACTTTGTCTCATGGCTTATTATGTTACTTGTCTTGATGCTCCTTACATCAAAAAGTAGACAAAAAGGTTTAAGTAAGCTCGTCTTCCAGATCGATATTAAGTCTTTATGGTTTACATTACTTCCCTTAATTTCAATAATCGGAGCATATTTCGTGAATTTTTACAAGGTAAACGTCGTCATGTTTGTTTTGCTGTTCATCTTAGCGATGATTCCGTTTTTGGCATGCGCAAAAAGAATTCCGTCGCACTTCTATCCCACAGCCGTATTGACTGCTTCGCTCTCACTACAATTCCACAAAAACTTGATCACCAATTACGTCATAGGAAACGACATTCAGGTCACCTTCTATTTCGCAAATTTGGTGCATTCTCTGCAAACTTGGTCACCAGCGCTAGGAGGCGACTCACCTTTAATCATGATGAGTGTTGTCCCGTCATTTTACTCCTCGTTATTAAACATCAGCCTAGACTGGACCTTCAAAGTGCTCAATAGTTTTCTCTACGCCTTAACCCCACTTTGTATATTTTACATATTTAGAGATGTCATTGGGGAGAAGGCAAGTTTCTTTGCCTCTTTATTCTTCACCTTCCAACATGGCTTCATAATTTACGGAACCCCATGCAAACAACCACTCGCTGAACTATTCATGGCGCTAATCCTACTTGTTACTTTCGATGAAGGCTTGAGAAAAAAACAGAAGGCTTTACTATGTGTGCTCTTTTCCTTTGCAATGGTCAACTCACATTACGGGGTTTCCATCATCTTCTTTGTATCTCTGGTAATTGCTTCCACTATCATTAGGCTTTTAGATAAAAATGTCAAAGAGACTATACTTTCACCAAATTACATAATGTTCTTCTTCGTTCTGTCCTTTTCATGGTTTATGTTAACTGCTGAAGGTGAAATTTTTGATAGATTAGTAAATGTTTGGAAAATTGTTTTGAACGAAGCTTGGCTCGTGATATCAGCTCAAAGTGTCATTTATAGGAGTGGAAGATATATTGTCTCAGAGATTCCGCAAGGAGTGGTTTACCAAGCAAACATGGCGATTTATTTGGCCCTCACAATATTCATGATCTTTGGAGTTCTTCACACTTTATGGAGAATTTTAAAGAGGCGTAAGAGGATCACGGGATTGGATTCCATAGCGCTATCCTTCGCGTTCTTCCTCTTCGCATCCTTCTTCATGACAGGATACTTTGGATTTGACAGAATGTATGTGCTCTCATCCGTGGTATTGTCGGGCTACATCTTTCCAGGCTATAACGCGCTAACAGAAGTTCTAAAGCACGCTCGATTAAGAATTCCACATGAACAAATGTCGCACATATTTTTAGCGGTACTTCTCTGCACATTCTTACTTTTTAATAGTGGCGTGATATATCAGCTCGCTGGAACACCGATTGAGTCGGCAATTTCATTGAATCTCAAGTCGAACACATTAGCTTATGGCGATGCAGAAATGGTCGGTGCAGAGTGGTTAATTGGTAACCTTGGGGGATCGAGTAGAATATTTTCCGACTACTACAGTTGTAGCTTATTTAAAAGATTTTATGATCCTTCTATAGAAAAGGTAAAGGTGTTTTCCCTAAAGACGCAAGTAGAACTATCTCGGTTGACTAGCGTGTTAAAAGGAGCAGACTTAATATATATCAGGGCTAGAGCCTTAATTAACGAGACCCAAAATAGACCACAATATCTTAGGATACAAGAGATGGTCCAAATGGAGCTTTTAACCAACAAAATTTATGATAATGGATATTCGTTCATTTATAATCGCTAATTTGGTTTTTAGAGTTTAGAGTGAGAATTGTGGAAAGTGAGTATATCGAATTAGACTTAACGCGGTATGCAAATCTCTTAGAGCTTAAGTATCGAGAGGAAATTCAATTAAGAGAACCTCAATATGAGAACGTTCAAAAGTGGTATGAACACATTCAAGGCCATTTGGGTATAATTTCCTTTTTAGAGAAGAGGGGTATCAAGTTTTCTGGAACAGTTCTCGTGCTTGGGGTGGGTTCGTGCTGGCTTCCATCCGAACTTTCTAAATTAAGTACGATGCGGAAAATATATGCTTTGGATTTCTCTAAAACTTTGCTCACTAAAGTTGCCCCAGCGATTATGAGGTATCTTAAAGCTGACGCGAGCAAAATAGTTAGAGTTAGGGGTGATTTTTATGATTTAAGCTATTTTAAAGAAGACTACTTCGACTTCGTAATTTATGACGCGGCTTTACACCACGCAGACTTTCCAGAGATAACCCTCCGAGAAGCATCTCGTGTTTTGAAGTTGGATGGTAGCATCGTCTGCATAAATGAGCCCGTTGCCCCCTCATTGAACCCCTTCAAAGATTTTTGGAAGAGAAAATTAGGTGCCGTGAGAGGAGGTTGGGAATAACGGAAAACATCTATACGCTGGACGAGTGGAGGCTCGTCTTCGATAAATGTAATTTAACGTTTAGGGCCATGAGATTGGAACTTAGTACCCGGAGTAAGTTGGCAGGACTTCCACTCATTAACAAGTTAGTGCCTGGAAGTTATTGTTTCAAAGCCAAGAGGATTGCTTAGTAAAAACGTGGGGGTAGATGGAACTGCCAAGCTATTTGGAATGTTTAATCCCATGCCTTTAAGAGAGCTAATTCCTTCTATGATTCGCAAATATCTCGTAGACTTAGCTAAGGAAAGCGTAGCTTTGTCTCGGATAATGGGCTTATTGTACGGAGTTCTAATGATACCCACCTTCGATGGAAGGGCGCTCCTTATTGCCTTCGACCCAAGAACGAAGCGTTTAATGAAAATTCGCTCGACCCTTTCTTTCGATACTCCCGCCTTCTTCCACGAAATATTTCAAGCCCAAGTCTATGAGCACGAATACGTCGTTCGAGATGGGGACATAGTCGTAGACTGCGGTGCGCACGTCGGCATGTTCACCATCAAGGCTGCGAAGAAGGCTTCTTTGGTCATCTCCATCGAGCCCGCAAAAGAAAACCTGTCTTGCCTTCTGGAGAACGTAAGATGACACAAGCTGAAGAATGTAATAGTAGTTGGTAAGGCCTTGAGCGATAGGACTGGATCTGAACACTTTTGGGTTGGCAAGCGCAGTGGGACGAGTCAACTTGCCTATATTCCTAAACCACCGGAGCCCATCGATCACGAAGAAATAGTCGAAGTCGAGACTCTTGACAACATACTCTCGCGACTCAAAGTCCAAAGGATAGACCAACTTAAAGTGGATGTTGAAGGGGGCTGAGCTTAAGGTCTTGAGGGGGGCTGAGGAGAGTTTAAAGATTACAAGGAACATCGCCATGGAGTTGCACTTCGAAAGCGAGCGAGTGAGGGACTACCTTCTTGAGGGGGGCTTCGATGTAAAGGTCTTGGGGGATATGCTGTATGCGAAGAAGGTGAGAGACCCTTGACGAGAATAGTTTTCCTTACTGACTTTTACTTCCCTTTCGTTGGAGGGGCCGAGGAAGTGTGCAGAATGGAGGCTGAAGAGCTTTTTAAAAGAGGCTACGAGGTCTTTGTTGTGACATCCTTGATGCCAGGTTCAAGGGAGCGCGAAGATATACATGGGGTCAAGGTTCTTCGAGTGAGCCTACGGGACGTTAGTCTCAAAGGTGAGGCTTCCTCGAGCCTCGCTTGGCTCACCATTGGTTTAGTGAATAGCATGCTAAGTAACAATCCGCTTAATGCTCAAGCGGTCAATCGGGTGATAGAGAGTTTAAGGCCGGACGTGATTCACGTTCACAACGTTGGGGACAAGATTCCATTGCTTGCTCTACGCACTCTGCGTCGATTAAAAATTCCGCTCGTCATGACGTTACACGACTATCGCTTGATATGCCCAAGGGCCACTCTCTTCTGCTACGCGAAGATCCCATGCAGGGCTCCAAGGGCTGGTTGCGATGCATTCGTAAAATTACAGAAAATTTTGTTGAGGAACAACGTCGCGCGGTTCATATCGCCCTCGAAGTTTCTGGCCGACAGGCTTAGAGAGAAACTCGGAAATGTCAAGGTAGCCGTTGTTCCGAATCCGGTTCAGAGAATAGGACTGAGCCGAGAAAAAGCCTCCAGGCAATTCCAGATTTTATACATTGGCCGGCTGGTCTGGTATAAAGGAGTCCACGTCTTGCTAAAGGCATTCAGGGGCTTGAAGGACGAAAACGTCAAGTTGCTTATAGCTGGGAGCGGGCCTGAGCTCGAGGCAGTGAAGAGGTACTCAAAAGCTGACCACCGCATAATTCCGCTGGGTTTCATATCAGAAGTGGAAAAACAGAGACTTTTAATGGATGTAAACCTCGTAGTTGTCCCATCGCTATGGCCCGAGCCGTTCCCCATGATCGTACTGGAAAGCTTTGGAAGCGGAACCCCTGTTATCGCTAGCAAGATCGGAGGTATTCAAGAGGTCATCGAAGATGGCGTTAATGGCAGGTTATTTGAGCCTGGGAACTCAGAGGAGTTAAGCAAGATCCTAGCAGAACTGGCAGAGAATGAAAAGGAATTTAGAAGGTTGCAGAGGGGTGTCGCCGAGTCCGCCTATAAGTACCAAATTGATAGGCACGTTGAATTGCTCGAAAATATTTATTCTGAGGTAGCTCTGTGAGCCCGACGTGAGGTGCTGGCAGAACGCGTAATAAAGTTGCTTTTTACAATAAATTTTGGGAATCGCGGGATGTAGCTGAGCTTGATCCATGGCATCACGCCACCGTCAATTTTCTAAAAGGGCAGGATTTGTCCCGAGTAAAAATATTAGACGTGGGATGCGGGGTTGGCAAGATATTTTGGAAAATTACTGCTGGCATGAATGTTGGCATAGATATGAGCTTAGGAGCTCTAAAAATTGCATCTAAAAAGAGCGATAGTCTCTATATATGTAGCGTTGCAGAGAATTTACCATTTAGGAGAGAAAGTTTTGATATTGTCCTCCTCCTTGAAGTTATAGAACATGTTGATGACCAAGAGGCTTGTCTAGCTGAAATAAGTAGAGTGTTAAAGAGAGGGGGCCTTCTAATCTTAAGCTTTCCCAATTATTGCCACCTTCCATGGCTCCTTGTTAGAATAATGGCGAGAATTCTAAACAAGCCAGGTTGGATAAACCTGCAGCCAATCGATAGGATTCTTAATTACTTTCAAGTGAAGAGAAAGTTAACCAACTATGGGATGAGACTTATAAAGATTATTGGCTCAGCATACCTTCCACCAATAATATATAATTTTGTTCGTAGAAAAGGCAAATCAGATTACTGGGAGCTTAACCACTTCTTAGACAAACTGCACCTTCAATTTCTATCATTTCACCCTGTCATGGTTCTAAAAAAGTTCGACATATTAAGGTAGACTGCAAGTGAAATACTTCATGCTTGGTTCTTCTATATAATTCTCACTCCATTTTTATCGACTTTCTCATAAGGGTTTATTGGTGGGATAAGTCTAAATCTAAGTGGGGCAACAATGAATATGGGAGAACAGATACCTCTAGCAATAATAGGAGCTGGAAAAATTGCTCGAATGACGCATTTACCAATATGGAAGAAAATTAAACAAGTTAATGTTGTAGCAGTGTGCGATTTAGACAAAAACGTTGCAAAAAATTTGGCTAAAGAATACGATATACCTCATGTTTACGGAAGTTTTGAACAATTACTGAAAGAGGAGAGAGATACCATGATAATAGATATCTGCACACCACCATTTACTCATGCGTCTTTAAGCATCACAGCTATGAGAAATGGCCATCATGTTTTACTTGAGAAGCCGATGGCTATGAGTATAGAAGAATGTGAACAGATATTGAAAGAATACCAAAGCCGGAAGGATAAGGTAAAGTTCTGCGTTATTCATAACTTTCTCTTCGATCCTCCGATACTCAAACTGCGGAGGCTTGCAAAGGAAGATGAAATCTTAGGTGTAGAAATCCATATGCTCCACACTCCAGAAGATCAGATGCTTAGCGATCCAAACCACTGGGTTCACTCAATCCCGGGAGGCCGCTTTGGTGAAAACCTAATCCACCCAGTTTACACTCTAAGGAACTTAATTGGACCGCTAAAGCTCAGAGATCTTCATTTAGCCAAAAAAGGACCGTACAGATGGGTTAAATTTGACGAGCTTTGGGCAACATTTACATCAAAAGATGGGAAATATGGAATCATTCATATATCTTTCAATAGTCCCAGATGGACGGCTGATTTCTCAGTAAACATCTATGGAAAGAAGAGTATAATAAAATACGACGGTTCAAATTTTACATTAATTAAGCAAGGTTCACTCATGAAAGGCTTCATATATACTGAAAATATACCTAAGCTAAAAGTGGCATGGGATTGCATAAACTGTGGCTTTCAGAGCATAAAAACCCCTCTCAATATTTGGAGTAAGTTGTTGACGAAAAGATGGAAGTCAGGTCATGAAATGATTTTCAGATCATTCGTTAACGCCCTAATCAATAGCACGGAACTTCCATATACTCCTGAAGAGGCATTTGAAGCAACAAAGGTTTTTCTAGAAGTAATAGATAAACTAAGTCACTATGAAGCATGTGCATGAATAACATTCTTCCGTTATAGCGGTGTTAATTTACGTCATTGGAAAATTCATTAGGAGACTTTATTCCTTTCAAAGCTCAAAGGCATCCCGTGGAGTTAGCTAAAGAAAACGCGTTCTTCTCTTATCTATTGGACTTATGTTATGGAAGCCTGTTAGTTCCAATGTCTGATGGAAAGGCTCTTCTCATAACGCCTGAGCCCAGAGCGAAGCACATAATGAAGATTTATTCACAGTTCAGTTTTGACACACCTGCCCTCTTTCATGAAATGTTTCAGGCCCAAGTCTATAAGTGTGAATATGCTGTTCAGCATGGGGATATCGTTATAGATTGCGGAGCACATGTCGGCACGTTCACTGTTAAAACCGCAGAGAAAGCTGACTTGGTCATCTCCATCGAACCCGTAAAAGAGAACCCAAATTCTCTAAGAGAGAATGTAAAGTGCCTTAAGCTAAAGAATGTAATTGTAATCGGTGAGGCTTTGAGTAGCAAGGCTGGGTTTGAATACCTTCTAGTAAGTAAGCGTTCCAGAACAAGCCAGCTTCCTCTATCCTAAGCCGCCCAAACCAGTTAAGTATGAAATAGTGGTTGAGGTTGACATCCTCGATAACATAGTTTCATAGCTCAAAGCTCCAAGAATAGATTTGCTCAAGATGGATGTTGAAGGAACAGAATTAGATGTTTAAAAGGTGCCGAGAAAGCTTGAAAATTACGAGAAATATCGCTATGGAGTTACATTATGAAGGTGAAAACCGAGAAATAAAGGAATATCTGAAAAAGAGAGGATCCAAAGTTAAAGTAATCGGAAATATGCTCTATGCTTCAAAGCAGTAAAAACAGCAACCACACATACATTCTCTTTCTTGAAGAAAAACTTAAGCCTTTAGAAGAGGAAGCTTTATCTGTCGGAATAAGCTTAGCTCTCATCCCTTTAATTGGTTTGGCGCTTAACTGCACGCCTCTAGGGATTAGATTTTCCTCGGTTCTTACGTCACTTGTGCTTTTAACAGTAGTCTTTGTAATAGTAGCAATGGTTAGAAGACCCCAGACTAAAACGAAGGATGGGGACCTGCCTTATAGAAGTAGCAAGATTGACGTTAAATCAATTTTATATGCAATCTTACCGGTTACAGTTGCAGTCTTCTTAAGGGTTTACCCCTACTTGATTAGCGGTTTACCGTTTTCCGTTGATTCTTGGCCTTCCATCAGGTATACTGAGCTCCTCCTAGACAATACGCCCGTCCACTTGGGCGATACAGGTATCTTCGGCGGAAACTATGATGAGCTTGGGGATAAGCTCTTTGGGGCGGTGGTCTCCGCGTTAACTGGGCTTCAGCCAGTGTATGCTATGGCGTTCTTCGTGCCAGTGGCAGGCGCATTCTCCATTCTTGTCTTTTACGTGCTTGTGGATGGGCTTTACGGCAAGGGAGTTTCGTTTATAGCTTCGCTTTTCTTAGCTACTGCGTTCAGCGATGTTATCCTAACGGCTGGAGTGAAGGGTGAAACATACGCTCACCCACTCTACTTGCTACTCATATTCCTCTTCCTTAACCAGAAGCTTGGCTGGTGGAAGAAAACCCTACTTTTCACAGTGGCATCGGTATCTCTTGTCCTAACCCACTATTACACTGCAATCCTCACCGTAGCAATCTTAGCCTCTATGAGCTTAGGGAAAATTATTTTTAGAGCGAAGGAAGGGGTG
>Ga0209225_1004107_pt1 | contig 11668 bp, 9 predicted proteins | sample WasSprMetagenome_FD_184732 | JGI IMG/M metagenome (GOLD analysis project Ga0209225, IMG submission 184732) | Sulfidic aquatic microbial communities from Washburn Spring, Yellowstone National Park, USA - WS (SPAdes) (version 3) | ecosystem: Environmental > Aquatic > Thermal springs > Hot (42-90C)...
CTCACCAGAGTTCGAAAAGTCAGGCGGCTTACAAGAAGAAAAGCAAACACCAACTATATCGCAATATAGAACATTATATAAAAAACATTGCAAAAATTTTAACTTTCATTAAAAAATTGATAGACTTAAGGACAAAAAGTATATAAACAAGCATCACTAACACTTATGACTTGAAAACATATGTCTGAACCTAAAAAGGTGGATAGAAGGAAATTTATCTACGCAGGCCTCGGTGCTGTAGCTTTAATCGCTATAGGTGCGGTAGCATACGTTGCAATGAATCCGCCAGTAGTAACAAAGACAACAACAGTACCAACAACTTCGGTTGTTACTACAACCGTGCCAACTACGTCAGTAGTAACAACAACAGTACCAACAACATCAGTAGTAACAACTACACTATCGACAACAACTACTCCCGGTAAAGTAAAATTGTATTACGGACAACTGACGCAACCAGAAATGAGACGATGGAATGGTGAATTAACTCAGGCCTTTACCCAAGCTACAGGTATAGAATTTGAAAATATTTATTGGTCCCAATGCTTAGCTGAGTTCCTACAAGCAATTGCGACAGGGTCTCCAATAGATGTGTGCCAACTTAATACTATAGAAATTTGGCAACCGGCTGATATGGGTGCGCTAGTGGCTTTGGATGAGGAATTTCCAGACTTTTGGGATGTTGTAAAGGCAGGAGGATATGATCCAGAATACGTCAAAAGAACCTTCAGTTACAAAGGAAAAGTTTATGCTTTCCCCTACATGGGTAGCCCAATAATGACTGTTTATAATAAGAAGCTACTTGAAGATAAGGGTATCGGGGCACCTCCTAAGTATTGGTCTGAAATGCTGGAGGCGATGAAGCAAGTTACGGACCCGTCAAAGGGTATCTGGGGCTGGGCTGGTCCTGCACAAATTGGTGGATTAGGGAACTTATGGTGGAACAGCTATTTCGACTTTGTGCCATACTGGGATTCTTATGATAAAAATTCCTGCTTTTGGTTTGATGAGAAATTTGAAAACTTAAACATTAATTCACCTTCCGTAATAGAAACATTAAGATTCCAGTCACAATTTTATCTTAAAGGATACGGTTCTAAATCTATGCTTCCTGATACGCCATTAAATGCTGGTAAGGCAGCATTCGGATGTGCAGGATCTTGGATCTTTGCTATCATGGGAATGGCAGACCCTAAGCTTCCTGAATTACATTGGGCCACTCAAATTCCTGTTCCGGATACACATTCGCCTGATAGCTGGATGACCTTTGGTGATGACAGAGGATTCTGTATCCCAGCTACATCTAAGCATAAAAAAGAGGCATGGGAATTTATCAAATTTGCTGTTGATAAAAAATGGCAGAAAAGACTAATGGAACTTGCAGGACAATTGCCATTTACGACCAAATTGGCTGATGACCCCTACTTTAAAGACTATTTTGACAAGAACCCCGTATTCAAGGTGTATGCTGAAGCGATCCCTCATGTGACAGGAAATAGGCTTGGCGTACATGCACTTGAATTACTTAAAGCTTTTAGAATATATTATGTTAAATGTTGCCTTGGAGAATTAACTCCTGAAGAGGCGGCTAAAGAGGCTCAAAACCTTGTATTGACATTGATCTCTGGTTGATTTCTTACTATGAAAATGCATTGGCCCTATTTTTTTCTTCTCCCCTTTATTTTTTTCTTTGTTTCGGTTTATGCTTATCCTATATTTATGGCTATTTACGCTTCGTTATTTAAGTGGACTTTAGGGGCAACAGCAAAAGAATTCATCGGACTCGGTAACTACGCATCATTACTTGCAGATGAGGAATTTCTTGTCAGTCTAGAAAATACTCTGTTTTTTGCAACTTTATACATTCCAGCTGTTGTTTCCCTTTCGTTAATGATCGCTTTATGGTTAAATCAAAAGTTTTTAAGAGGAACTGGCATCGCTCTAGCTTTATTACTATTTCCTCTTATAGTGCCAGATGTTACTGTAGGTGCGATTTGGAGATGGCTTCTTGCAGAGCAGAATGGTGTGGTTAACAACATCCTTTCTGCAATAGGAATTGGTAGAATTCCTTGGCTAAGTACCCGATTATATGGAATGCTAGGCGTAGCAATAATTGCAATTTGGAGAACAATAGGATATTACACAGTTATGTTCCTGTCGGGATTACAGGCAATACCACAACAATATTATGAGGCAGCAAGTGTCGACGGCGCTACGTCATTTCAACGCTTTAGATATATAACTTTGCCAATTCTTACACCAATATTCGTGTTTGTAACTTCAATAGCAACCTTAAATGCAATGCAACTTTTTACTGAAGTTTTTATAGTTACACAAGGTGGACCGGGATTTAGTACGTCATCCTTGGTTTTAAAGGCATACAATGAACTTTACATTGCGTTTCAATTCGGAAAAGCTTCAGCTGTTTCTGTTATAATCGAATTATTGGTACTAGTTGCAGTTGTAGTACAGATTAAATATATTGCAAAGACGTTGGTGAAGTAGCAGTGAAGTTTAGAGTACTTTTCTTACAGACTCTTTTGGTAATATTTGTGTTAGTTTACATTTATCCTATACTCTTATCTATTGGTGGTGCCTTTAAGTGGAGGAGCGAGCTATTTGAACCTACTCTAAATCCTTTTCCAATAAATTTTACATTACACAATTTTGTGAGCTTATTTGAAAAGGTTAACGTACTAAACGTTTTGAAAAATTCAATGATAATAGCCATTGTAGCTGCATTTTCAAATATTTTTCTTTGCCCACTTACTGCCTACCCCCTCGCTAAGTCTAACTTTAAAGGAAAACGGTTTTTTCAACTTCTAGTGATTTTTTCCATGGTTCAACCTTTTATAGCAATTTCTATTCCTCTACTTGGAATAGTTGTGATGGCTGGTTTGCAAGATACATTATTTGCAGCCACTTTCCCGTTTCTGATATATCCTATGATTGTATACTTTTTTATGCAATCTCTAACATACATTCCAGATGATCTGATTGATTCGGCAAGACTTGATGGCGCTGGTGAGCTGACTATTCTATACCGTATACTTTTGCCTATAATTAAGGCTACCGTAGGTGGTTCCTTTCTCCTTACTTTCATTTGGATTTGGAACTTTTATCTGTGGCAACTTATGGTTTTGAGAACAACTGAAAACATGACGTATCCGGTCGCAGTTGGAATGTTGTCTACTTCTTACTTTATATATTATGGTGAAGTCTTTGCATTAACAAGTTTGTATATTGTACCATTGTTAATAATATTCCTTATAATGCAAAAACAGATAGTTAGTACTATGGTTCTCTCTGGGATTAAGGGTTGATCTAGAAAAATGTCTAGGCAAAAATCTAGCTCATATTAACAAATAATCTAGTTAATGAGTTATTTTCTGGAATAAATTTTAATTTGAATATTCCAAGACTATCTCCAATATTGAAATGCGTAAATTTTCCGCCTTCAATTTTCTTACTGTCATAGAGGCTCCAAGTTCCATCCCAGCTGTTGTTTAAGAGATTTGCTTGCAGAACTTCTAAAACACCATCCTTATCAGAATGAAAGTTAACAACTTTCTTAGAGAAACCCCAATCGGGTATTGGAGGCGAATCCCATCCTTGGGAACTAATTTCCTTTGACCAGCCAAAACTGCATGGTACAACGGAATTCTTCCACTTCCTTAGATCAATTTCAAAAGCACCCCAGTTCCACATTAACATGACCAAATAAGGGGCCCTTCTAGGGCTAACAATGGGATTACTTTGAGAAGGAATAATGTAACGAACCATGGTCTTATTGCAATCATCCAGAATATAACTTACATTTAAAGAGCCATATGTTTTAATAAGTGATTCATGCCATCCAATTTTTGTCTTATCACTCCTAGAAACACTTGAAAAGGCACTCCCGCTACTTAAACTTATCAAATTAGAGGGGAGATGCTTGGCCTTAGGCTCTGGGAAAGGTAGCATCCAATCTATTCTATTATTATCATCTGGATATATTGCTGTGATCCTATTTAATCCTTCGTCACTTATAATAAGCATTCGGGTTCCGGGCCAGCCTCCATGTCTAGGATAAGCTTCAAACTGTGAAACTCCAGCTGGAAGCCACACTTCATTAGACCTTTTTCCAAATACTCCGTATTGCCAATATATGTTACCTTCCCAATCACATTCTAGAACAACATGGTTTCCTGTATCAGCGATATAAAAATGGCTAGGATCACTTAACTTATACTCTATTATATTAAATTCACTTATCTTACCTATAGGCCCAAGCTTTGTACGTGAAAGCTTATTCGTCATAGTGCCTGTCTTCCGGTCGAATTCAAAGATACCATCATAATCAACAATCACTAAAACGCGATCAAGTTCTTCAGAATAATCGACTCCTTCAGGGGTTGAATTAGGGGAAAACTTATGTTCCCATAATATTTTGTAATCACGAGTTATACAATATACACTTTGAAAGTTTCCGTCAGCTACTACGAAAATGTCTTCATCACAATATGCTATTCCGTGCGGGTCGCCAGCCATGTAGGGAGGGGTCCTGGCTTTTCCAAGGTCTCCGCTCCACTTTCCATGAACTGAACCCAAAAACCAAGTTGTTGCCTCATAGAACAAGCTAACCACACTATAAGAAGGTATGCGGCAACAAATATATAAAGATTTATAATATGAGATGAAAATAACATCTAATATTCAGTGTAACCATGCATGAGCTAATGTTTGAAGCGACAATTGCATGCCTTACAATATTATACCTCTCATAATATTGAAAATTTATAAACATCCTCCATCAATGAAAAATAGATGATGACGATAAGAGGATTGGTTTTTGATATTCAACGTTTTTGTGTTCATGATGGACCTGGTATTCGTACAACGGTCTTTTTAAAAGGTTGTTCCTTACGTTGTTTTTGGTGTCAGAATCCTGAAGGCATATCAATTAATCCTGTTATAATGTATTATCCTAGCAAGTGCATTAATTGTGGTCAATGCGTTCTAATTTGTCCAAAAAACGCCCATATTATGATGAACGGTAAACATGAATTCCTTCGTAATAGATGCGATTCATGCGGTAAATGTGTAGAAAAGTGTTATTCTGGAGCGCTCCAGATTGCTGGGAAACTCATGTCCGTTGATGAGGTTATGGTAGAAGTTTTAAAAGATAGGAAATTTTATGAAATTTCAGGTGGAGGAGTAACACTTTCTGGAGGTGATCCCGTTATACAGTATGAATTTTCAAAAGCGGTGCTAAGAAAATGTAAGGCTGAAGGACTACATACAGCCATAGAAACGGCAGCAAACTGTAGTTGGAAAGTTCTTGAAGCACTAATACCTTTTATTGATATAATAATTATGGACATTAAACTGATTGATAACGAAAAGCACAAAAAGGTTACAGGTGTATCAAATACAATTATTTTGGAAAATGCAAAAAAATTATCTCAAACAGGAAAGCCTTTAATTATAAGAACCCCAATTATACCAACTGTAAATGATAATATAGAAGCTGTAAAACAAATTGCAGAATTTATCGCACCCTTTCCAAACCTTCAATACTATGAACTTATACCTTTTCATCGCCTCGGTGAAGGAAAATACCACGCCTTAGGACTCGAATACGCAGCAAGTGGTTTAAAAACTCCCTCTCAAGAAAAGATGGCACAATTAGCTGAAGAGGCAAAAAAATATTGTATTAAAGTTAAGTATTAATTTTCAAAGTTCTTGGTTTACACCTCGTTATATTTTTGTCGGTAGAACCACTTCAATTAAAATTTTTTTCCTTTCTACATATAAAAATATGGATGCTCAAATTTTTATGCATCATCTACCGTTTGCATAAAAAGTTATAAACCTCTACACCTCTTACTCTCTGAGGAGAGATATGTTTTCTTCCTGTGAAGAAAAATTAAGTTATAATAAAAGGATAGAATTATTGAGAGATATTAAAAGAAGACATACGCAAGAGAAGCAGACTGTTCTTGGTTTTAACGATAATGATGATCATGGTAGAATCCTTCCGCCACCAGAATTGAGGGAGATTGTCGAATATGTGAACGCTTCCGGTGTACTTGTAAGAGATGCCAGACTTAATAACTTTAAGCCTATACCTAATCATCCTAGTGGAGGCTTTTTTGGACCTAAAGCCTGTGGAAAGAATTTTAGAAGATTTTTAGAGGCTCATCCGGTTTATATTAATCCACTAAGTTCTTTAGCGGGTGGATACATGGCCTATTTTACTGCCTACTTTAATCCCAGTTGGAAGCCTGAAATTGATATCTCCGCCATACAAAAGGAAATGGAGGAATATGGTGTGATTGTTGTTATACCAGGTCTTCAACATTTTTGTCAAGATATGTCTATTGGATTTAAACTTGGTTGGGGCGGCCTTTTGGAAAAGATTCGATATTATAGGAAAATTAATCCCACTCATGCGGAATTTTATGATGGTTTAGAGGAGGTTGTTTTGGGAGTTCAACACTGGATAAGCCGACATGCTAAAGAGGCAAGGCGGATGGCTGAGCAGGAAAATGATCCTGTCTTACGCAAGAATTTGGAAGAAATGGCTGAAATAAATGAGCATCTTGTGACAGAACCACCTAAAACTTTCCGGGAGGCGTGTCAATGGACTGCATGGTACCAGATGGTTGCAAGGATGTATAATGGCAGTGGCTCAATGGGCCGATTAGATGTGTTACTATATCCATTTTATGAGAGGGACATAAAAGCGGGAATTTTAACAGATGATGAAGCTGTCTTCCATCTTGCATGCTTACTGCTTATAGACACGCCATATATACAGCTTGGCGGCCCTGATGAGAATGGTAAAGATGCAACTAACAGAGTGTCTTTTCTGATATTAGAGACAGCCCATCTTCTAAAGACGCCTGCTAATATCGGAGTATGTGTTTGGGATGGGGGTAATCCAAGACTCGTTAAAAGAGCATTAGAAATATTATTTGAAGATAAAGCAGGGGTTCCAAAGTTTCTGGGGATCGAGAACATTATTAAAGGTTTTACTAAAAACGGCTATCCAATCGAACTTGCCAGACAAAGAGCATATTCTGGATGCCACTGGTTCGCTATTCCAGGTAGGGAATATACAATGAATGATCTTGTAAAGATTAACTTTGTAAAATTGTTTGAGAAATCTTTGAAAGATATGATGAAGGAGAGCACTGAACCTAATGTTGGGGAATTATGGAGATATTTCGAAATTAATCTTAAACATGCTATAGAGGTAGCTGCAAAAGCTATTGATATAAATTGTAGGTACTTGGAAGAAGTGTATCCTGAACTTGTTTTAGACCTCTTATGCCATGGGCCAATTGAAAGAGGCTTAGACGCATCAAATGGCGGTGTAGCGCTTTACAACATAGGCGTTGACGGTTCAGGCTTAGCTACAACAGCTGACTCTTTTGCAGCAGTAGAGCAAATAGTTGAAATTGAAAGAAAATTGTCTTGGCAAGAACTTGTAGCACAGCTAGATAGCAATTTCCAAAACTCTGAATATATCAGATTAATGCTTCGAAATGTTCCAAAATTTGGTCAAGGCGGTACAAGAGCCGATGCATGGGCTCAAAAAATTGTTAAAAAATTTGTTCAACTTGTAAAAGAAAAGCCTACACCCATGGGACACAATATGATACCAGGTCTCTTTTCATGGGCTCTAATGATCTCATTAGGGAAGAGTGTCGGTGCAACGCCAAATGGACGGCATGCTGGTGACCCAATATCTCAGGGGGCAAATCCTGAGCCCGGTTCTATAAGAGGTGCTAGTGCACCCACAGCCCTTGCAACAGCCGTTGCATCCGTACAATGTGGTTACGGAAATACTGTGCCATTACAACTTGACATAGACCCTATCATTGCTCGAGGTGAGGAAGGTTTAGAAAAAATCGAAGCCTTAATAAGAGGACACTTCGCACTAGGAGGAACAATGATAAACATGAACGTTATAAATAAAAAGCTAATACTTGAAGCACATAAAGATCCTTCAAAATATCCAGACCTCATAGTGAGAGTAACAGGATTCAGTGCATACTTCGCAAGCCTTTCACCAGAACTGAGGCAACTAATAGTAGACAGAATAATAGCAGAAGATACATGATAACTTAAGCCGAATTAGAATGTATCTTCTACTATTAATGGTATAACGTACTTTTTTATTTATTGATGATTCCACATCCAAAGGAATGGGAAAAAGTTCTATCTTAATTACTTGAGGGAAAATCATCCATATGATTTCAGAATTTTCAAGTTTGGGATAGGATTCCATGGAGGCATACTCGATAATATCCCAGAAAGTTACTATGGCAACTCTATCCAAAAAATTGATACATCCAGCCAGAGGCCATCTTACAGAATCCGGTCTAAAACATTTGGTACAATGTATTGAAGCTTTAAGAAATGGAGTAAGTGAGGAAGCTGGATTAGCATTAGATTGCGGCCCAGGTGTTAGTGTGCCTGGTGCCATAAAATTTGCTAAAGCTATTGAAAAATACAATATTCTTTGGCTAGAAGACCTGATCACAGGCGATTTTTATCCTTACACTGAAGTAGAAGCATACAAGATAGTCAGACTTAAAAGTAAGTACCCATATACACATGAGCACAGATAAACTCAAGATACGGTTTTTAAAGAGTTGATTGAAGGGGAGGCTGTAGACTTTATAGGTCCAGATCCAGCTGACTGTGGAGGGCTTTCAGAAACAAAATGGATAGCTGAACTTGCAGAATTGCATCAAGTACTCATAGCACCACATTTTACATTCAATGGGCCTATAGGCCTAATGGCTTCAGTATACGTTTCATCAACAATGCCAGCAAACTTTATAGCATTAGAATTCCCATTGCGGTGAACAAAGCATGGTGCGACGGTAGTTTAGTAACAGGCCTACTTTAGCCGCTAGTTGAAAACGGCTATGTAAAGGTTCCCGAAACACCAAGATTAGAAATAAAATTGGATGAAAAACAGGGCAAGAAAATACGTGAGAGAAGGGGACGAAGATTCTTTCGAGACGAACGCACAAAAGTAAATCAAATCTTTGGAGTGATCAGTTATCTCCGGTCGGAAGCCAAACTAAGGAGAAAAGTAGAGATAAATATTAATGGGGGCGTGATACTTTCATTTAATCCTCAATAACCATCAGCTCGTATACGTCAGAATTCGGCACGGCTATTTCTAGGTAACCCTCTAGGAACTTATACGGAATTTCTTTCCGGTTTATAGCCGAGTAGATTCTCTTTGGCTCCTTTTCAGCTTTAACTTTGAGCGACATTCCTTCGATAGGATAATAATTTTCCATATATTCTGGATGCCTACCTACTCTTGCTGGCTGATAGTTAACTATATGAAGAAGTTTTAGATTATCCTTACTTGTTAGGAGTATCTCTGAAGTTATGGGTGCATCAGCTATTACAAGCCTATTAGGTAATAGCAGGTTTATGCAGTTTCGGACGAGCTTTCTATATAAGCCGTAGCCATATTTGTAATATGAGGCGAATATTGAAGAGTAGATGTAAAGCACCTGTCCATTTTCTGCCGAAGCTACCGCCGGATATAGAGAATCTTTGGCTGCTGGCGAATAGAAGTGTGACGTGAACGCCTTGAAAGTCCGCCTGAAGTATGGTTCTCTTACCTTTGCCAACTCTTTGCACCTCTTACAATTGGCATAAATTCCTGAGCCATACATTGCTATGTCGAAGTCTAAAGGAATATCTTCTCCGATCTTTGGTGCGACCCTAATATAGTCTACATCATACTTATCCGCCTCAACATACTCTAGCTCGATGCCTGGGCAGGCAAAATGGCCATCTTCGAAAGTCGCCCTATAAGAGAAAATTACCTTTCCACCCCTCTTAAGATATTCTTTTAATTTATCATGTGTTCTATCATCGACTAACCCATAATCGGGTACTATTAATAGATCGTATCCATTGAAATCCATTAAATGATCTAATATGTTGAATTGAATCTTTTCCTCCATTAGCAGTTTTGTAACTCCAGCTAGGGTATCGTCCAGCAGGATGTCTCTTTCTCCAAATAGAAATTGGTCAGCGCTTCTAGACCTTGGCAGAACCAATATTGCCACCTCATAGATTGGGTTAGAGCCCTTGATCCAATCCTCCACGTTCTTGCACAAACTGTATGCCGTTCCTATAACTTCGTAGACCGCTCTATCTAAAGCTCCACGTGGATGTAGTTGGTCTCCTATAGAAACGAGACCACCGTGAGCGAGTATTCTAGCAACTTCATATTTTAATTGAATTTCATTCTTTAAGCCTCCGAAATCAGCCCAACCAATGTGGAACCGTCCTGTCATTCCGACTATGGTTTTCCCGAAGTTCTTAAAGTATCGGGCATAGAATGGGAAGTGATAATATCCCCAGTAACTAGTTGGTAGGGATTCTATCTCGAAATGGGTCATGTATTTTTCAGCCATTCTTCCCATGTTCATGTTTGATTTTCCATTGAAGTATATTGATGCAGAAGGTTTCAATTTTATTACAAGATCGTGCATAATCTTCATAAAACGTTCTTCAATGATTCGAGAGTGTTTTCTTAGATCATCATCGTTTGAATAATCTAATCCGAGCTTCTCCATAGATATTTTACAGTTTTTGCATACGCATCCAGGCCTTATCTGCCGCACTATATCAAAAAATATCCCATCTATATCGTAGTTTTTGAGAATTTCCTCGGTTTGGTCTTTAACATAGTCTACATAAGGAGAGTTTAAGCACAGTGTTTCCCAAGAGTAATATGGTCTTTCAAACGGTTTAGGTCTAACAGGCATGCCGTTTTTGTCTATTTGAAGCCATTCAGGATGCTCATTCCCCATATATACATCCCAACATACTGAATAATAGGCTACAATTCGAATATCATTGTCATGACAGACATTCACCATTTCCCTTAATAGATCAAATTTTAGGGAGGGGTGTTTAACTCCCACCTTAGTATCGTAATATGACATCCCATGATGACATTTTGCAAAAACAGTTATCGAATTCACGGAGGCCTCCTTTAAAGTTTCAGCAAACTCCTCAGAATCAAACTCGCTACCAACATCAGGTATTAATGGGGACGTATGGAAATCCAGGTGCACTTGTCTGGAGGCATTTATAAGAGAATATTTTTCGAAAGACATCTATCCTGCGCACTACTTTCTATATCACTCTTCTTATTAAAGTTTAAAACAAGGATTAAGGATGTATTTTGACTTGTCTTTCCTGTCTGATTTCAAATTCGATTAGTCCCAGGCCGGCTTCCAGTATGAAATGAATGTTGCTGAGAACTATCCAACTTCCTTCCCTTACCTCCAAACAGCTTGCTGAATGTTAAAGAATGTTATCGAAAACATTAGGGTTTTTGCTCCAGGAAAATATAGTTGCAGTGTTCGAAACCGTTAAAAAAAAATATGGGAAGGTATTCAATCGGATGAAGAATATGTCCGAATGATTTCGGCACCTACATTACGTTCTATCAGAATAATGTTTAAATTATGATGTTTTTTATTTATTGTTCATGGTCACGCTTTTTGGCCGTGTTTTTGGGGAAAGCGAGCTTTTGAAGCGTGTTGGCTGTATGGATCAGCTTGGAGGGGTTAAGCTTCTTGAACTATCTGATGGGGTTGAAAAGGGTGTTAGGGTTGCTCTTGTT
>Ga0209225_1004115_pt1 | contig 11653 bp, 12 predicted proteins | sample WasSprMetagenome_FD_184732 | JGI IMG/M metagenome (GOLD analysis project Ga0209225, IMG submission 184732) | Sulfidic aquatic microbial communities from Washburn Spring, Yellowstone National Park, USA - WS (SPAdes) (version 3) | ecosystem: Environmental > Aquatic > Thermal springs > Hot (42-90C)...
TCCTCGACACGCCAACGCAGATGGGTCTTCCTAGGACTCTCAGTCTCCGAAGTTCGGCGAGAACCTTAACATCTCTCTCGTACCAGCTGCCCTCCATCACTTGAGGTCCTGAGGAAGTCTGCGGTCCGACGCTAAAACCAATCCCCGGATCCACTACTATCTTCTCCTCATCCACTCCGGCCTTGAGCGCTAGCTCCAAGCTTGATCGCAAAGCCTCTATCACCCCCTCGAGGGTGGAAATCGCCTCACTCCCCTCCCTCCTCGCCAACAGGATTTCTCCTGGTTTCACCCAAGAAGCCATCAGAACGGCAGAAGCCCCCCTCTCCGCTACGATTTTTGCCATTTCTGGTTCACACTTGAACCCGCTCACATCGTTCACCACTTCCGCACCCTTCCGCAGAGCAATCTCTGCCACGCTCGCCCTTTGAGTGTCCACAGATAACGGAACCCCTATACCATGTAGAGAATCGAACGCCTTGGTTATTCTTTCTTTCTCTTCCTCGGCACTTATGACGGTTGTTCCGGGTCTCGTGGATATGGCTCCCACATCCAGTAGGTTTGCTCCCTCCTCCACCATCCTCACCGCTCTTTCGTAGATTTCTTCCGGTTTCACCACGGAGTCTGCGTAAAAGGACTCGGGACTAAGATTCAGCACGCCCATGATTGCGACAGGAAGACCGTCCCCCACCCGGAGGCGACCGAGTGAGGCACGTATCTCAGGCATGCTCTGCCAGCGTGAATTCCATGGCGGCCACCGGATATCCCAACTCGAAGTTCAGCAATACGCTAGGGTGAATTTCGCCCACCAGCCCAACTTCCTCCGAACCTCGGAAGTATTTCAGGACTCTACCCTCTATGAAGCTAGGATGCTCACCCTCCCTAGCTTCAACTTTTAGGGAAAGCTCTTTAACTAGGCTCTCCGCAACTGCCTTCATCTGGGTGAAGTTTCCTCCCACATAAACCGCAGCAACCTTCCTAAGCGTTCGAGCCGTTTCACCCCTTACCTCGGGTAGAACCACGTCACCGATTTCAAAGAACTTCTGGGGTAGCCCATACAGCTTGTTCTTTTGACATGTGGAGAGAAGGGACGGAAGAAGCCAGGTTCGCAGGATGGTGTACTCCTCGGAAATGGGGTTGGCTATCTCAACGGCCTCCCCTCTAACCCCCATCAACTCAAAGTTGACTCTTGGATTGGTGAGGGTGTAATTCATCACCTCCGTGAAACCTAGCCCAATCATCAACTGTCTGACCTTTCTTGAGAGCTTCTCCAGTTCGTGCGTTTCCCCTATGGTCGCAACCTTGGGAGGTGTGGGCTCCAATCGGTCATAACCGTACCCTATCGCGAGCTCTTCTATCAAATCGACCTCATGCATGATATCCACTCTATGTGCCGGAATCAGGACTGTCTCCCCCACGAGCTCAAATCTCATCCGCCTGAAGATTTTTCTTATCTCCCTTCTCGTTAGTTTAATCCCGATGTACTGGCAGGCACCGTCCAAATCTATCCTCATTTTCTTTGGAGAGAGATCTGGACATGAACCTTCCGGCAATTTCACGGCCTCTAGCTTGAAACCGCGCTCGGCCATGGCGCACATGAGAATCTTAAGGCAGTTTGTCACCGTCCTCTCATCTAAACCCGTGACGTCTATGAAAAGATTCTTGGTCTCAACTGTTACCTTGGTGTCCTCGCTGTTGACGATAGGAGGCATGGAGAGAACCGTCCCTTTCGAATCCACCAGCAGGGGGAACCTTTTTTCACCCTCCAAGAGATGACCATACTCTATCCCCTTCGGGTGCTTTCTCAGAATTTCCCTCAAACTCAGCTCCTCGCTCATGCCCAAAGGAACAAACTTGACTTCCTCGGGATCGACCGCCCTGTAATAAATGGGGGGATGAATCTTGTCCAAATCATAAACCCCAATCGAAGCCTTCTTCCTTTTCCTGCAATAGGTCTCGTGCAGCTTCTCTTGGAACTGCACCAAGGAAACCAAGCTTATCTCATCCAGCTTGACCCTTCTCACCACTCCAGCTCCTATGATGGGCCTGACTCCTGCAACTGACTTTTCCACCTTTAGTTGAACTCTGGGTGCCGCCAGCCGATATCTAGGCAGGCCCGTCTGAATCCCAAGCATGCCCTTCAAGACTCGAGAAATCCCCTCAGGTGAGAGAAGGTCTGGTCTGTTGTGCGGTACCTCTATCCTGACTTCCTCCCCCTTAATCTGCGTCTCCATCCCCAGAGAGTCCATACATCTGAGGAGAGTTGCCTCCTCAACCTCCTTGCCCAACAGCCTTTTCAAATCCCGGAAATCGAAGGTTACCACCGGCATCTAGGATTCCCTCAACCACTTGAGGTCGTTTGAGAAAAGCATCCGGATGTCCTCCACGCCCAGCTTCAACATGATGAGCCTGGTGAGTCCTATTCCCCACGCCAAAACCGGGTACCTTATGCCGAGCGGAACTAAAAGTTCTGGTCTGAACATGCCCGCACCGAGAATTTCTATCCACTCCCCTCTCCCCTCGTGGTAGACTAGTGCCTCCGCCGATGGCTCGGTGTAGGGGAAATAGGAAGGTCTGAACCTCACCTTCTCAAACCCAAGTCTTCTGACGATTTCCTTGAGATACCCAAACATGTCTCTAAGGGTCAGCCCCCTATTCATCACGATTCCCTCGCACTGGTAGAACTCCGCCAGGTGCTTGTAATCGATTTTTTCGTGCCTGAAAACCCTCCCAATGCAGAAAACCTTGACGGGAGGGCTCGGGCACCCCGCCAGAAAGTGTACCGTGGCCGCGGTGGTCTGGGAGCAGAGAAGTAGCCTCCTGCTGATTTCTGGATTGAAGCGATATCCCCAGCCACAAGAGCCGGCCACCCCCCTCTCGTGTGCTCTTGCCACCTTCCTCAGAAGCTCCTCTGGGACGGCTCCGTGAGAGGGTTTGCTGATAGATAGGGTGTCGTGTATCTCTCTGGCAGGATGATCTTGAGCCTGAAAGAGAGCGTCAAAGTTCCAGAACTCCGTCTCGACTATTCGGCTCGGAATCTCCTTGAATCCCATGCCGATGAGAATCTCCCTGACCTCCTCTATCACTCTCTGTTGTGGGTGGAGCTTGGCCGGATAAAGGGGTGAAACGGGTGCTAGGACATTATAGCGCTTGAACCTAGCCGTCCTCCAAGCCCCCGTCGAAAGTAGCTCGGGAGTGAGTTCGGAGATCTCCTCCACCTCTGGACCGAGCTCAACCCTCCAGCCCGCTTCAGTTAGAGACAGAATTCTCGTCTTTTCTTCCCTGACTTCCAATAAGCCCCTCCTCCTTAACTCTTCCAACGTGGAATCCAACCCCGTAACCACTAGGCCCTCCCTTAACCTACGTAAGGCCTCCTCCTCAGGCATGGGCCGCTCCAAGAAGTTTCTTCCCTTGTCCGTTAGCCTGAGAATCTCTCCTTCAAGCGTTGCCAGTCCCTTTCTGCGCAGCCAGCCTATGCCTATTTGGGCCTCCTCCTTCTCCAGACCAGCTAAACGGCAGGCATCCTCCAAGGAGACACCATCTGCAACCTTGAGGATTCTGCGCTCGGGTAGGCCAACTTCAGCATATCTTTTTCCCTCCTCTGTCAGAAGGAGCCTGTACCTTTTCTCCTCCTCCACCTTCACAAGCCCCCTCTCCTGCAACAGTAGCACACCTCTCATCACGGCTGACTGATCCATACCCAGTTCGTGAAGCTGTGAAGTCCCGCCCACCTCCCTCAATTTCCTGAGGACTTGTCTGGCCTCCCTAGACAGCTCCTCCATTATCCGTTCACCTGAAGTGCTCATAGCCACGATTCGGCACGGGCACCTGTTTTCCCTCCACTTCCCTCACCACTCCACGGCCTCTTTCAACCCTCCCGATAATTATCAGCTCGCTCCCCGCTTTCCTCAACCTTTTTCTCGCCTCCTCCACTTTTTCCTGGGGAAGGGTAAAAAGAAGTTCGTAATCCTCACCACCAAAAAGAGAGAACTCTAGAGGGTCCAGTCCGTTCTCGCTCGAGAAGCGTTCAACGAGTGAATCGGTTGGAACTCTCTCCAGAACCATTCTCACCCCGCTTTCTTCAGCCAACTGCCACAAGTTTGAGGCCAGTCCGTCTGAGATGTCTATGGCCGAGCTGGCCCCGCATTCTGCTAGTGCCTCACCCTCCTTTATTTTGGCCTTCGGCTCCAACTGGGTCTTCACCAAATCAGACCATTTTTTGGCTGACATCGAATGCGTCAGGATGTACAAACCCGCCGATGCCCTTCCGAGTTTTCCTGTAACCGCTAGGATGTCCCCTACCCTCGCCCCACTCCTCCTTAAAACCTTATGGGCGGCTCCAAGGGCAAATCCTGCGATGACGATTTCTTCGTCTTCGCTCAAATCGCCCCCAGCCAAGACTGCGCCATATTTTTTTGTTGCCTCCTGAACCCCCTTCATGATTTTCTTAAAGACCCGGAAATCTGTGCCGGAGGGAAGTGCGAGAGAAAAGAGGAGAGCTAGTGGTTTCGCTCCCATGGCCGCTAAATCGCTGAGATTCGCAATCGTTGCCTTCCACCCCATCTGCTCCGGATTCATGCCCGGAGGAAAATGGGAGTGCTGAAAGAGAATATCGGTAGTCAGGACGAGATGTTTATCTCCAAGACGCACCACTGCCGCATCGTCTCCGATGCCGACCTCTAATCTCGCATTCCCTTTGCACCACTTCCTTATGAATTCAACCAACTTTCTCTCCCCGAGTTCGCTAAGCCTCATCGTAAAATGATTCTCGTGTATTAACAGACGTCTAAATATCTAAAAGGAGAAAGGAGAAAGTAGAAAATGGAAAAGTTAAAAAGCGTAAAAGTCGACGCACGTATCATGGAGAGGGTTAAAGATTTGAAAAAGTATCTCAGGTTACGTGAGAAACTATCAGTCACTGAGGCAGAAATCTTATCTCAAGCTTTCGAGATGGCATTTGAACATCAGGAAGAACTCGTGAAGAGACTTAAAAAGAGGAGAAATTCAGAATTCTGGGAATTCTGGATGACGCCCGTAGAGGGGGGTCCGGTCACCGATGCGGCAAAAGACCACGATCAGCAATGATTCTCGTTGACTCTTCTATTTGGGACGCTGCCAAAAGAAAGCGAGATAAATCACATGCCGTGGCGAGAGAGGTTCTGCGGGAAATCATGGAAGGAAAATACGGAAGGGTGGTGATTACCGATTATATAATTGATGAGGTTGTTACTTGGCTGAATGCGCACACAACTCACAAAATTGCTGTTCAAACGGCAGATTTCTTTTCTACAAGCAAAGAAATCGAGATAGAGAAGATTGATTGGGCAGTGTTGAGAGAAGCACGGGAACTTTTTAGAAAATACGATTTTCTTTCATTCACAGATGCTACGACGGCTGTAATCGCGGCTCTTAAGGGAGTCAAATACATAGCAACTTTAGATCAAGACTTTCGTAAGCTTGGATTCAACGTAATTCCAGGTTAGGTTCCTCGTGGCAGTTTTCGCAGGATTTCTTTTTCCGTGAATGTGAGGAGGGCCCTTCTCAGCACGGGGTCGGCCACCGAATATTGTCCATTGGACTTCCAGAGGAAACCTGCGTCGCAAAGTGCCTCCAGCATCTGGGAGAGATTTTTGTCGTAGATTTTCTTCTGCAATGTCCGCTCAAGTTGCTCTTTTATTGTCGACCATCTAGCCCCACCTTCCATTGCTGCAAGCCTGAGGATGCAAATGTAAGCTCTTGCCGCTTGTCTCATCAAGAGAAAGTGACCGAGCTCGGCGAGGACAAGCTCCATTCCCTCCTTGACCACCTCATCCACAGCCTCTGGGTCACACTTCCTCAAACACTTGGCTCCCACACTTGTGAGCCAACCGATGATTCCATCTAGCTCCGTCACCGCTCGCTCGATTAAGCCGGGTGGAGGTACCATTTTTGCCTGCTTGAATCCTTCTTCCATGAATCGGTGCGCTTCTTCCATGCTCAACCTTCCCAGCTCTATCCTTTCCACGTGCCTTCCGTAGAGGGGGCTTTCCGGATCTTCAAGCATAAGGAAGCGATAGAGCAGTCCGATCTTCGAACCAGTGAGAATAAAGGTGGTGTGGTTGTGGTAATCATAAGCATGGGACAAAAGGCTTCTAAAATCGATGAACTTGAACTTGGCCAGCTCCTGAGCCTCATCGAGAACGAAGACTCCTCGAATGCCCCTCTCGGAACAGAACTCATCGAAGGCATCAAAGACTTCGGGTAGAGAAAGGCTTGAGGCGGGCTCGATTTCGAAACCCACTGGTCCAATTTTGATTCCCCTTATCCGGCCAAAGAAGTTGAGAATTGAACTTTTCCACCTCTCGTTCTCCCGAAGAAACTCGTTGAGACCCCTCAAGAAAAATTCCGTTAGCTCCCTCTTTCCCAGTCCTCTCGTTCCTTCGAGTTCCCTCAAATCCAACAGGAGATGGGGACGGTTCGATTCCGCCAAAAAAGTCCTGACGAGCGAAGTCTTGCCTGTGCGCCTCAATCCGAGGACTAGTATCAGAGGTACTCGATCGACCAACCTTTGCAAGGCATCCAGTTCTTTTTCCCTTCCAAACAGGTCCTCTCGGCTACATTTTGGAAAAACGTCGAAGTACATCCCATTTATCTTTGCCTAAGTAATTAATAGTAGTCCACTAGTAACTAGTAGTATGCTATTAAAACAGTTTCAGATGACCCGTAACCTTGTCAACAACCTCGTTGCGATCTGGACCGATGGCGAGAACGGTGACGGTACCCGGAGGCAGTTCGGTGAGACCAGCATCCGTGATGAGTTCTGCCACCAAGTCAAGAGACTCGGCCTGTTTCTGAAGTTCCCGGAGCTCCTCCAAGTTCTTGGCCTTCAATACTACTTTTTTCTGTCCTTCCCTAAGCCAAGCCTTAAACACCTCCGGCTTCTTCCTTCTCGTCTTCTCAGCCGCCGTCACCGCCCCGTGAGCTACCTGAGCGGCGAGCTTGCCGGGGCTCATCTGTAGGTCTTCCCTTACCACTATCACCTGTTTATATTCGAACTTCATGCAAACAGCCAAGCCCTACACCTTGAGCACTTTTGGGCATCAGAAGGATTGGGACTGCCGCAGTAGGAACATATCTTAACCCTGCAGACTGCAAGATGGGCCTGCAGCCCCTCTCTGGTTTCGAGAACGGTTCCGCAGCGTGGACATGTGAATCTTGGAGGTGCGAGAACAGATGGTGTAGGTTTAGCCTCTGCTTTGGGAGGGGCAGTGTGCTTGGAGGCTATATGTGATTCCAGCTCCTTCTGATTCGTAAAGGTCGCCGCACATTGAGGACATGCTAGAACAACTGGTTTTGGTTTGAAAAGAGGGAGATAACGCAGATAGTAGGAAACCACACTTAAGCCGCCCCTGACGAAGGCAAGGAACCCCAAAACTCCGCAGGAGATGAGGAGGCTGGCGAAAAACGGCCTTATAAGGAGGAGCCCCGCGCGCGCGAGAGCTAAACCTAGATAAGCAAGCACCAGAATCCCCAAACCGAAACTCACCGCAACACGCTTCCAGAAGTCCAAGTCGGCAGGCCGGGGGAAAACCACAAGCGAGGAGAGGAAGCCTGGAACCATGACGGTGAAGATACCCACTATTAGCATCGAGAGGTTCATCTACATTTGCGGCAGACGTTAAAGATGGGTTATGATGCCATAGTAATAGGAGGTGGACCTGCGGGTTGCTTCTTTTCCGGCAACCTTGCGCGAAAGGGGTGGAAAGTAATTGTTCTCGAGGAACATCGCAAAATCGGATATCCTTGGTGCTGTGCGGGCGTGGTTGGGGTGGGTGGAATGGAAGAACTTGGAATCGCACTTCCAAAATCCCTCATCCTAGAGAAGCTTGAGGGAGCTTTGCTGTACTCGCCTACTGGGAAGAAGGTTGAACTCACTCGGGGAAAGGTGGAGGCATGGGTAATTGATAGGCCTGCTTTCGATCAGTTTCTCGCTGATATGGCAGTTAAAGAAGGTGCCGAAATCAGCATAGGCCTGAGGTGCAGGGGCGTGGAGGGGACTAAAGCCAAGGTGGGAAATCGCGTCGTCGAGGGAAAGGTAATAGTTGGTGCAGATGGGCCTGTCTCCATCGTGGCCAAACAGTCAGGGCTGGAAAAGAAACGCAACTTCATGAGGTTCGCTCAAGTGGAAGCGAAAGCGGAGACTACTGCACATTTCGCCGAAATTTATTTCGGAAGAGAGGTGGCCCCCGGGTTTTTCGGCTGGGTGGTCCCGGCAGGTGAAAAAGCTAGGATAGGTGTGGGAACCTATCAAAATCCCTTGCCATTCCTCAGGAACCTACTGGGGAAGCTGGAAAGAAGGATTCGCGGAAGAATCCCCAAACCTTCCGTGGATGTGATAAAAACCACTCGCCCCACCCCTGCAGGAGAGCATGTGGTCTTGGTGGGCGATGCGGCTGGACATGTCAAACCCCTCACCAAAGGAGGGCTGTACGTCGGACTCACCTGCGCCAAGTTAGCCGCCGAAACCGTTTCAAACTATTTGGAGGGGAAAAGAAAACTCGAGGCCTATGCGCACGCCGTCAAGGAGAAATTCGGCCAGGAGTTCAGGTGGGGGGATTTTGCCTTCTCCTTTTATTCGCGGTTGGGGGATGGGATGCTGGAGCGCATGCTCGAGATGTTGAGCAGAAAAAAGATAAAAAACTTCATTCTACGGCACGCCGATTTCGATCATCATTCAAGCCTCCTCAGAAAGCTGCCCCTTCTAGCTGCCGAACTGATTTAAATGTAAACTTAAACATAAATGATGGTTAAAACCATAACCATCACCGACGATGTTTACCGAAAGCTAGTAGCAATTAAAAGACGGGGTGAGAGTTTCAGTGAACTGTTTGAAAGGCTGTTGGAAAACTCCAATCCCATCAAGATCTTGGCAGAACTGAGGGGATGTGTTGAATTCGATGAGGAGGAGAAAAAGAGAATTCTCGCTGAAATTGAAATCCTCAGGGCCGAAAAAAGATGATTGTTGTGGATACTAGCGTTTTGATAGAAATTTTCGATAAGAAGTCAGCGATTGGCGAAAAAGCGATGGAGAAAATCTCTCAAAGCGGCGAGGAAATCGCCATAACGGTGATAAATCTTCACGAAATTCTTTATGGACTCCAGAAATATGCCAAGCCCGTAAGAGAAATCCTGCGGTTACCGGTTTTGAGCTTCACGAAAAGGGATGCAATCACGGCGGCAAGAATAGAGCTTGAGGCGGAAAAGAAGGGTCTAACAGTGCGGCGAACGGATGCCATGATAGCGGCGATATGCATAGACAATGGAGCGATCCTTTACACCCTCGACCTAAAGCATTTTAAACCTCTTGAACCCCTGGGGCTCAAGCTCCTTCAATAAAAGCCGCCTCAGAAATCCCGCTTGCCGAATGATTTCGCTCATACCTGTATACGCAGGATGGTGTCAATGGGATCCGCATCTTTCGCTGGTATGCTGATGAGCAATCGATTGCCGCTTCGCATCGTTTCTAATTCTCGGTGCTCGGGCTCGATGTATACTTTCTCGATGGGCCAGAATGCTCGATCAAAACGCAGGGTGTACGAGCCCTTGACCCCGAAGTTGAAAAGGTGGATGAGATGATCTCGCCCAAGTCTAGACCCAACAGCCCTAATTCCCCTCGGCTCTTTCAGTCCCGGAACGTGCTCCCCCTTATAGTTCATAGGGGTCGCCTCGATGAACAAATGTCTGCGAGGCTTGTACCAGTCTCCGACCAGTTTCAGCTGCCTCACATGATCCGGATATATACTTCCGTTCATTCGAGGGGCTGCACCTATCGCGTATTTTCCCCCATTTGCGAGCGTTATCGCAACCATTCGCACCAGATCTAGAGGATCCTCGCGGAGAACCATCACATCCCAGGCTCTTCCAGCCGGTCCGATTAGCTCCCAAGGTCTGGTCAGCTTCCTGTACCTATTAGCCTTCTTCCAAGCCTCCCTTAGGACGTGAGCTTCTGAGGTCGTGTAATGGACGAGCTCTATCACGTCCCTCCGCTCGGGCCTCGAGCGCTCTAGAAACGTATGCATGAGCCCCCTAAGAACTGGGGGCAAGTGCCGTGCGATGGGCAAGAAACTTTCGACCTCCCGACGATCGATGAATAGGGTTCCATGAGCAAGCATGCGCACGATCCTTTTGAGACCCCACTCTTTCAGAGATTCCGGATGTTTCTGGATTTCCTCGGCGAATTGGTTGGTGAAGTTAAAAGTAAACACTGTCTCGGGGGAGTACTGGCGTAGGAATTCCGCAACCACGTTCTCAGATGGGTGGAGCCCCATCGTGTACCAATCGAACCAGAGGCCATCCGGGTGGTACTGATTCACGATTTCCTTCATCTGCTCCTCCAAGTACCTCCTGTACGTTCCATCTCGCATGGCGGGATAAGAGGGGGTCCAGCTGGAAGGATTGATTCGATCGAACCGAGGGTTGTGGTCGATTACCGAGGAATAGTAAAACATGAAGGGGATTCCCGCCCTCCTGCTACCCTCAGCGAACTGCTTTGCGTAGTCTACGGGCGTTCTCCATTCTGTCAGGGAGGTCCTGAACCAGCATATCCCGTCGTGCCATTTGATTTCGAAGATGTGATAGTCAGCTCCTATTTCCTTGGAGAGCTCTATCCATTCCTCTATCCTGCAGTATGGACCGTTGAACCTGAAGCGTCCCTCTTCATCCCTCATGCTCGCGTTAAACTTCTTGAAATCCCTCATCCATCTCCAGCCCGGGCGGAACTCAATCTGGTACATGATTCCAAGGCCGGGTCTCTGCCACCAAGCCCTTGAATTGGGGCTGTCCATCCGCTTTTTATATCTCTACATTACTTTTCCTCTGTCTCTCGTGAGGTTTAAAATTGATTTCCATTCATTTCCAGAAGAATTGCAAAAGAGATTTGAATCCAGAACCAATTACCTATCGATTTCAGAGAAAGGGTTAGATACGCTATTGCAAAGAGGGAGATAGAAGCCTAGTTCCTTGCTGACCCCGACGCTGTAGGAGAATCAGCGGGCATGAAATTACGTTCTCTCTTCTGCAAGCATAGGAAAAACAGAAGGGGCAAGGAAGGATTATATCTCGGGGATTTGCCAGAAAAGGTACGGAAGGAACATTACCGGCCCCCTGCGACGAAGAGAGTGTCCAATTTACAGAAAGCGAAAATAAATTCAGTTCTGGTATTTCACGCACTTCCAAAGGCTCGTGGCTCAAAACATTGGAAACGCAATTTCGAGTTTCCCAGCGTTTCCCGGAAGTTTCCCAACCGTTTCCCGGAAGTTTCCCGGTTTCCCGAAACAGCGGGAAACTCGAGATAAGGACATAGCCAAGTTGAGACGATTGAATTTAAATGGCGCCTTTCGCGAGTGCTGCGAGTGAGGTGAAATAAACTCCCAAGAAAAAGCAAGTCACTCTAGGAGCCATTTCCAGAGAGGAAGGCAATTGATTTTCACCCCATCGATATCAAGCTCATCGTAATAATCCCAAGTAAGCAACATGAGGTTCTTGCAGTGGAGCTCTTCTGAAGCCTTCAGCAGGGCCTTAAGCTCCCTTTCCTCCACCTCATCCCTCCCACAGGCGTAAGTCGCCTGGATGAGAGCCTCCACCTCCCAGCCCTTAACGATTACGAAGTCCACCTCCC
>Ga0209225_1004120_pt1 | contig 11645 bp, 9 predicted proteins | sample WasSprMetagenome_FD_184732 | JGI IMG/M metagenome (GOLD analysis project Ga0209225, IMG submission 184732) | Sulfidic aquatic microbial communities from Washburn Spring, Yellowstone National Park, USA - WS (SPAdes) (version 3) | ecosystem: Environmental > Aquatic > Thermal springs > Hot (42-90C)...
ATACGACCAATTGATGGAAACGGTTGCAGAACTAGGCCTAGACACAGAACTAAACAACGCAGAAGAAGTCATAGCCAAACTCCTACATAAATGGACTGAAGACAAAACAGCCCTACACATATTCATAACCCTCATAGAAACATCAAAACACAAAAAAGCCATAGAAAGTAAGTTGGAAGAAATAAGGTTAAAAAAGGACACGGTCATTAAATGAAGAACAAGAGACCTTCTAATCGTTCTCTATTACTGAAACTCATTTTTGCCTTTTTGCTGAGAGCACCAAGACCAAATAGCATGTTTACGTTGGGCGCCTAAAATTTCGTTTACTGTTCGTGAAAAACCCATGACTAAGCTACAATTTTTGGTTTATGCAACATTTTTAGCGAGTTTGCAGTCATATACATTTCTCATATTTGCAAACTTTTTCTACGTCTGGAAAATTCAATAACAACGATACTTTCTGCATAAACTTTAGCGCTCAATTTCTTCAACCTCTCTATACCATTTTTTCTTGGCACCAATGCTTGCACGGATTTTCCACTTAATACTTTTGGGTTCTCTCTCTATTTTGGTTATTATATTATCAATCTTATTTGCGACATCCAAACAATCCTCATTTTTTAAAGCATCATATTTGTGCAGAAAATTCTTAATTTTCTGCAGATTCATTATAGCGGTGTAATAAAAACCCCAGTCATTAGAAAGAAGCGTTGCTATATATTTGATGTTAATTTGATCGTTATCATCTTCACTAAGGTCATGTGCTCTTAGTAATACTATAACATCTTTAATATCTTTCTCGTTTATTTTAACAATTTGAAGTTTTTCCAACAATAGTTCCGCGAGGGGAATTGTCGGGTAATCAACATAAAGTCTCTTTCGGAAATCTATGGTGTGACACATTTCCAGCTTATTGAAAAAAACATCTATCATAGGTATTGTGCCACCAAAGAATATTAATCGTTTATTTCCATAAAGAGCTGCATAAGTTTTGTTATAAGAATAACCCCTCTTTTCAAAGAATTTTAAAATCTCATGTATTCCTCCATCGCTCATAAAATCGATATCTGTAAATATTCTGTCACTTAATCTACCGAGAGATTTCCAAAGTTCTTCGTAATTCCTACTATGTAAGTAAATCGCAATCGCACCCATTATCCTGAGAGTTATTCCTTCTTTTTTGCCTTCTTCTACATACCTTAAGGCTTCTCGAACGAAAACATCGGGAGGAGGATATTTATCTTGCACGATCTCAGTTGGCAGCCTATGTTTCAAGCTAATCCCTTCAATTTATTGAATTCCAGACATGGAGTTTATTATTTTTATGGTAACTCTTGATAAATTTAGCAAATATAAAATTTTATCTCTCAGATTTTAACTCTAATAATTTACGCTTTCCATATTATCTCCATATTTACGGAGCGAATTAGCTCTGCATCATGCGTACACCTACTATTAAGGTCCATGCACGCAAACTAGCATGCTGGGTGAGGAGATTTTTCTTCCATAAACTAGAGGAGTTGAAGGATGATAGCAAATCATTGGAGATGTACGTAGAAAAAGCTTAATGGTAGTAGAATCCGTTAAAGATGAGAAAAGTGAAAAGCCATAACTAGAAACAAGGCGCAAAGTTCAAGAGACCACAAAGTCATTTATCACGCAATGTACACGTTTCTGAGTGTATACAGCGTGAACAATGCATTTTTAGGGGCCATAATGGCCTCTCGCCCTTAACCTTTTTAATCGCTTGAAAGGCCATTTGTACACCTTCCTTTTCGCCATCGATTATCAATACGACAGAGCCTTCGGCTCCCGCTACTCCTCCAGCTCCAATTGGAGTCACTTTCACACGGTTATTAGCTAAAATTTCAATAGCTTCTTTCTCTGTTATTACTCGACCAGGAAGTGGTAGTAATTTGACAGGCATTCCCATTGTGTAATCAATCTTTAAGCTACTGACCTTTGCTGCATCAGTAATTGATATCGGTATAGACTTTTCAAGTCCAACAGGAATTATAAGTTTAATATTCTTTTTTACTATAAAGTTCAATGCAACTCCGATTTCGCCTCCACGCAGGTCACCAATGAACACACCAGCATTTCCCCAGGGATCTATGGCATTACCACTTTTAACAAATACGTCATCATCGTCCATTCTTTTTAAAGTATCTATAAAAGATGCTTGTTCGCTTATTTCTCCTTTTTCTATAATTATAGGTTTTTTAATCCGAAAGCGAGGGTCAGTTTCGCAAGTCCCACAAGGCGTAACTATACCGCAAGCGTATTTTTCCTTATCAACTGAGATATTATATAATTCTTCGATTATAAAAGCCGTAGTAGTACTTCTAGATAGAATTATAAGCCCAGAATCAAAAGCTTTCTTAAAATCCTCTAATTTAACTATTCCCTTCGCTATAAGCCTCTTAGATTCGCTAGGTGTTAACACAACTTGTGCTTTAATATTTTTTCACCTCTCTATATCCTAATACTAGTGCACGATTTTTATTTATTGCGCGTGCTAATTGCAGAAATAAATTGGTAGTTTGCCTTCTTTAAATGCCTATAGTGGTTGACATGACAGTTATAACCATCTTCGTGACTGCCCGAGGTTTCGAACCCTAACAATTGATTATTCACTTAGAGAACTATTTAGCCTCAAACTTCTCGAAAAGTCTGCAGCATCGTAAAATAAACCTAAAATGGCATATGGCATATATCTTTAAATATCGCTTAATTAATTCTCGTTTTATCAGGTGGTAAATTTGAATGCTGATCTCGTGATAAAAAACGCTAAAATTTTTAGCTCTAAAGGGTTCTATACTGGAGGAGTAGCTATAGCAAAAGGTAGAATAGTGGCTATAGGAAAAACCGCAATTCTCCCTAAAGGAGAGAAAATCATAGATGCAAAAGGAAAGATTCTAATTCCCGGCGTCATTGATGAGCATTGCCATATTGATGAACCATGGGAAGCACCAGATAAGGAAGCGGCAAAAAAAAGGGAAAACGTTGAACGTGGCACAATGGCTGCAGCAGCCGGTGGTGTAACAACGATTATGTTGATGCCTGATACCTTCCCGTTGGTAACAACCGAAGAAGCCTTTTTATCGAAAAAAGAGATATATGAAAAAAAAGCTTATGTTAATTTTTCCCTTCATGCTGGTTTTACCCCGAACATGAATTATGAAGAAGCGTTACCCAAATTGTGGGCTTTAGGAGCCACAGGTCTAAAGACTTTCACTTGTTTCTCCATCCCAGAATGGCCAGCGATACGTGATGGTGAACTTTATGCTGCGCTCAAAGTTATTTCAAAAATTAAAGCATTAGCTCTTATACACGCTGAAAATGATGATATTCTTTCATACAATAGAAAAATCCTAGAGAAAGAGGGAAGGAAAGACTATAAGGCGCATTTAGACTGGAGGCCCCCTATAGCGGAGGCTGAGGCTGTCAGAAGAATTACATTTCTACTGAAGGAAGCAAAAGCGAAAGGAATGATAGTGCATACTACTATACCAGAAGCCATAGTTACTGTTAAAGAGGCAAAAAGACGAGGACACCAAATTTACGTTGAGAGTTGTCCCCACTACTTTTACTTAACCGAAGAGGATGTTCTTAAGATGGGTCCTTGGTGTAAATGCGCCCCTCCACTACGGAAAAAAAGTTATGTAGCTAAGTTATGGGAGATGCTAGCTAAAGGATATATAGATACAATAGGGTCCGATCACTGTGGTTACTCCAGGGACGACAAGTCAGTCGGTGAAGCTAATATATGGAATGCACCTAACGGTCTACCCGGTATAGAGACTATGCTGCCTTTAATGTTAAACGGTGTAACTAAAGGAAGGGTATCTCTCGAAACTTTAATATCTGTTTTATGCGAAAATCCGGCAAAGATATTTGGTTTGTATCCCAAAAAAGGCTCCATACAGATAGGTTCGGACGCTGATCTGGCGCTGTTAGATCTAAAGAAGGAAGTTAAAATAAGCAACGAGAGAATACTCAGCAATTGTGGCTGGACGCCCTTCGATGGTATGGTTGTTAAAGGCTATCCAGTTATGACGATAGTTTCCGGGAAAGTGGTCATGCATGATGGAGAAATCGTGGTTAGTAAAGGCTCGGGTAGTTTCGTCCCGCGACTATATTAATTCTTTTCGACTATTAACAAATTAAAAGCTAAGCTAATTATTGACTTTTTCACTTAGAGTATACGCTAACATAGTATAAATTTTTGTTGCCATTAAGACCTGATTAACACTTATATTTTCCTGCGATGTATGAGCAAAATTTTCATCGCCTGGACCAAATCCAAAGGTTATCATTCCTGCTTTTGAAAACCAACCACCGTCAGTTGCAAAGTTCCAAACTGTAACTTTGGGATTGAACCCTGCAACACTTTTTACTACTTGCACAGCTTTCTGGATTACATTTTCACCAGGGTCGGTAAAAAATGGAGGCATGAACTCTTTGTAGATTTTGACTTCTCCAGAGAACAAATGCAATTTACCAGTGGCAATTTGAACTTCAGCATTTAAATCAGGATCGGTATTTTTCAAATCGGAGATAATTTTTTCAATAGACTTTATAATATCTTCGTCAGTAAATTCTGGAATGAAGCGAGCATCTATTTGTAAGCAACATTCATACGGTATTACATTTGTAAAACCAGGTCTAGCGAATATGTTTGTAACGTTAACGAGAGTTCTTCCGAGGATGTGATGAACCGGAAGTCTTGGAGTGATTTCTTGTATTTTATCTATTATTTTACTTGCTTTATATATAGCGTTTATTCCAGAATTCGGATTACTAGCGTGAGAACTTTTGCCACGAACTATAACCTCTATATATGCACAACCTCTATGTCCAATCGCTATATTGAGATTTGTTGGCTCGCCTATAACAGCGATTTTGGGTTGTATATCTTTTCTTTCAATTATAGCTTTAGTGCCTAAAGATCCTCCCTTTTCTTCCATAACAGATCCGGTTATATAGATATTCCCCTTTGTTTTAACATTTAATTCTTTTAGTGTCGCGCCAGCCATTACCATTGCTGCTAAGGCTCCTTTCATGTCGCATGCTCCTCTGCCATAAATCACCTTTCCATCTAAACCAAATTTTCTTCCACTAATAATATTCCCAGAAAAAGGATCTTTCATATCGCCAGGGGGAACGTGGTCTAGGTGCCCGTTAAAAAGAACATTTTCACCTATTCCTTCACCATTAATTATCCCTATAACATCGTTAAATTCATCTGTCTGTACTTTATCGAATCCTACTTCGCGCATTTTTTCTGCCATCAACTCCGCTACATCTTTTTCCTGCCCTGACAGGCTTGGGGTCTTTATCATTTCACGGAGAAAATCAATTAATTCATTCTTCCTTTTATCCACAACTTTATTTATGTTCTTAACAGTTTTATTGTTTAAAATGAACATCACTCCCTGCTCTCGAGGACATTTTCTTACGCTGGAGGTATTTCTTTAAAAGCAAGCGAAATATCTAATCCTCGTCTCGCATTGTACACTTTTGCAATAAAATAAATTAATAATCCTATGATGTAGATTCCAACGACTGCCATTATGGAAGGTAGATTGTTAGCGCCATATTCAGGATAGACGGCATACATGTAAGAAACCCATCCTAAGAACCCAGCTCCCAATATTCCAGCAAGCGACATTACAGGAAAACCTGCAATCTTTAGAGAGGCAAGTCTCGGAGCGGTTTCAAAAATTACTTTTGTTCGCTTCCTAAAAGGAAGAAAAATAGCAGCGATGCATGCAACCATAAAAGTAGCTAATATATTAGCAAAAACAGCGCTAATCGTTGCTAAAACTGATGCATACAACGTGTAAATAATAAGACAAATTTCAGACCCTATTGCCATAACGAGCACTCCAACCCAAGGTGTCGCCCATCTACTTACTGATGTAAGCTTCTCGGGTAGGACTCTGTCCATCGCCATCGCAAACAACCAACGAGGAACTTGTATGCAGTTAACCAAAGGTATTGCCAAACTCCAACAAATGAAGCCTACCATCATAATTATTTGCAAAATGATATTTGGCGCTGCCAGTCCGGCAAAAAGTGTAAAGTAAGGTGGTGTGGGAAGATAATATCCAAGCCCATTTACATATACGTAGTTAATAGCTGAAAGAAAATCTAAACCCACCGCATTGATCAAAGCCCACATAGCTGCAACAACCATAATTGCGCTTATCAGCAAGTTCAATAGCAACCCAGCGAAAAAACTCTTACCTGGGTCCTTGACTTCTCCACCAACGCAACTCTGCGCTGCCAAATAAGGAAAAATATAAGTAGCAAATGGTATCATGAAAAGTGTACCGACCCATGTTGGAATATAATTAGGGTTGTATCCTGCTTCTGTAGCTGTTTTAAGTATAGTGTGATAATAGTCAGGATCATTCACGTACTGCGCAGCATAAGCATTAAACCTATCAATAAATGAAGCTCTATTCATCATTCCAAGGGAAACTGTCCAAAGAAAGACTCCAATAATTCCTAGAATAACCATAACATCTAACAATTTAAATGCCAATATGTTACTTCTTGCAGCTATTAAGCACAACGACAAAATGATAATACTCCCAAAAATTAGCAATACCGGAATCTCCATACAAACCTGCGAGGCTCCTAACAATTCCGGGATGTTAAAAATGCTGCCTATTGCCTGTAATGAAGCAGAGGCTCCAACTGAAAGAACCCAGTTAGCATAAGCACCTGTCCAGAAAAAGAACCACGCGGAAATACTTATAGACGCTGCAACCGCTAATGCCGGATGAAGAACTCTGCTGATGAAAACATAGTCTCCGCCCGACCTAGGCATCGCCGTAGACATCGATGCATAGGCAATCGCAACTGGTACGCAACCAAGAGCCGCCAAAGCTGCCGCTAATAACGGATCGCCTGGAAACACACCTACTATTAACGCGTAATAGATAAGGCTAAGACCGAATGTATTGCTTTCAATATTTAATAAAACAGCATCTAAAAGGCCGACATGCCTAACAAGTCCAGTGGCTTTCCTTACAAATACTTCTTGCTTTTCCATGTCTCTTTATTATTAACACAATCTGAATATAAAATTTACGCCTTTCGATAATTCCACATTCCTGGCTTTTTATCGCTAGTTCGAAATTTCGTTCGTCAAAGAACAAGAAATAAACTGTTGATCAAAGCCTTTTTGATTTAATTTAAATAATCCTTAGAAGCATAACTACTAAGAGGCTGAATAAAGGCTTGCTTGGAGATGTATGAGTCTATTTTTAAAAGACCTTTTTAACTTCTGATCGAAGTAATCACATTTAATTGTTTTCTGGCTGATAAACTTCATGCAAAAATTTATACCGCTAAATAAAAATTCAGTATAATGGAGGTCATATATTGCGAATTAAAATAATTAATCCGAATACAAATTTAGAGATGACCAATACGATAGATGCAGCGGCAAGAAAATATAAGCGCCATGAAACTGAAATAGTTACCGTTTCACCCGAATATGGTCCACCAGCTATAGACAACTTCTACGATGAGACAATGGCATCTATAAACGTAGTTAAAGAGGTGGAAAAAGGATTAAAGGAAGGATTTGATGGGTTCATAATTGCTTGTTTTAATGACCCTGCTTTGCAAGCATGCCGAGAGTTATCACCAGTTCCAGTCATAGGCATTGCTGAAGCAGCGATGCTTTTAGCATGCACAGTTGCCTATAAGTTCTCAATCGTTTCGATGCCTAAGCAAGGCCTTGCGGCGATCGAGGAACTCCTGAGAAGATATGGGCTTTCAAGTAGGTGCGCTTCAATCAGGCTTATAGATCTTCCAGTTTTAAAAATCAAAGACAACATGTATAATTTAAAGAGAAAATTGATCGTTGAAATGCGAAAGGCCATGATAGAAGATGGAGCGGAGGCGATTATTCTAGGGTGCGCAGGGCTTAGCGGTTTGGATAAGGAATTTGAAAAAAAACTTGGCGTGCCAGTGATAGATGGTGTAGTTGCCGCGGTAAAGATTTTAGAAGGACTTTACGAATACGGAATAAAAACCAGCAAATGGTTGACTTATCAATATCCGGAACGAAAAATTTAATTCATCCTCAAAATAAGTTAACTATGCTAATAGAATAATTGGTGGAAAGCAGTGAGTAACTTAACACGCATATTCTTTGCGTCGGATGTTCATGGATCGGAAAAATGCTTTAGGAAGTTTCTAAATGCAGGGGTTTTCTATAAAGCAGATGTGATGATCCTTGCAGGTGACATCACAGGAAAGGTAATAGTCCCTATCGTTCAGAAGCCCGATGGTACTTTCTCAGCTCAGTTTCTAGGCAGGCAAATGACGGCTAAATCTGAACGAGAATTAATAGAGATTGAGAATACTATTAGAAACTCGGGTTTTTATACGTTTAGGACCAATCCTGAGGAGTTAGCTGAGCTTGAGAACAACAAGAACAAAGTTGATAGTTTATTTAAAAAAATAATGGTTGAGAACGTAGAGCGATGGATTAGAATTGCGGAGGAAACACTAAAATCAACAAAAGTTAGGTGTTATATCTCTCCAGGGAACGACGACGCCTGGGAAATTGACAAAGCTCTCAATTCTTCAGATATAATCATAAACCCGGAAGAAGAAGTGGTTGAGATTGATAGTCATCACGAAATGATAACGATAGGAGCGACAAACCGTACCCCTTGGAACAGCCCAAGAGAATTCGATGAACGCGATTTGCGGGAAAAATTGGAAAGATTAATATCTAAACTTAGCCATAAAGAGAGAGCTATCTTTAACATTCATTGTCCACCATATGGGTCCGGCATTGATTCCGCGCCAAAGTTGGACAGCACACTAAAGCCTGTTACAATAGCAGGACAGATAGTAATGGCTCCAGCTGGATCTACTGCTGTGCGAGATGCGATACTTGAACACCAACCTCTCGTAGGGCTGCACGGTCATATACACGAGTCAAGAGGGGTGGCAAAACTTGGAAAGACCAAATGTTTTAATGTTGGTAGTGAATATGCAATAGGAATATTGCATGGTCTAGTATTGAATATTTCGGAAAACGATGTCCGAAGCTATCTTTTTACTTCAGGGTAAACTTTCATGTGAAGCTATCAGATAGGTTCATATTGAACATGGAACAACATTTATATTCAACCGCACACACCCAGAGCAAAGAAAAAATACTTGAAAGCAAGATTTTAGATTATTCTCCGTAGGGTTATTCTCCGTAGGGGAATTACTAGACTTTAACAAGTGATAATAACAAAATACCAATGTACATCTTGCAGATTTCTTCGCTGCCTTAAAAGTCCACTACACTGCGATGAATTTACAAACTGTGTAATAATTCTCCAAGATGAGACTCTAGCAAGATACGCCTTGATAAGGCTATAAGCATTTATTTTGTGCCTAAATAGCGGTTTTGAGATAGTCAAGTGCTTGTTCCAGGTCGGCAATAAGATCTTTAACATCTTCAATGCCCACAGAATACCTAATTAAGCTTTCCGGAATACCTAATGCTTCTCTCTCTTCCGGGCTGCACTCGACATGGCTCGTTGTTGCTGGCGGCCCTGTAATTGTCTCAACTGAACCTAAATTGGCAGCCAAATGTGCATATCTAAGTCGTGGTAGGAATAAGCGAACGGCTTCAAATCCACCTTTTAATTGAAAGCTTAGTATACCTCCAAAACCGCTCATCTGTCGACGTGCCACTTCATGATATTTATGAGAAGGCAATCCGGGATAAAAGACCTTTTCAACCATGGGATGACTCTCAAGAAATTTTGCGATTTGCATAGCGTTGTCGTTTTGTCTGCTAACACGCAGGTGTAAAGTTTTTATGCCTCGTATTAACATATAGGCCGCCACCGGATTTAGCGAAGCTCCGTTGATTTCACGGAAATGGAAGATTTTATCTACAAGCTCCTTTTTGCCACAGACTACTCCTCCCATTGCATCGGAATGCCCACTTAAGAATTTTGTCGCGCTATGGATGACTAAATCAGCACCAAGCTCTATGGGTCGTTGATTGATGGGGGTTGCAAAGGTGTTATCAACAGCAACGATAGAGCCAAATTTATGTGCAAAATTAGCAAGCCGTCTAATATCGACGATCTTAAGGGTTGGGTTGGTAGGGCTTTCCAGATAAAGTAGTTTACATCCCTTCTCGACTTCACGCTCGATGGCGTCATAATCTTCCGTCTTACATAGAGTCACTTTAATTCCAAAGCGCGGGAAAAATTCTAAAAAAATCTTGCTGACGCCTCCGTACGTATCGGTGATTGATACTACACGATCGCCGGCAGATAATAAAGCAAAAAATGTGTTACTTATAGCGGCCATCCCTGTGGAAAAACTTGTGGCTGCTTCAGCCTTCTCAAGCCTTCGCATTTTCTCCTCGAATACCGCCACTGTTGGGTTTGTGTTTCTACTATAAATATGACCTGCTTGCAATCCTTTGGCAACTGCAAGCCATTTATCAACGTCTTTATAGCCAAAAGTAACACTGTTCACTACGGGTACTTCGACTGCACCTAGCCAAAAATTTTTTTCCGTTTCCCCACCCCACACACACAGCGTACCTAACCTAGCATCATCATTTTCTGACATATGTTTCACCATTCTTTACCAATTCCACTATAATTCACACGTAGTTACTTATTTAAATCTTAGTGTTGTCATAAACATTCACATTATAATCTCCATTTATGTTGAGACTTATCCAATTTTTCATCTGCATATGTCCTTTGAGGCGTATCCTAACGAGCGAGCCCCTTAACATCTTGTCTTTAAGTTTGTTTTACTCAATAAACGCATGCGCTCTTATTTCAATTTCACGAACTCCCCTTATAGTGCGGACTTTGTCTTGAATAGAGTTAATCTTTCTTTAGCTTAGTGTATCCTTTTCTAATTCGAACCCTTATTGTAGCAAGCTCCTGAATTCTCTTCGTAGCGTTCCTTGCTTTCGCTTCTAAAACTTCAATCTCCTTTGTTTTTTCCTCGAGACCTCTGATTATCTCTAGATGTTTTTGTATGCTTGCCTCTGCAACTTTATGAGCTTTATGGCTGACTTTATAAACTCCCACATTTTTTCCGCAGCTATTATTTAACACTACTTAAAAATATTGGACAAAGTTAAACCCAAGAAAAGGTGTAAAAATAATTCACTGGAAAACCGAGCCTATTTTTAGGAAAAAATTAATCGTTCTATTAGTCGCTGTTAACGGAAGGTTTAGTGGAACGTCAAGGCTTTCCATATATGTTAAGCTTTTTTATAAAATTCGTGTGCACAGAGCACGCTTTATGCTATGCTTTTATGTAGCCTTTTCCTTTTTGGAGTTTTAGTGTGAAGCTGTGTTTTCCGTTTTTGTCGAGGTATTCTCTGAATTGTGTTTGGCAGTTTTTGCATGTGTAGGCGTTTACCGTGAAAATGCCATATTTCCATGTTTTTTCTGGTTTAGGGTTTTCTTTTTTACAATTGGGGCATGTGCTCATACTGGTCAGTTGTTATTTTAACTTGCTTAAACTTAAAAGATTTTTATCTTGGCGGGGGATGATGAACTTATTTTATTAGGTTTTGGAATAGTAGTTCTGTTGTGAACCAGTATTCGAGGAGTTTTTGTTCTTGTTTT
>Ga0209225_1004123_pt1 | contig 11643 bp, 9 predicted proteins | sample WasSprMetagenome_FD_184732 | JGI IMG/M metagenome (GOLD analysis project Ga0209225, IMG submission 184732) | Sulfidic aquatic microbial communities from Washburn Spring, Yellowstone National Park, USA - WS (SPAdes) (version 3) | ecosystem: Environmental > Aquatic > Thermal springs > Hot (42-90C)...
CAACAGAACGTGTCAAAGAAATAGTTGAAGAACTCATCTCAATAGGCGTGAAAAAGATTTTTCCAATACATTGTAGTGGAGAGAAGACGAGAGAATATATAAAAACAAATTATCCAGAGATCTATGGAGATGGAGGAGCAGGAATGATCATTGAACTATAATAAGGATCTTTTGAGAAAATTATTGAAGAACATAATATCATTATAAATATATAACAAATTTGTTTATTCTATTATCTTCTTCATCAAAGCTCTGATAGGTCTCAACTCTCTTTTGAAAGGATCTAGGATTAGACCGAATATCTCTAGAGTGACTATGCCAAGCAGATTCTCATCCTCTTCTTCGCCAAGAACAACAGGAGTATGTCTCTCACCATATCCTGGAAGCTCTATGACAGCCTCAGAAATACTTCTTCTAATCACAGTGCCATCAGCTAATATAAAATCCATCTCTCCAAAAGGCTTTAAACCAAGCTCCTCCCAGACTTTCCTGGTTAACACAGTGTAAGTAGCTCCAGAATCAACCAAAAGTCTTATTTCAACACTTTTGCCACCATGTTTAACTATTGCATCAACATAGACGAGACCCATATAATCTCCTCAAAATATCTAGTCTTCTAAAAATATTTTTTCATCTAATATTTAAGTTAATATTTAAGTAATATTTTAAGACGACATGTGGCCTAAGATCTTTAAAACAAGATCTAGACGATTTATATAATGTTAAAACTTATATATAGTGCACCTTAATTATGTATCGGGTGTACTTTTTGTCTAACATCTCCTCTAGGAATGACGAGATGAAAATATTTTTTCCATTCACAACCATAGTCAGGTTAGAAGATGCTAAGCTTAAGCAGTTCTTCTTTAAGCGATTTTTACTCTTACTCCTTTTATTCTTATTGCTAATACCTGTATTTTTCTTGTCTATTGCTAGTGGTGTTTACAGTCTATCTTTAGGAGACATTATTAAGTGTTTGCTTAATCCTTATGATGAAAACCCTAGCAGTATTACACATACCGTTGTGTGGTTCTACAGAGTCCCAAGAACCATTGGAGCTTTAATCGCTGGTGCTGTTCTTGCTGTTGCTGGTGCTTTGATTCAGGGTATTACTAGAAACCCTCTTGCATCGCCATTCACTCTTGGTATAAGCTCTGCCGCAAGTTTTGGAGCAGGGCTTGTCATTGTACTAGGCCTTAAACTGGCTTTGGTTTCACGCGAGTTTTTAGCAACTTCATCAGGTTATGTAGTTGTTGCTTTAACTGCTTGGACGATATGCTTCCTGCACACGTTGTTCATTCTAATGCTAATATATATCAAGGGCTTCTCTCCAGAGTCGATTGTTTTAGCTGGCATAGCTATGACATACGTTTATTCAGCTGGAATAACATTCTTACAGTATTTTGCTGGTGAATCGGCACTTAGAGAATATGTTCACTGGATTATGGGCGACATTACCAGAGCTGACTGGAGCAAGCTCTGGGTATTGATAGCGGCACTAGCCGTCGTAGGGGTTTCAGCGCCATTCTATGCATGGGGTCTAAACACCTTGGCTTTAGGCGATGATGTTGCTAAAAGCCTTGGCATTGATCCAAAAAGGATGAGGTTTGCAATAGCATTGATAGCTTCAATAGCTACGGCTATAGTCATTTGTGTCACAGGTCCAATAGCATTTGTGTGTCTCATGGCGCCACACATAGCGAGGCTAATGATAGGCTCTGACAATAGGTATCTACTTCCAGCGTCAATGGCTGTAGGAGCTATGATATTAACGCTATCAGATGTTGTTGCAAGAATCGCTCTGAAGCCTGTTGAGCTTCCCGTGGGAGCTGTCACAAGCGCTCTTGGAGCAGCTTTTTTCATATCTCTATACATGGGCAGGAGAAGGCAGGTGGTGATGGGGTGAGCAACATGATTAGGCTTAGAATATTAGGCATAGACGTGTATTATGATAGTTATAAGGTGTTAAGCAATGTCGAGTTTGAGGCTCGTCCAGGGGAGTTCATAGCTCTTCTAGGCCCTAACGGCTCGGGAAAAACAACGCTACTAAAAACGATAGCAAGAGTTTTAAAGCCCAAGAAAGGGGTTATATATATTGACGGTAGAAAAGCTGATGAGCTAAACGACAATGAATATGCAAAGATTGTTGGATTCCTTCCACCATCAGATACCTCGGCCATTATGAGAGTTCCAATGAAAGTTGTTGAGGTTGTTGCAATTGGTAGAAAGCCTCACATCGCCTGGAGCTTGACGAAAAGTGATTTAGAGAAGATTTGGAGTGCCATGAGAATAATGAGAGTTGACGTCTTTGCGTTTAGAGATGTTAATGAGCTTAGTAGTGGTGAGAGGCAGAGGGTTATGTTAGCTAGGGTACTTGCTCAAGAACCTGAAGTGCTGATACTAGACGAGCCTATTTCTCACCTTGACCCAAGATACCAGGTGTTTATGTTAAAGCTGATTAGAGGCTTAACAAAGAATAGAAAGCTCGTGACAATAGCATCTCTACAGGACATAAACTTAGCATTAAGATTTTCTGACAAAGTCATTTTAATGAAGAATGGAAGAGTATTTGCCATAGGGGCGCCAGAAGAGGTGATAACAGCGGAGAACATTAGTGAAGTATATGGTGTAAAGGCCGTCGTTATTAGAAATCCCAACCCGATAGTGTTAATAGAGGATGTAAGTGAGAGTGAACATCTATGAATAAGCACATAAAATTGTCTATTATTCTAGGGTACGGGGGTTCACATATACACATATTTAGAGAGGCTCTACCTGAAGTTGCTAAGAGGTTTGAAGTTGAGTATATTGTTACAACTGATGAGAAGAGCTCGCAGCATATAGAATTTATAAGAAGTTCTGATGCTGTATTAATATATGCCCATGAGCTTCCAGCAGATGTTGTTGAAGCTATCAGGAGTAGCAGTGCTAGAGTTGTCCTAAGCTTTACAGAGTACTTCAAGGAGCTGTCGAGAGGTGCAGTCATACTTCCTGACGCATGGAGATACTTTAAACTTGGTGGAAAAGAAAACATAAAGTCGCTTATAGAGCTAGTATTGAAGTACCTTGGACTACCAGTTGAGCTTTCACCACCAGTTGAAATACCATGGCATGGTATATGGCATCCGAGGCTAGGCATATTCACATCTACAAAGGAATACTTAAATAAATACTCCTATGTAGACAGACCTCTTGTTGCCATACTTTTCTATCGTAGTCAGTGGCTTACAAGTAATGTTAGCTATGTAGAGACTTTGGTAAACTTCTTGGAGTCTGAAGGTCTTGGAGTGTTACCTCTATTTGTCTATGGCTTTAAAGACTATATGCTAAACACGCCAACAATTGAGGATTCCATAAGAGAGTTTCTAATAGTTGATGAAAAGCCCGTTATTGATGCTGCTGTCGTATTAACATCATTTTTTGTGTTAAATCATGGTAAGTGGCATGCCGAAGAGAGCAAAAAACGCTTTACCATTGTTAAAGGAATAGAACTTTTAAAGAGTCTTGGAGTACCCATTATAAAGCCTATACTTGAGCATTACCAGAGCATTGGTGAGTGGCTTGCAAACCCTGCTGGAATATCGCCATTTGCACAAGTGTATCATGTGATTATGCCCGAAGTTGACGGAGCTGTAGAGCCTGTACTCATTGCTGGTGCTAAGAAGCTTGAGGACGACTCAAAGGTTTACGAGCATTTCAATGAACATGTAAAGCTAATTGCTAGAAGGGTTAAGAAGTGGGTAGAACTTAGGCGTAGCAAACCGAGTGAGAGAAGAATAGCCATAGTATTAAACAACCCTCCGTGCAGAGGTGTAGAGGCATCAATAGGTGTTGGCTATGGGCTTGATGTGTCTGAGACCCTTGTTAGAATTCTCCATAAGCTTGCTGAGCTCGGCTATAATGTTGGCGACGCATCTAAACTTCCTAAGAGCGGTAAGGAGCTCATGAACCTCTTCCTTGAGAAGAGAGCTACTAGCGAGTTTAGGTGGACTAGTGTTGAGGATATTGTTAAGAGGGGTGGATATGTTGATATGGTGCCACTAGAGCTATACATGCAGTGGTTTAATGAGCTTCTAAAAGAAGCTAGGAATGAGATGGTTAAGGAGTGGGGCCACCCTGAGGAGGTAGTAGGAGGGAAGGTGGAGAAGATATTTGCTGGAGGAGTTTATGAAGGAAAGTTTGTAGTGCCCGGGCTGAGGTTTGGCAATGTAGTTATAATCCCGCAACCAAAATTTGGGTGTGCGGGTGCGGGTTGCGATGGAAGGATCTGCAAGATTTTGCATAACCCAACAATACCACCACCACACCAGTGGCTAGCTGTCTACAGGTGGATTACAAGGGTTTTCAAAGCACACTTAATTCTCCATGTGGGTACGCATGGCTATTTAGAGTTCAGGCCTGGTAAAGGCGTTGGTCTATCCCCCTGGTGCTGGCCCGAGATCTCTATTGATGATGTACCATTCTTGTATATATACATAGTGTCTAACCCGATGGAGGGTGTTATTGCGAAGAGAAGAGGTTACGCAACTATAGTTGACCATCTGTACCCACCAATGATGGATGCTAGAGGCGGTTTGGAGGAGCTTGACAAGCTTGTTGAGGAGTATGAGAGAGTTGTTAGGCTTGGCGAGCTCCACAGAGCGAAAATTGTTTACAATCAGCTCGTGTCTAAAGTTAAGGAGCTGGGGCTACCAATAAATGTCAGTGAGCCTGAGGAAAAGGTTGTTGAGAATATTCACAGGTACCTAGACATGGTGAGGTCTAGCCAGGTTGAGGATGGGCTTCACATTTTTGGTAAAGCTGATCACGACTCAGCGAAGCTTGCTAAAGCAGCTGCAACTGTTATGGAGTTTGACACGCCAAACTGGAGGTCTATCTTAAGGGCTGTTGCTATATACCTAGGAATTAACTATGATGATATCATCTCTAACCCTGCAGGCTTCTGCAAGGACTTAGGTGTGAGCAATAGGAAGGCTAAGGAGATGCTAATGGAGGTAGCTCAAAAGACTTTAGAAAAGCTCATCGCCATGGGGATTAGTGATGATACCCTCTCGTGGGATATACTTGAGAGTGTTTTGAAGGAATCTGTTTTTTCAAGTCCTCGGCCTAAAGCCTTAGTTGAGACAGGGTGATGGATTATGGATCCAGATCCAAGAATCAAATACATAAGGTCACAACAAATAGCTGTAACCATCGATGAGAAGCTAAAGCTAGAAGTGCTTGAAAGCTTCAAAACAGCGTTGAGGATAGCAAGGCTGTATAGGGAGTCTGGTGTAAAAGAGGCGGAAACACTATTTGAAGTTGGGTTTGAAGGCAGGTATGTGGAGCCTGGTGCTAGTGGTGCTTTAACTCGTGGTAAGATTGAGGTTCTCCCAACTGGAAGGAACTTCTTTGCTGTAGACCCAACATCAATACCCACAAAAGCTGCTTGGGAAATTGGTGTTAAAACAGCTAAGCAGTTGCTTGAAAGAGTGAAGAAAGAGCTTGGTAAGTATCCAGAATCTGTGAGTCAAGTTCTGTGGAGTATAGATGCTTATAAAGCTGATGGTGAACAGCTTGCAGAAATCTTATACCTCATTGGCGCTAGGCCTGTGTGGGACTCTGCTGGTAGGGTTGTAGGTGTTGAGCTAATACCTCTTGAAGAGCTTGGCAGGCCTAGGATAGATGTAGTGGTTAGGATAAGCGGTATTGTGAGAGATACTTTGCCAAACTACATACACTTAATTGATGAAGCTGTTGAGAAGGCTGTTCTTGTTGACGAGTCTGAGGAAATGAATTACCCGAAGAAGCACTTCCTTGAGTACCTCAAGAAGCTTGTCGAGCAGGGAATGAGCTTTGAAGAGGCTAGAGAACTTGCAAAGGCTAGAGTATGGGCAGAGTCTCCAGGAGCCTATGGCGCTGGGGTAAACCTCCAGATATTTGCATCTGCCTGGAAAAGTGATGAGGACTTGGCCAAGACATGGATTCATTGGAGCTCTTATGCCTACACTAGGAAATTCTTTGGGAAGAGAGCCCCTAACGCAATGGTTCTTCAGCTAGGCCATGTAGAAGCTGTTTCAAGGCATCACATAAGTGATGAGCATGATCTCACAAACTGTTGCTGTTACTTCGCATATCAAGGAGGTTTTCACGTGGCTGTAAAGACTGTTACTGGCAAAGACCCTGTAAACCTGTGGATTGACACGAGGGACGTGTTTAGAACCGAGGTTAGAAGTACTAAAGACGAATTGCTGAGAATAGCGTATTCAAAGCTCTTGAACCCCACATGGGTTGAGGAGATGAAGAGGCATGGTTATAAAGGTGCCTACGAATTTATGAAGAAGCTTCAAAATCTCTACGGATGGCACGCGACAACGAGATTTGTGCCTGATGAGGTTTGGAATCAGCTTGCGAAGAAATATGTTGTAGAGATGAAAGAGTGGTTCAAGGAGAATAACAGGTTTGCGCTAGAGGAAATTGCTAGGAGGTTTCTGGAAATGTATAGAAGAGGACTATGGAATGCTCCTAGAGAGCTTATAGAACAAATTGAAAGTATATATACTGAAGTAGAGGCTTTGCTTGAAGGCGAGGTTTCTGGAGAGGCGCAGATGGGTGAAGTGCGGGTGTATGCACCGAGTGATGTAAGCTCGTGGAGTGAAAGAATGGAGGATATCGAGAAGGCTCTCAATGTGGTGAAGAAGAAATGAGCTATCATCACACAAGAATATTCTTTCCGTTTAGTGCTATTGTTGGTATGGAGAATGCAAAGCTAGCGCTGATGGTTAATGCAGTTAATCCACTGATTGGGGGAGTTGTGCTTGCTGGAGATAAAGGTACTGGAAAGTCTACTTTAGTAAGAGCATTTGCACAGGTATTGCCTGAGCAGCCTGTTGCTAAGGGCTGTCCATTTAACTGCAACCCTTTTAACCCTCTTGAGATGTGCAATCATCACTATGAGCTCTGGTCTAAGGGGGATAAGATAGATTATGAGCTTAGAAAGATACGTGTAATAGACCTTCCATTAAACGCCACTCCTGATAGGGTTGCAGGCTCTATAGATATCGAGCAAACAATTAAGACTGGTAGAGTCGTTTTTAAGCCTGGTCTCCTAGCCGAGGCTAATAGAAACATTCTTTATATTGACGAGGTTAACCTGCTTGAGGACTATATAGCAGACCTCATTCTGGATGCCGCCGCAAGTGGTTGGAACATTGTTGAAAGAGAGAGCGTATCATTTAAACACCCGGCGAGATTCGTTCTCGTAGGCTCCATGAACCCTGAAGAGGGTATGCTTAGGCCACAGATACTTGATAGGTTTGGGCTTTACATACCAATAGAAGCATCTATGAGTCCTGAGGAGAGGGCTGAAATTGTTGAGAGAGTTGATGAGTTTGCAAGAGATCCTATGGCTTTTTATAAAAAGTGGGAACCTGTTGAGAAGCAGGTTGAGGAGAGAATTGCTAGGGCTAGGGAGATAATAAGTAGCGTCGTTATAGACAGAGACTTGCTTAAACTTGTAACAACAACTGTTGTTAAGCTTGGAATCAAGACTCACAGAGCTGAAATAGTGACTGTAAGGACGGCAAAAGCCATTGCAGCTCTAGATGGGAGAACAAGAGTTAATTTAAATGATGTTCTAAAGGCTATGGAGCTCGCTTTGAGACACAGGCTAAAGTCAAAGCCGTTTGAAGAGCCTCAGAAGAGGTTTGAGGAAGTTGTAAAGGAGCTGGCAGGTGAAAAGCCTGAGCAGAGAGAGGAGCTGAGCAAGGGTAATGATAGAGGTGAGGCCCAAGGTGGTAGAGTTCCCGGGGTTATGGGTAGTGGGAGAAGCGATGAAGTTGAGACTTTGTTAAAAAACCTTAGTGAGACGCCTGTAAGCCTTATTAAAGAGCCTTACAATGATGTTAACATGCAGAGTAGCACGTTTAGCAAGGGTTCAAGAGAGTTTAAAACAACAGCTATAGCAAGCTTCAAAGGTGTTGCTATAGATGCTATACCACCTGTTAAGCAAATGCTTGTAGATGTAGACTTGCCTGCAAGCCTTAGAGCTTCTGTAGCGCTTAATCCAATGCTTCCAATAACCATTATGCCTTCTTGCATCAGGGTTAGGGTTAGGAGGGAGAGAATACCAGCTTTACACACAATACTTCTAGATGTGAGTGGAAGCATGCTAGTTGGGAGGAGGATTTCTGTGGCAAAGCACATTCTCAAAACACTTATGGAAGAAGCGTATGTTAGAAGAACCTTTGTATCCCTTATAGCGTTCAGGGGTGTAGACGCGGTTGCTATAGTTGAGCCTACCAGAAATCTGGAAACTGCTTTTAAGAGCTTAGAGGAGATACCGGTTGGAGGCTCTACACCGTTTACAGTAGCATTGCTAAAGGCTTTAGACTACTTCAAAACATTTAAGAAAGCGTTTAAAGGGCCTAAGATGATTCTTCACATAATTTCTGATGGAGGAGCAAACGTATTTTTAACAAAAAGTCCTAGGAACGAGCTCTTAGAACTTGCTGAAGAGTATAAAAGGCTAGGTGTAGAGGTAGCAGCATACTACACAGCTTCAAACACTATGACTATTAGACCTGACTATATGAAGTTATTTGTCGAGTTTGTGGGAGGAAGATACTACAAGGTAAAGTGTATATGAGGTTTTTAGACTATGCAAGAGACTCTTAGTGTAATCGCTGAGTGGCTACAAAGTTGGTGGTATTATGTAGGCAGAACATTTGTATCGTTTGTGGCGATAGCATTTATAACAATAATTGTTAGTGAGTACCTGTTTTCAACGAGGCTCTTCTTGAAACTTTTAAATATGCTCGCATCAATTCTGAGAATTACTAGGCTTCCCATAGACTTTTCAACTCCGCTACTATTTGGAGTTTTTGATAGTAGAGCTGAGCATTCCTTAATCTCATCAATGGTTAAGGAGAATAGAGTTAGAGAGAATGAGGTTATAATCTACAACCTTATTTCAATGCCAATAACGGCCCCAAGGCTAATAATACAGTATGTAGCACCTCTCGCCATATCGACTCTTGGGCTTGCTCTAGGTATAACGTATATCTGTCTCCTCTTAGCATCAACACTTATAGCATTTGTAATGGGTTTAACATATTCAAGAATTGCTATTAAAATTACTTCACATCAACAAGAAGGTAAAGCTATACAGACTGTTAATAGCTTTACTAAAAGGTAGAGGAACTCATTAAGGAATGGCATTAGAAAGGCTCTGAGGTATGTAAGGTCCGTAAGCTTAAGGTTTGTAGCAGTGCTGACAATAATATTTGTTTTATTAAAGCTGGGCTGCTTTGAATATCTAAAATTGTTTCTGATGTTAATAAAAGACATGCTTCCAATAAGTCCAACAATACTCACAGTTGCAGTTACCTACGCGATAACACCGATTGCCGGCTACCAACTTGCAGGCAGTATGCTCTTAAAAGAACTTTTAACAATTAAAGAAGTGCTAGTAGCGCTCTTCTTAGGCAGGATATTCTTTGGAATAGTATTTGAGTACCCCCGACACTCATTCCCCTTCTATGTATCTATATACCCTGTAAAGCTAGCGGCTAAGCTAACAGCAACACTACTACTCTACATAATAGTTTCATCAATAGTAATGATAACTCTAATAATGCTCCTCTACCCCTAATTTAACGCGCTTACATTATTTGACCTCTTACTGCCTTAAAGGCCGAGGCTTTCAATTGCAAAAGACTGAAAACTATTATTAACGACGGTAAGAGAATGCAAAACAATTAGATAAGCTTTTTCGAAGATGATGTAAATGTCTCTATAAGCTATTCTATGTTGAGAAGTGTTGTAGTTAAAAGAGTTTAAAATAAAGACATGATAGTTAGAATTGAATTGTAGAACAAACCCTGCTGGAGATATTAGTGTAAAAACTACTTGTGTCCATAAGAATCCTTAATGATATATCAAAATGATGCCAAAATTTGTTGAGCATTCATGGCATGGTCTCCGCATGTGTATTATAAGCTTATATTGGTGCACTTAAAATCAGATATGGTGCACATAAGTTGAAGGCTGTTCAAGTTTTGGCTATAGCGATAGTTTTAATAGCTATTATAGCATTTTTCACTGGATACTATATAGCTCCTCCCAAGACTATAACTACCACACAGACGGTTCCATATACTATTACTATTCCAATGACATTTACACAAACAATAATACCTGCCATTACACCAACAATAACAGCGACTCAAACAATTGTTAAAGAAGTTTCTAAGCATGAGATTAGGTATCCAATAACAATAGTTGATTCAGCTAGAAGAACGGTAACAATAGAGAAAGAACCACAAAGAGTTGTTGTGATAGCATCGACACAGGCAATGGTTCTGTCAGCCCTTGGTGTTGGAGGTAAAATTGTTGGGGCATCCGATACTGTGACTAATAATCCTGTGCTTATGAGTATTTTGCAGAAGCAGGGGGCTGGAGAAGTTATCAATATAGGTTCGTTTTCGTCGCCTAGTGTTGAAGCTATTCTCAGCGCCAATCCAGATCTTGTAATATTTTATGCAAGTTTCTATAGAGATGTTTATGACTCTATAGCATCTAAGCTTCCGCCAAATATTAAAGTTGTTTACTTTGATTGCTACATACTGAGGTCAATGTATGATGAGATATACAAACTTGGGATAATATTTAATAGAGTTGATAAAGCGCTGGAGCTGATATCGAAGTGGACTTCAAGGCTTACCTACATTACCAGCAAGGCAATGGAGATAAGGCCAAGCGATAAGGCCAAGACATTCTTTGAAACATATACAGACCTTGCAACTGCTGGGCCTGGGAGTGGCTGGTATCTAGTGCTAGCTCTAGCCGGGGGCATAAATGTCTTCGGTGATGTTACACAGCCCTACCCAAAGGTTAGTCCTGAAGCTGTTATTGAGAGAAACCCTGATGTGATTATAAAGGTTGTGTCAAGCACGAAATACGACCCCTGCAGAATTAATACTACAAAGCCTCTGGAGGAAACATATAACATCATCATCTCTAGACCAGGCTGGAACACAATTTCTGCTGTAAAGAACAACAGAGTATATGTGTATACAACAGCATATCTAGATGGTCCTGGCTATGTAATACAAACAGCTCTGGTAGCTAAGTTGCTCTACCCTGATATATTTAAAGATATTGATGTTCAGCAGTGGATCTATGAATGGCTTAAGGACATAGGTCTAGAGAATCCTGAACAGATATGCAAATTACCATGGATATACCCACTGACACTAAGTAAGTAATTAAGATAAGATAGAGGAGGATAAATTACGTGAAATCTTCAAAGAGTTACGTTATTGACACGGGTGTTGCATTAGCTTATATAGTTGAAAATTCTCCTGATAGAGACAAAGTTGTAGAGATTTTTAATGTAGCTAAAAAAGGTAAGGCGAAGCTGTATACAGTCTATCCTGTTCTAAGCGAACTATTGTATGTAGCGTCTAAAATATATAGCGCAACAGGATTTGCTGAACACAATAGAATGGCTCTAGACTTAGTGTTGTGGATTAAAAATGTTGCTGAAGTTGTTGAAATAACGTTGAACATTGCTTTGAGAGCTGGAGAACTTAAGAAGCTTCTAAGGATGACATTAACAGACTGCTACATTATTGCAACAGCAGAGGTCTTGAGTGCTATAGC
>Ga0209225_1004125_pt1 | contig 11638 bp, 13 predicted proteins | sample WasSprMetagenome_FD_184732 | JGI IMG/M metagenome (GOLD analysis project Ga0209225, IMG submission 184732) | Sulfidic aquatic microbial communities from Washburn Spring, Yellowstone National Park, USA - WS (SPAdes) (version 3) | ecosystem: Environmental > Aquatic > Thermal springs > Hot (42-90C)...
TTAATAAACTTATTATCAGTAATATTTTTAAATAGAGAAAATTTTATCATTATAAGGAATGCTGAAAAAGATGATTTAATAAAAGTTATTGAAATAAATAGACGTTGTCTTCCAGAAAATTATTCTTATACATTTTTTGAAGCTATTTTAAAAGATTATCCAAAATCTTTTTTTGTAGCAGAAACTTATGAAGGAGAAATTGTTGGATATGTTATGTGTAGAGTTGAAAGAGTATTATCTAAAATTAGTTCTTTTAGAATTAAAAAGAGTGGACATATAATTTCTATAGCAGTTATACCAGAGTATAGAGGATTAGGTATAGGAAAATTACTTATGTTGAATGCTTTAAAATCTCTTAAAGAAGAATATGGATGTGAAGAAAGCTTTTTAGAAGTAAGAGTTTCTAATAAAATTGCTATAAAACTTTATTTAGATTTAGGCTATAAAATAGTTGATGTTCTTAAATCATATTATATTGATGGAGAAGATGCTTATATGATGGTTAAAGCTTTGTGAAAATAAATTTATCTTTTAGTTTTTCTTTTATTTTTTATAAAATGAGTAATGAAAAGATTGAAAAAATTAAACTTAATTCTTTTTTAATTTCTTCTGCACCTGCTAGAGCAGATTTTTTAAATACTCATCAAGATTATAAAGGCTTGCCAGTTGTTCCAATAGCTATAAATCTTAGAACATATTTTTTTGCAATTAAAGAAATTAATGAAAAATTTAAAATAATTAGTTTAAATTTAAAGAGACAAGGAGTAGAATATATTGATATTTTCAATATTCCTAAAGTAAATTTAAAACCTGGAAGATGGTTTGGAAATTATTTAAGAAGTGTATTTATTGCTTTACAAAAATATATTAGAAAAAATTTTAATAAAGGTCTTGAAATATTAATTGAAAGTGAAATTCCAGTAGCAAGTGGATTAGCTAGTAGCGCAGCTTTAGAAGTTGCTTTTACTAAATTATTAAGCGAGTATTATGATTTAAATTTATCTCTTGAAGAAATTGCTGAAATTAGTTTTATAGCTGAAAATAAAATTTTTGGAATTCCATGTGGAAGATTAGATCAATATGGTTCATCTTTTGGTAAATCTATAATTTTATATCCAAAGCCTCCTGTAAAAGTAGAAGCTTTACCAATAAATGATATGAATATAATAGTTGTCGATTCTGGAATTAGACATAGTGTGGCTGATATTCATCCAAAAAGACAAGAAGAAATTAATATAGGTTTAAAACAATTAATGGAATCTTCTATTGTTCCAAAAGAAATTAAAGAAAAAATTGGATATAGATTTGATGAACCTAAATGGGATGAAATAAAAATAGAAGAAATTGAAAAATATTTAGGATTAATAAATAATATTTCAGCTAAGCGTATTTTATATACTATAAAAACTCATGAATCAACATTAAGAGCAATTGAAATAATTAAATCAAGTGTGATAAAAAATAAATTATATGAATTGGGAAAAATAATGAATGAGCAACATGAATTTATGAGAGATTTATATGATTTAAGCCTTCCTAAAATAGAGAAAATAAGGAATGAAATGTTAAATTCTGGAGCATTAGGAGTTAAGATAAGTGGTGCAGGTTTAGGTGGTTGTCTTATAGGAATTTATGATAAAAAAGAAAATGGGAATAAAATATTAGAATCAGCAATAAAAGCAGGTGCTACAAATGGATGGATATTAAAAATAGATGAAGGTGTTAAAGCAGAATGGAGGTAAAAAAATATTGAGTAATGAATTAAGATGGAACCCTTTATTAGGTACATGGATAATAGTATCTAGTAAAAGGAAAATTAGGCCATGGAGATCAGAAGAATGTCCATTTTGTCCAGGAACTCCTGAAACAGGATATAATTGGCAAACACTTGTGTTAAACAATCTTTATCCAGCTTTAAGAATAGATCCTAAAACTTCTAGAGAAAGTTTTGATATTTATAAAGTTATGCCTGGATATGGATATTGCAAAGTAGTTATAGAAGCTCCTGAACATATTGGCGATTTAGATAGTATTCCATTTAAAAATTTAATTTTTTATCTTAAAGATTTGAAAAAAGAAACAATAAAACTTTGTAATGATGAAAAAATACGATATGTAGCTTGTTTTCGTAATAAAGGTGAAATAATAGGTGTTTCGCTTACACATCCACATTCACAAATTTATGCTCTCCCTTTTATTCCTCCAAGAATAAAAATAGAATTAAAAAACGCAAAAAGATTTTATAAAGAGAAAAATGAATGTCTTTTTTGTCATATAATTAAAATAGAGAAAAAAGAATTTGATCGTTTATTATATTCAAATAAATCTTTCATAAGCTTTTTACCATTTTTTGCTATGTGGCCTTATGAAGTACATATATATTCTGAAAAACATATAAATAGCATTATTGAATTAAATGAAGAAGAAATAGAAGATTTAGCAGATATTATTAAAGTAATTGTTGCAATGTATAATTCCCTTTTTGATTTTAGTTTACCATATATTATGTTTATCCATAATTCTCCATGTAGAAAAAATTATCCATATTATCATTTTCATGTAGAATTTTATCCAATTCATAGATCAAAAGATAAATTAAAATATGCTGCTGGAATAGAATGGGGTGCATGGGTTTTTACATATGATGATATTCCAGAAAATAAAGCTAAAGAATTAAAAGAAGCTTTAAATAAAGCTTTAAATAAATTGGAAAATGAAGGATATAAAGCTAAAGGTACTATTTTTTAATATATTTTCTATTCCATTTCTAAATTATGAGAAATAACATTTATTATTGGAATGCTTAATGTATTTGGCTCAAGTGAAATATTATCTCCAAAACTTATTTTTCCAGTAGTTCTATTGAAATAAACAAATTTATTTTTTATAGGTTCTATTATTTTAGTATAGAAAATAACTGGTATATTGCTTGGAACTATTTCAAAAAATACAAATGCTATATTTTCAGATTCCCCTTTTTTAAAAATATTTATGAATGGTATTGGTAATGAAGAAGCTAAAATTACTATTTCATCAAAACTTTTTATTTCTATTAAAATATTCTTCTTCTTTTCCATTTCAAAATAAAAAAATATTTAGAAGCTTTTAAATTTTTATTTCTTTATTTTTGCTCTCAGGAACCCTGTGTTTTCATCATCTCTTTTTCTAGTGAGCTGGTTTCATCATTGAGCAATATTATTCTTTAAAAAGGTAATATTTTAATTTTAAATTGCTTTTATTTTATTTATATCTATTTTTGAATTTAGAAATATTGCAATATAAGGTAAATTATAAAATTCTACATTAATTTTTTCAAGAAAATCTTTTAATGCTCTTACATAAAGTATTGTACAATACTCATTCGAATGAATTTTTGTTTCATACAAAGATAATATTATTGGTAAAATGATTATTTTTATAGAACCTTTATTATAAATTTTCTCTAATAATTTTTCTAAAATTTTTGCTCTAAAATATTGTTTTTTACTTGCAATTTCTAAATTTTTTCCTATTAAAGGTTTGCTCCATCTTTTACAATCAAATAATAATATTAAATTTTCTTTTATTGCTAAAATATCTATTTCTATCCTTTTTCTATTTTCTTTAATTCTAAAATTTTCAATAACATCATATCCATAAATATTTAATATTTTTGAAGAAAATTTTTCAAAATCTTTCCAATTTAAGAATTTAACTAATTCTTCTATATTTACTCCAGAAGCTAATGCTTCAAAAGCAATGGATAATTTTTCACTTTCATTTATTAAAATTTCTTGATTTATTTTTAAATTAATATTTTTCAATACTTCTTCTAAAACATTTTTCGAAACATTTGAATATTCCATTAATTCTTTAAAAGAAAATTTTCCCTTATTTTTAGTAAATTTTATTATATTTAATAATATTCTTTGCTTAACTTCAGTTTTTACACTAGACAATTTATTTTTATTGATTTAATATTGTATTTAAATATAAATATTAGATTCCTAATTTTTCAAGTTTTTTCTTTGCTTTAGCTATAGCTTCAGCTTTCATTAAAGAAACTTTTTCAGGTGAAACTTCTTCGATTGTTTTTCTTTTAATTTTTAATGCGCATGTTCCATCTGGTAATAGTTTTCTTTGCAAACATACAGCATACTTGCATTTTCCGCCTATGCAGATATCATTAGCCCATTTGCATATATATTTTTTAGACCTAGTATCTAAAGATTTTTGAGCACATCTAAAAAGTCTACAAAAAGGGGTACAGACTTTTCCCTCAGAATTAGCCAAATTTTTTCACACCCTAAAATTTACCCCTTTCCAATTCCAATAATTATTAATATTATTCTCCCTTTTTAAATTTTCCTTTTATAATTGGATAAAGATATATTAAAAATATTATGAAAAATGATATACTTATTAAGAATATTACAAGAATTTCCATCTTTATTATTGAATTAAAAATTTTAACTATAGATTTTAAAATAATATTTTTAGTTTGCGGTTCTTTTATATAAAATGTCTCTGTATAATATTCTTCATCATTTATGAAAATACTTATTCTAACTTTTCCTGGGAAAGGAATTATAATTTTTAAAGAATTGTTCATCATTTTATTAGAAAAAATATTTTCTTCATTAAAATCTATTTTTACATATGCTTCTTCTAAATTGTTTCCAAAAAAATCTTTAATAAATATTTCAATTGGAATATTCAAATTAACATTTTTTATAATTTTTTCTGGATTATCTATTTTTATTTTTTCTTGAAATACTGTAATATTGTTTTTTATAACTATTATATCATATCCACCATATAGAAGCTTTAATATAATAGAACCATCGCTGCTAGTAATACCTTCATAAATTCTATCAATATCTGCTTTATCTATCAATTTTATTTTAGCATTTTCAATAGGCTTTCCAATTCTATCTAAAAGAAAAATTTTAACTTCTTTTAATGGAACAATTATTGTTTTTACTTCTTCATGTGAAGCTAATGTAAGATTAGCTTCAATTATTTCTTCTCCCCCTCTTAAAACTTTCACAAAATATTCTCCAACATTTTTTGACAATGGCATTTCTTCTATTTTTGCTTCTCCATTATTATCTGTATTTATTCTTTTAAAATTAGATAAATATCTATGAGAAAAAACTAATGTTACATTTTTTAATGGTTTTTGATCAGAATCTATTACTTTTGCTATTATTCTTCCTACTTCACATATAGCATTTAAATTAATACTTTTATCTATAAATTTTGTTTCATTATAAACAATTCCTCCATTAATTTCTATATTTATTCTATATTCTCCTACATTTTCTATATTTGATGAAGGTATTTGTTCAAAACTTACTTTCCCATTAACGCTTAATAATGTTCTACTTACATTCTTCCCTTTATTATAAATCATTACTTTTGCTTTTTCAATTGGCCTTCCTTCCAAATTTACAACAGAAATATTTACATTTACAAGATTTGCTATAAGCTTAATTGGTCCAACTGGAATATATAATTCTCTTGATGCTACTAAATATCCTTCATAATAAACTTCTAAAATATATTTATCTATTTTTTCTAAAATTGAATATGGTAATTTTTCAAAAACAATTATTCCTGAACTATTTGTTTCTCCTTTTCTAGTAAAGTTTCCTAATGGGCATTTTAAAATAACTTCTTTATTTTTAAAAGGTTTTCCATCAATATCTACTATTGTAACAGTTAAACTTCCAAATGGAACAATTAATACTACTTTATTTTCTTCAGGAAAAGAAACTTTTGTAGTATTTAATCTTATTCCTTCATATAAAACAGATATATTATATTTTCCTTTTCCTATACCTTTAAATTCAGCCCATCCAGAAGAATTTGTTAAAAATCTATGCACATAAGTTTTATTTTCTAATAAAACGTCCATATTTCCTTGAGGAATTCCATTTTGATCTATAACTAGGACTTTTAAACTTAAAATATTTTCTTCAGTATGAGCAATTTGTAAATTAAATATTATTAAAAGTAGAGAAAAAATTGATAATAAAATTAATGTTTTCTTCTGCATCTTTTCTCACTCTTTCTTAAGTTTCTTTTATAATTAAATTCTAATATAAAAGCTTATTTATTCTTTTATTTATTTTTATATAAAAATCAATTTTTATATAAAATAGCAAATGAAGATTTGAAAACAATAATTGCAGAATTAATATTAAGAAAAATTTTAAGATGTATGATGGTAAATAGAAAATAGGGCTTTCTTAATAATAGATGAGGCTCATAGAATTTCAAAAATTCTACCAAAAATTTAACAAATAATGAGGCTGAATCATTAGTATTAATTGATTCTTAAGGAAGATGGTCTATCACTTGTCTTAGCTGATTCTCCTCATCAACATACTCCCCTAAAATCTTAACATCATGAAAAAATGTGTATTCCCTCATTGCCTTCAATTGGGCTGGAATGATAATCCTTTCTCGCTTACTCTTTAATTGAAACTCTGGCATAAGCTAGTGTATTCTCCATAGAAGTTTTGATTAAAAAAATAAGAATAGGTTTAATCTACTTTTTCTCTAACTCTTCCTTTATTCTGAACATTTCCTTTTTTAAGCTCAGCAATTCCCTCTTTAATAACTTTCTATGTTAGTTCCAAATCAATGCTAAAATATTCATGAATTAGAATATCTCTCATTCCCACTATCCTTCTCCATTGGATATCCGTGTATTGTTCTTTTATTTCAGCTGGGATATTTTTAACAATCTCTCTAATAATCTCAATTCTTCTAATTACTGCATCTTGTTTCTCTCTAAGCCAAAAATTCAGCTTTAGACAAATCTTTTGTGTATTCTTTTATCGCTTCTATACTTTCTAAAATGTGCTTAATGAAGATTGTTAGATCTTTTTATAAAATTACCTTTTGTTTTCCTCAAAATTCTATCTTTTAAAAGAGGGTGCAATGAATTGTAAGTTAAAACATTAACCTTTCTTCCCAAGGCTTCTTCTAAATCTATTTTCAATCCTGCAAGATCAAGTAAACTTTTCCCCTCAACTCGACAAGAATATCTATAGCTCCAATCTTTCTTCTCACTCCTAATAAAGGAGCCAAAAATAGAATATCTCTTAACATCATAGTGCCTTAATACTGGTTATTTTCTCTTTTATTTCCTCTAAGTTCATATTTTATTTTTACTTTTTCACATTCAAGCTTTTTCCCACAAGTTTTCTGAGACTTGGAATTCTCCAGTCAATTCTGAAATTGAGTCTTATAGGAGTTCTGAATTCTCTACATCTAAAATTTAAGTAGTAGGCTACTAGGCTATGAAGAATTCTCATCTCTCTTTCTTTTGTAATTTAAAATAATATAGAAAAAATCACTTCAAAAAAAATAATTAAAAAATTGAAAACCAATGAAAAAGCTTTCTTAATTTTTAAACATAAACATATTTAAATATCCTAAGATAATAATTAAATTAGATATAGAATGGTTGAAAAAATTCCATCATGGATAGAAAAGCTTCTTTTACCAAAATTAAGTGAAATAACTGGAGAAATAAAAGCAATTAATGCAAGAATTGATTCTTTAGAAAAAACAATGAATACAAGAATAGATTCATTAGAAAAAACATTCAATGAAAGATTCATAAGTTTAAGGAATGAAATGGGAAGCTTAAGAAATGAGATGAATTCTTTAAGAAATGAAATGTTGACAAGATTTGAAGCAGTAGATAAAAAGATAGAAAGCTTAAGAAATGAAATGTTTACTAAATTTGATTCTTTAGAGGAAAGAATTCCAATGATGGAAAAATTAAAAGAATTAGAAATTAGAATAGCTAGATTAGAAAAAGAAAGACAAATAGCATAAAAAATAAAGAAATTTATCAAATTATTCAAAGAGACTCATGATTTTTTTACTCATACAGAAAATTGCAATTAAAGTTTTTTAAAGAAAAATGAGATATATCTTTAATTTTAGATTTTGAAATTCATCTTTAAACTATTTAAGCTTTTCTGAGAATCACTCTTTAATAAAATTTTTGTGGCTGTTTTCTTTATGAATGTTCTCGATCTTCTTTCTAGCGAGATTATTTGCTCAAGAATTTTTCAGGAGTATTAGATGGAGTAATGGTATTTATTGTCCTATATGTAATTCTAGAAATATTAAAGGTCATGGAAAATATAAGCAAGTCTTAAAAGATACTTTTGTAAATCTTATAAGAGAACTTTTAATGATAAAGTAGTCATAAGACCGAAAAAAGGGGAGTTTAAAACAATTTCTTAGCATAATTTCTCCTGAAAAAAGGAAAAGAATTAAAATAAAAGATTTTGATAAATGGTATGAAGAAGGATTGGAAGAAAAATGGAGAATGATTGAACGTGCTATATCTAGATGCTAATGTTTTTATTTTTGCTCAAATAAGTAGTGAAAAAGAAGGGACTTTAGCAAGATTAATCCTTAAAGCTATGGAAGAAGTAAATTTAAAGGTATAACAAATGTTCTTGCAGTGGATGAAGTTGTTTGTAAGATAAAAGGAAATTGATTATCCTTCAGCTATTAGTATTGGAAGAGCTATGTTTGATCTTATCAATTTGGAAATAGTTGATGTTACATCCAGAATGTTAAAGAAGCTTTTGATTTTATGGAAAAGTATAAGATAAGGCCAAGAGATGCTATTCATGTAGCTTCTATGTTAGAAAATAACATTTCAACAATAATCACGGAAGATCCTAATTTTAAAAAAGTGAAAGAAATAAAAATTTTAACATTTTCTGATTTTTTGAAAAAACTTAAAAAACAGGGTCAACTTCTTTAAGTATCTCATTTATCAATAATTTTGAAAGAAAATTGAAATTTTTTCATTTTACAAATGTTGTCTTTTTATAATTTTTAAATTACATAAATAAAATTCTTTCTATAGCTTCTTTCAATTTCTCAAATAAGTTTAATTTTATTACGTTTTAATTTCATATAAATGAATTTTCTTATAAAATTCAATTTTTAAATTACTTAAAATACTTTATTAAAGAAATTTTTAGAAAAATTGTATTCTATAAATTTTTTCAGCAATATAAGAAGTCTTATTAGGGATATTAGCATAAATCAACAATTATTATAGAAAATTATCTTATGTATTTTTAAATTTTTCTTTCCATTTTCTAATTGCTTGTGGATTAAGTGTTGTTTCAGGTACTTGACCTTTTAATGCTTTAATACAACAATTAACTTGTGCTAATGTTAATGCTCTTTCCATTTCTGGAGTTAAACCAGATACATGAGGAGAAAGTATTAATTTATCATAAATCTCTGGAGATAATAATGGAGAATTTATTGGAGGCTCTTTTTCAAAAACATCTAATGCAGCTCCTGCAATCCACCCTTCTTTTAATGCTTTAGCTAAAGCTTTTTCATCAATTATCGCTCCTCTTGCAGTATTAATAATATATGCATTATTTTTCATTTTCTTTAATACATTTTCATTAATCATGTGTTTAGTTTCAGGTGTTAAAATTGCATGAATACATAAAAAATCTGATTCTTTAATTAATGTATTAAAATCTACCATATTAACATCAAGTAGTGATTCTTTCTCTTTTGAAACATATGGATCATATACAATTATCTTAACTCCCCAAGGTTTCATTAATTTTGCAACATAAGAACCAATCCTTCCAAATCCAAGTATGCCAATAGTTTTCCCTCTTATATAAACTCCTCTTAATTTATCATAATTGCTTAACCACTTATTTTCTTTAACATTCCTATCACATATCAAAATTTTTTTAGCTATAGCTAATAATCTTGCAACAGTACCTTCTGCTACACCAATATAATCTTCTGGAACTGGTGTGTTTGCTACTATTACACCATACTTTGTAGCACCTTCAATATCAATATTATCAACACCTACTCCTGCTTTAACTACAATCTTTAATTTTGGTAAATTTGCAAATATTCTTTCAGTAAGTTTTTCTCTTGCAATTAATAATATAGCATCAAAATCTTTTCCTTTATCAATTATTTCATCTTCAGAATATGGTTTATCTGCTTCTGTTTGAAGCCTACCAATTTCAACATTAATACCTTCTTTTTCAAGAATCTCTTTTCCTTCTAAATAAACATCTGGCATTGGTTCAATCCACCAAACTCTTTTATTTTTTAAATTAAAGTTCATTCTTATCCTCCCTTGTTTTACAATAATTTGATAATGTTTATTTAAAGATTTTAAATTTCTCCAAACTTACTTTAGTTAATTCTGTCTTTTTTATAATCATAACATGCTCTTATATTTATAGCATTATTTTTCTTGTCCATTTTTCATTTATCTTTTAAAGACCTTAAATTTGAGAACTAACGCTTTAATAGTCTTTTCAGAAGGATCCTTAACAATTGTGTAAGTTCTTTCTCTTTTTTTAAAATAAAAACCTTATATACTCATATATGTTATTACTTAACTTGACGAAGTTTTACAAGATGGAATTAGTAAGGTAAAAAGCAATGGATTATTTAACTCTCATTTTGTTATCATTAGGATTATCTTTAGATGATTTTGGTCTTGCTTTTGCTTTGAGCCTATTAATGCCAAGTGGAACTTTTAAAAAATTGATAGTTAATATAGGCAAAATAGCAATTGCATTCTCTATATCAACTGCTTTATTGCCTTTGTTAGGATGGTTGGTAGGATTAGCAATATATGATTGGTTTGTTTCCTTTAGTAGCTGGGTGGTTTTAATCGTCTTTACAAGTGTTGGAGTATGGATAATTAAAGAAGCATTTGAAAATGAAAAGCTAGAATGGATGAGGGAAAAAGTTTCATCCTTTTTTACATTGTCGGCTATTGGTATCTTAGGAAGTATTGATGAAGGAGTTATAGGAGTTATTATCCATTTTTAGAAATTCCAGTTTTATGGATAATAGTTGCTGTTATTATAGCAAACATTGTTTTAATATCATTTGCAGTACTCCTAAGCAATTGGATAAAGAATTTGAGTAGAAGATTTCCATCCATTCTTTCCGGCATAATTCTAATCATTTTAGGAATATTAAAGTTTTTAGAATTAACTTTTGAAATTTAATACAAAAATTTCAAAATAACAACTTTAAAATTTTAATTTAATGAGTCGAACAGCATATTCTTTCATAATGAGCAAATTGTTTTCTATCGGAATCTGTGAGGTTAATATTTGCCATATTCTCGTAGCTATTTCTTGTGGAGATTTTGGTGCAAATCTCAACAATATTAATCCTTTGATCCTTACCTTTTCCTTAACCACTAGTTCGCCGAAGTATTTATCAAAATTTATTAGTATCCTATTTTCTCTGTTAGCTAGATCCAGCACCTCTTTATCGTTCAGAGCGGTTAAAAACTCTATTATGGAAACTATGTCCAAACCTTTTCTCTTTAAGGCTTTAACGGCCTCAATAGGCACGTTTTCATCAGCCAAAAATTTGATCATGGCAATGGGTAAACTTTTTCTTCTTTTAGAACCTCAGTTGCATACTTTAGGGCAGCAATCACATCTTCTCTCTTCAGCTGCGGATAATTCTTTAATATGTTCTCAATAGTCCATCCATTAGCAAGCAATTCTAAAATGAATTCAACAGCTAGCCTCGTACCCTTTATGATCGGTTTACCGACAAGAATATTGGGGTCAATTGTTATCCTATT
>Ga0209225_1004146_pt1 | contig 11602 bp, 11 predicted proteins | sample WasSprMetagenome_FD_184732 | JGI IMG/M metagenome (GOLD analysis project Ga0209225, IMG submission 184732) | Sulfidic aquatic microbial communities from Washburn Spring, Yellowstone National Park, USA - WS (SPAdes) (version 3) | ecosystem: Environmental > Aquatic > Thermal springs > Hot (42-90C)...
TTCTTGAGAAGAGAGAATGGTCGTCTAAAACGTCATGCTTCGGGGTGTGGACAGGTGGCGTAGAAGTTAGAGGGGTTGATGTGTTTTTTGCTACTGCTATTAGCACTATTATTATGAAGAGCGCAAATAAAAGGAATTCCATTATTTAAACCCTCCATATCCTTTTCGTTTTTTATTCCCAACTCCAAAGTTTTCAAGCCCTATAATAAGTAATTTATAGGCTGTTTCCAATAGAAGAGTTTCTTCGGATTTTTCCATTGGCTCAAGCTGAGCAAGCCCAAGATTAAACTCAAACTCAACACCTTCTTTTATAGCTAAAAAGTAAATAGGATTAGGATTTAACCAATCAGCCGGTGGTTTGTTTGCTTGATAATAATCTGCGTAGTGAGGGTTCATGATATCAGTCTCAAAATTCTCTGATGGGTTGAAGTTTACAGGATAGGCGTCAAAAAAGATAACCTGCCCTCTTCTTTTCTTTGAGCCAAAGATCTTTAGGAATGTTTCCACAGGATTTTTTATTGTGTACTCATCAAGAATTATGTTTATCTCCTGTGGAAGGTTTTTGAGCGTTTGATTAGCGGCTTCTTCAGATAGTTTTTCTTCTATGTCAGAAAGTTTAACATCGTTTCCTGTTAAAGGCTTTAAAGCTTCTCTTATTGACATTAGAAATACAGACCTTGCTAATCCTTTTAAAGTCTCACCGGGAATGTATGGAATGCCATAAACATGGTGGAACATGAAGCCATTCTCAATAAAGGAAGGATATCCTGCTCCTATTACAAGCCGATAGGCAGTTTTTAGTTTGAAGGTTTTAACAGGGTAGCCGTCTACCTTTGGGGGTTTTGAGGTTTCACCTTTTTGCAGAGTGTTTTTAAAGTCCTTTATATATTCGTTCTTCTTTATCTCCTGACCTTTAGAAATTTTGTCTGTATACTTTAACACTAAAAGCTTGTTAAAAAGTAGAGCAGGATTATCAACCTTCTCTAAAAATTCTTTAATCTCCTTTACCTTCATCTTCTATCTCCCCTTCTGCTATTCTTTTCAACCACTGGGAAAAGTCCAAAACTCTTTTAGTTATAAACCTGTATTCTTGGACTCCACATTCTGAAAGAAATTCTACTAAATCTTTTTTATCTTGTTTTATCCCTGCATCACTTAAAAACTTTTTTATATGCTCCAAAAGAATTCCCCAAGCCTTTTCCTTTTGCGCCTTAGCCTTAGCAAAAGCAACAGTTGTTAAAAGACCGTTGTAAGTTATCATAGAAGGTAGCCTTCTTGCGTAAGATAGGTATTTAGAAGCATAATTCTCTTTTTTAACCTCTATCACGCAATCATAAGCTAACTTTGCCAATTCTTGAACTTTACTTCTCATGATTCACCCCCAATTTATGTACCTTTACAAATCCTTTACCAGTAGTTATATCCCCACCAAGATGGAATGTTTTAGGCGGTTCGTAGTTAATATTATTTTCTAAAAAGATTAAACTAAAGAAAAAAACTGACTCGGAGGGAATATACTCCTCCGTCCACAAACCAGTTTCGGACACAGTTCCGGTATCTGGGTTTATTTTTATGCGAGTTTGCACCTCGGTATAGTTGCTTACAAAGTCTTTAAATTCTGTGTCGCCTACGCATACTATTCTTTTTTTGTTTTCTTCTCCTACGAATTCTCCAACAAATTCTATAAATTTTCGTAGTCCTTTCTCCTCTTTTGCTTCTTCTGCCTCAAAGACAAATTCCTCAAGGAGAAGTTTGCCGTTTATAAGGTTTTTGTGGTCTTTTATGCTCAAAACCTTAGCCTTATCCTCTGCTACATCTTTTATCCTCTCTTCTTTACCTAAAAGCTCAAAGAAACGATTTATAACATACGGGCAAGTTGTCAGCGAAAAGACACCTTTTGCGGATTTAACTGGAAAAAGAAGGATGAAAGCATCTGAGAATAAGACTTTACTTGCTCCTCCTACTTCTTTTCCTTCTTCAACTGCTTCCCCAGCTGTTCCAAAGATCTGTGCAAGGCTTGCGATGTCTTTATCTGTTTCTGAATTAAATTTGCCTTTTGATAATTTATCTTCTATTTGCGAGGGTTTTTCTTTCCTTCTCATTGCTACTTTATTGATTTCCAGATTTCTCAAAACTCCTTTTATGCTCGTTCCCGGAAGGTATGGAAAGTTAGTATATACTTCCCTAACTATTGGTAAATCTACATGTCCAAGTCCTTGCCCTGCTCCTATGTGTAATGGTGTTAAAACTTTAAGAAGATAAAATTCTTTTTTCATATTCTACCCTCCTGTGTGTTTATTTCATTGTGCATTCAAAAGTATTCCGCTATTCCAGCCTCTTTTTAGCAAATCTTTCGTTTCTCCATTATATCTAATAATCTCATTTCCTGAAGAAATCTGACATAATCTTTTACATATCCCGTTGTCCAAAGCTTCAAACCATAGAACTGTGCCAGGTCTCAGCATGTATAGAAAAGGTTTCTTGAATCCTGAAACCCACTCAGGTTCTAAGGATGAAACCCATTTAATTTTAAACTTTATCTGTCCGTTCACTTTAACTTCACTGTTTAAATCTGCGTAAAGATGCGTGGTAGAGTAAAACTTATAGAGTTTTCCCTTTTCAATGTTGACTGAAGAGTTAAAAAAGTCTATAAACTTGCCCTCAATAGGCTTAACTTCAACAAACCTTCTTTCTCCTCCTACTGTAGTAAAAAATTTATCTTTTATATCTTCTTCCACTAAAAGCACTATGTGAGAGTCTTTAAACCTTAGATAAATCCTGGAATAAAAATACTTATCTTCTGCTATTCTTTTGTCGTAATTTAGCTTTATTCCAACCCTTTCTTCCTCATGTAATAAGTCTTGGGAGAATTGATCTTTTTGCTTTATCTCAAATCCCTTACCAGCGGAGTAGTTTTCTACAAAGTTAGAATAATCACAAAAACCTCCTGCCTGCTCAAGGTTTAAAAGCTCTTCACCTTCAAAGACCTCTATGAAAGGTCTTTTTAATTTTTCGTCCCACTTTGGAACATAAATTTTTTCTACTTTTTGTTTTCTCTTTTTTAAGCAATCTGCAGGCATTGGAAGAAATAGCTCCTCTTGGTGTTTTATAAAAACTCCCATTACCTTCAATGGTTTTATGCCTTGGTCTTTGCCTAAGGAGAAAAACCTCATTATAGGTGGCGGAAAGATTGCTTGTTGATAGTGTGCTTCTCCTGCAGTGAAGTTTTTAAGACTTCCAAAAGTCAAGGCATCTTTTGGTATAAGTTCTAAAAGTTTCATATTTTCTTTACCTCCTTTTTTTAGCTACAAAGCGTGCGGTGTAGAAGAGATTAGCAAAATTTCGAAGGTCTAAAGCATGCGAAGACGATCTCAAAGTTGTTTTGTGGAGTTTGTACTGGCAAAGTTCAATATTATCTGAAGTATGTAAAAATGACTTCAAGCGTTCCAAATATTCTTCGATAAACGCCTTTTTGTCTTTTACTAAATACTCTTTTACTTTTCTCTCATCTACTCTTCTTCTTAGTATTCTTTTTAATAGTGCTAAAACTATTTCCCTGTTTTCCCCTTTATTCTCTTCTAACCGGCTAACAATCTCCCTTACATCATAGGCAGTCTTATCTCCAATTATATCCTTTTCAAAGTATTCAACCGTATCCTTAAAAAGGGCTAAAAACGACCATTTGGCAGTAAAGCTAATAGGTGATCCACCCCTTGGAATAACAGTTATACAAAAGGCGGATTTTCCATCCATACCTTTGGCTTTTCTTTCAGCCTTTCTGACCTCGTTTAGCAAGTAAGCAAGGTTATCCTTTTGATGTCCAATGACTATTCCTGCACTGACAGAGGCGGGATTTCCTACTTTATTTTGAAAGATGGGGTTAAGCTTTTCTGCAAAGTCTAAAAACTTCCTCAAGTCTGCTACTGCAAGCACATCATCACCACCTGCATATACAATCCTTAAGCCAAACTTTTCTCCGTCTTCCAACTTTCTTATTTCTTTTGCATACTCAGAAAGATTATTAGAGAATTTACTGTGGAATTCTTTGGTTAGATGTTCTTGTTCTTTTCTTAATTTGCTTTTTAGCCCGAGCCACTCCCCAATACTATCGCCGTCAGAGATAATAATAGCAAAGTAGTTTTGGGAAGGTTCGCTTAAAAGTTTAAGATTGTAAATTTGCTTTAGTTTTTCAATTAACTTATCAATGATGGATGCAAATTCCTTTTCTTCTCTTTTTATACTTTCAAGCTCTTTTATTTCAAATAACTCTGCGTTGTAATACCAAAGAGGTTTCCCTTTTTTCTCTCCCAGATACTGCTGAAGGAGAGATTTTAGTTCCTCTACGAGGTCTTTGTATTGCCCTTCACTTTCAAATTCTTTTAACTTTTCTTTAAATTTAGCATTGGCTACATCATGAACAGAGAAAAAAAACTGCTTACCAAGATAGTAGAATGCATATCTTTTTACAAAACATACTCCACAAAGTTTTTCTCCCTCCTTCAGGTAATGTCTTATCTCCTCTGAAGAACTTTCCTTAAACTTTTTCCAATTGATTGCAAGATGAGCCCTTTCTCCGCAGAGAGTGCAACCATCGGGATATTTATTCTCTTGGTCAACGTAATCATCTATCAAGGGTTCGTAAGGTTTTTTGGACTTTAGAGCTCCGAGCTTTCTTTCTGTCCAATCGTAGGCAACCGCATAATCGTTGTAGTCTTCTTTTAAGTTTTGTTTCAATTTTTCCTTCCATTTTTTTATTTCTTCAGGGCTAGTGCATTCGCAGTAAGCTTTGAAATAGTTTTCAAGATGTAATTTGACTTGCTTGGTTAGTTTATCTTTTTCTTCTTGTGATAAATGAGTGTCTTTTAAAACAGCTTCTAAAACATTTTCGTAAATGCTATGCCAAGTCTTTTTAAATAATTCTTTTATTCGCTCACACATACATTCATCTGCTAAAAACACTATTTTATTAGGATAGTTAGCTAAACCTTGACCATTCTCTACCTTAACTGGGTAGATGATCTCAACTTTATCCTTTATATTATCTATAAGTTTTTCTGTAAGAGTAGAAAGCAAAAGACTTGAATGATATAGATCTGAAAGCCTTCTGGAAGCTGAGATGAAGCTTTGGACAGGTGAAAAGGTAAAGATGTGAAGAAGTTTGGTCATAGCGTTAGCCCTCCTTTTTAAGCTCTTGGAAGAACTTTTCAACCAACTCAAAAGAAGGAAACTGAGTATTTCCGTCAAAGGTAAGTTTTACGTCGTTAGGTAAAAACTTTCCGGAAAGCCACAAAACCACCCACATGTATTTACCTTTTGAAATTTTTACTACTTTTATAATAACCGGGCTTGCACGCCTTGTTATTCCCTTTTCTGCCTTTACAAATTGACCATTACTATGCCTGACAGGAAGACCAAATACTGCTAAATCAAAAACTCTTTGTCTATTTTTAACTCTAAAGTTCATAAACTTGCTTCCTATGTCGTTTAAAGCCTCAATCCAGGTGTCAAACTCCCTTGGGCTTAATAACAACTTAAAATTGCTAAGGTTAGAGTACTCATCGCACGGAGGTTTTGAAGAATCCACTAAGTCTTTAGCCCTTTTTAGGTTTTCTTCAAGCCACTCGCCAAAGTTATCAGTAGGTATAAAAGAAATACCTAAATCCTTTAAGTTGTAGTCTATAACTGCCAAATTTCCCCCTCCCCTCCTACTCCGAAAACCTACGCCTCCTAAAAATACCAAAGCCCAAAGAGATGCAGTATAGTGTTTGAGGCTCTCATCTTCTCCGATAAGAGTTAATCTTAACCTTGAACCTGCTTTTATAAACTCTCGCTTGTTAAGAGCTGTCACGGAATAGTAGAGGTATCCAACTCCTGCGTGAGATCCAGTCAAAGCATGCCTACTTTTATCAAAATGCCAATCAAGCCCGTATTCAGCTACCAAATTCCTCCCCTTACTAACATCCCCCTCAACCCTCAGATACACCGGGGAAGCTTTCCTCCCATTCCCTCCAAATATCTCTATTTCTTCCTTTTTCAGTTTTTCAATATCACACTCGCCTTTCAGTGCCCTCCACCACCACCGCAAAAGTCCAACAAAGCTTGCTGGTCGTAGCTCTGCTTGTTTATCTGCTCCTCCTATAAAAGCTGGAGTTATAAACTCAAGCTCAAATATTAGTTTTTTCACAGCCTTTATCCTCCTTTTAAAATATTTCAGTTTACTCTATTATATTTATAATAAATAATTTTTAAAATTTCTGACATTTTTTAAAAAAATTTTAAAAAGCTGATTCATAGTGTTCCTTTTATTGTGTAAAAAATTCTCCAAAAAATGCGTGGTAGTTCCCTAATTCAATCTCGTTCTTTTCAAACTGGTTAACTCTTTAATACAGCATCATTTAATGTCTTCCCAGCTCTAAATCTTACTACCTTCTTTGAAGGTATCTTTGAAGGCTCTCCTGTTCTTGGATTTCTTGTAGTCTTACAGCTTCTCCTTTTTCTACTGCTTCAGTTATAGCCTGAATTAACGCGGATAGACCTCTTTCAGCCTGAACCTTTGTAACCCCTGCCAACTCTGCCATTCTTGAAACTAATTCAGCTTTGTTCATACCTTCCTCCTAAATTGAAAAATTATGCTAAATTTTCTTTCAATTTTTCAGGCTCATTCGTTACTACAAATATCTCTTGAACTACTCCTGAACCATAAGCTAAGAGCTTTAATATATAACTTTTCTAAAGAGATAATTAACTAAAATTACCAGAGAGGAGAGGAAGCTATTTCTTCATAAATATGAAATATTCTGTTAAAGCTTTGTTCATAGGTAAAAGTTTTTTTCACTATCTTAGTTAAAGTTTGTCTTAGTTCATAGTTAAGATGATAACTTATATCTACTACCTTTTCTGCTAAGGCTTGAGGAGTATGCTCTTTTGCCAGGGCGTCCTTGAGAAGCTGGGTTTCTAAGTCAAGGTCATAAGCGCAAACAGGAAGACCAGAAGCCTGAGCCTCTAAGAAAGAAAAACCAAAGGTTTCAAACTTACTTGCGCTAACAAAGATGTCTGAACTTGCATATAAGACCGCCAACTCCTCTTGGGGAAGATAAGGAACATAAGTGAGGTTATTATGCTTCTTTATTGCAAACTTAACTAAACTCTGAAGCGGACCACTTCCTACAACCAAGAGGTGAAATCTTTCAGGGTCAAGATAAAAAAGAGTTTTGATCAAATTTTTAATTCCCTTCTCTAAGCTAAGTCTGCCTACATAAAGCAAAATACACTTTCCCTCTGGTATACAGTATTTTCTTCTTAATAAAGGAGAATACTTATCAGGATTAAATAATCTTACATCAATACCAAGGGGTGCATATACTACCTTTTCAAGACCGCATTCCCTTAGCTCCCTTGCACATCTTTGAGAGGGTGCAAAAATAACATCAGCCTTTCTTAGACAATTTTCTATTATAAACGTAAAAAATCCCTTTTTTAGGAGAGCTGGGAGAGGAAGAAGGGCTGTCTCTCGTTTGGCGTCAGCATGATAAAAGATCGAAAGGAGATAGTCTTTTCTTTTAAGGAAGGGAGCTATTATGTAGGTTCCACCAAGCTCAACAATATCTGGTTTTTCCCTTTCAATTACCTCGTTTATCTCTTTAATAGACCTAAAGTATCTGTATCCGCCAATCATCCTAAAGGATGAAAGTTCATAAAATTTGGTCCTGCCTACGGTATAGGTTCTATTTACTTTGCCCGGAATAACAACGATATGATCAATCGGCTTATCTTCTAACCATTTTATCTTGTTCTGTAAATAAGTTTTTATACCTCCACTACAGTTATGGTAATAGGCAGTAATATCTATCAACTTCATCTTTTTTCCCTTTGGTTTTACTATTTAACATTCCGCAATATCTTGCCAAAGCTAAGGTGTCCCCTTGCTTTGCTCTGAATAACAGAAACTTCCTCTTTTGCATTTTCCCACTTAAACCCGAAAAAGGTAGTAATAATTTCAGATTTTTGCACTCCTATAAGCATGTTTAAGTATTCAAAATAGGTTTTTTCAAGATCTAAGGACTGAACATAGGATAGAGAATTTTTGCCCAAGGTCCTTCTTAGTTTTTCATCAAGAAAAAGGGCAGAGATCTTCCCAATATATTCCTTCAAATCTTCAGCTAAAAATCCGTTAAAACCATCTTTGATATGCTCGCTTACCGCTCCTTTTTTGCTTGCAAGAACAGGTAGTCCACTAGCCATTGCCTCAAGAACCACAAAACCATAAGTTTCAGTTTCTGAGGGAAAGAAAAAGATGTCTGAGTTTGCATAAACCTTAGCTAATGTTTCCCCAGTTAAATAGCCAAGCAAAACCACATTTGCTGGCTTATTTTTTTCAATTTCAGCTCTGTAGGGTCCGTCTCCCACGATGATGAAAGTTTCGTCTGGAAAATGCTTGGCAACCTCAACAAAAACATCAAGATTTTTCTCTTTGGAGACTCTACCTACATAAAGAACTATTTTACCCCTCGGAGTAAGCCCGAAGTTCCTCTGGAAATAATTTTTCTCTCTTTTAGCTGGGTTAAAGAGCTTTGTATCAACTCCCCGTCTAAAGATCCTTATCTTCTCTGGCTTTACACCGTGTTCAATCAAGATTCGAGCATAAATTTGAGAGGGAACAAACACAGCTTCTGAAAGATTATGATAGATGGACAGAGCTTTATACAAAAATTCCTTTAGGTCCTCACTTCCCGTGTAAAGATAGGCGTAGGATGGAATATCAGTATGAAAGGCTGTTGTAACAGGAAGATAGAGAAGCTTTGCTGTAAGAAAGGCTAAAAGCCCAAAAGGACCAGGTGTTGCTACATGCACTGCTGTATAGTTCTTTAGAAGTTCAGCTAAGGAAATAACCGAAGGGACCCTTAACTTAAACTCTGAATAATAAGGCGTTGAAAACTCAAAAATGGGTTGAAGCATCTTTAAGTTTCTTTCTCCTCCGTTTATATGTATAGAGCGAGGTCTTACTACAATTACATCAACCGGTAAGTTGAATTTTTCGGCAATTTCTCTAATAGTCTGAGAACTTCTGGCAACGCCGTTTATGTCAAAGTAGGTGTCAGTAACGTAGGCAAGACGGAACTCTCGATCAGAATTTAGACCGAGAGACTTGGCTATCATCTTCGCCCGAACCTCGTCCCTCCTTTGAGCAGAAAGAATAACAATAGGGATAAAATGAGCAGTAAGACCGATGAGGGCTAATCCAAGAGCATCTGGAGTAAAAGAATCTATTAGTTTTGAAAGAGTCATTGAAGGAAGTTTGTTTAGAATCTCTTTAAACAAGAATTCTTCATTGCAATTAAGACCAAATAAGCTTTTAAGGTAAAAATCACTGATAAAGGAATTATTTCCATTAAAGAGGCATTCGCAGAGGGATTTAATTTGAGAGGAAATTTTGTTTTTGTTAACTAAAAAATTACAACCACATATCCCTATGGTGTTCAGAAGTCGTTCATAACCAAGTTTAGTTGTCCCCACTTGAGTTCTCCCCTCCCTAATTTCCCTTAGAAATTCTTCTTTGGATTTAGCGTTAGCCTTGGTCCAGGTTTTTCCAACATAGAGCCCGCTATGATCATCTGTGCCTGCTGTAAAAGCTATTTCCGGTCTTTCTCTTAAGGCACAAATTTTATACTTTTCTTCAAGCTGAGCGATTTTCTCCCATCCTGAATAGGCTTTTGCAATCCTTGCCACAAGCTCAATAAGTCTTTCGCCTCTTGCACCGTTTATTCCTTCCCAATTATCAAAAAGTAAAACAAACTTTTCCACTAAACTTAAGCTGATCTTTCCACCGTTCACTGGGTAAAGGGGATGTGCAAGGGAATGGGCTATACCCTTTTTTTTAAGATAACACACAAAGTCATAAACATTATCTCTAAGCTTCATCAAGTCCTCATGTATATGTTCATCTATTCCGTAAACTAAAACATGGATAGATATTTTTTCTTCAGGAACAAAGACTGTATACTCTGCACTTATAAATACCTCAGGATAATGGGCTATTTCAAGAACACCGTCAATTGTGTTGTGGTCAGTTATGGTTATGTAATCCATCCCACGTTCTTTAAGTTTTTTGTAAATATCCTTCGGTTCTGCAAAGCTTTCAGGGCATCCGATAAGTTTAGTAAACCAACCTCCGGGCTGATTTGACGCCTTGGAATGTAAATGTAGGTCCGCTTTCGCTAAGTAATTCTTCATAGCTTATAAACCCCCGATATTTTTTAGCTGAAGTTAAAATTTTTTCCCACATTTTAACCTTTCTTGGATCCCGAAAATCCTTTGTATGTAAAGCTAACCTCACGAGCTGCAGCTTTTGTGTAAGCTTCTCCATGATAGGTAAAGCTTTAAGACTGAGGTAGGAAAGCAAAAAGCGGTTACTAAAAGTTAGGGCAGGAGAAGCAATCTTATCTCCGTTAAACAGGATCTTTATTGCCCATCTATAGGCTACTCCTTTAAAACCAAAGGCAGATAAAACTTCTTCAAGCCAAGGATTTCCTATCCAGGCTGGTGGAACAAAAAAACTAACATTTTTACTCAGCTTTCCCAAATAATATATAGCGGATTCTAACCTTTTTATCGTCTCTTCTTTATTAAGCAAACTAAACTCCCCTTCATTACTTGTATAAAGAAGTTTAGTTAAAGGCACCCTACCTCTATGGGTTAAACCATGAAGAACTATTTCCTGCCCTTGCTCTATTAAATAGGAAATAAAGGGTTTAAACTTGGTTATAGGATAGTCACCGTTAAAGTTAGGTATAAGAAGAAGAGAAAACTTATAAACACTTAATTCTTTTAAAAATTCGATGGCAGCATAAGTTTCTTTCTCATAGTAAGGACTAACATCGTGAAGTTCAACGATCGCTAATCTCATTTTAAAAAATATTTATGCATGAAAATAAGTTTCCGCTGTCATATCTCCCACCACACTTCTACCATTATCAATCCTTTTAGGAATCCCAAATACTGACCTCTTATCCTTAGCTCCCCTCTCTCTATTACCCTTCCTTCTATCCCAAAATAACTCTCGTTCATCTCTTCCTCTTTTGCTATACACCCTTTTGTGTTGTATTGTGAGTAAGCTTAAACTCTTTATAAGCTCTATTTAATTGGAACTCCCAAAATTTTAGGACTAAGGACTTTATCATACCCATTTTTTTTAAAATTTTTGTATTTTTGTAGAAAATATAAAGAAATGACTTTAAAAAAGAGTTAAAAAAATGTTAAAAATAGGTTAAAAAATCAAATTACCAAATAAGGTGGTGTCTTATTAATTGTGCAAAGATTTAAAAAGTAAAATGGGCGTGGTAGCTCCCCCAATGCTTAATAACTAAAACTACCAGAAAGGAGTGGAAACTACCATTTTCTGATTAATAAAGTGGTTAGAAAAGAAGAAAAGATGGGAAGGAGATGGCACTTTTGTTTGACAGAGCTGAATGAGAAGCTAAATTTAAGAAAGTTCAAAGAATTTAATGAAATTGAATTGGGGAACTACCATGCCCTTTCCAGAGGAATTTTTACACAATAAAAAAGGACACTATATAAGCTTGAAAATAAGCCGGCGATGGGATTC
>Ga0209225_1004155_pt1 | contig 11586 bp, 10 predicted proteins | sample WasSprMetagenome_FD_184732 | JGI IMG/M metagenome (GOLD analysis project Ga0209225, IMG submission 184732) | Sulfidic aquatic microbial communities from Washburn Spring, Yellowstone National Park, USA - WS (SPAdes) (version 3) | ecosystem: Environmental > Aquatic > Thermal springs > Hot (42-90C)...
AATAAAGAGATGCCCTGCTGAAATTGTAATTTGGGCTTCCAACAAACCAATAATTAGAGCTTTGGCTCATTATGGTCTTGGGCTTTTAATGGTATTTCAAAGAGCAGCCGGAGGTCATACAACTTATTTTTTAGGAGAAGTTTCAGCTTCAGGTTGGAGAATTTATTTTCCCTTTGTCTATTTAATAAAAGAGCCTTTAGCTTTTCATATTTTTGGGGTTTTGGCTTTATGTTATTTTGCTCTCAAAATAAAAGAACCTCTTTGGAAAAATCCAATTTTGAGATTGAAAAATTTTATTAAAGAACATTTTGTTGAATTTTCAATGGTTCTTTGGCTTTTAATTTATTGGGCAACTTCAATAAAATCTAATTTGAACATTGGGGTAAGGCATTTGTTGCCAATCTTTCCTTTTACAATAATTTTGACTGCAAAGGGAGTTATTTTTTGGCTTGAAAATACAAAATACAAAAAGATAGCTTTTTCTCTCTTTTTAATTTTAATTTTGTGGCAGGCAATTTCTGTTTTAAAAATTTATCCCCACTTTTTAGCTTATGCAAATGAAATTGTTGGAGGACCTGATAAAGTTTACCTTTATACTGTAAATTCAAACTTGGATTGGGGACAAGATTTGAAGAGATTGAAAAAATGGGTTGAGGAAAATAAAATTGAAAAAATTTATCTTGATTATTTTGGAGGTGGAAATCCGAAATATTATTTGGGCCAAAAATATGAAAGTTGGTGGAAAGAAAGAGATCCCAAAGAAATCCCTAAAGGTTCATATTTAGCAGTTTCTGCGACGGCTTTGCAAGGAGGAAGAGGAATAGGAGGTAAAAATTTTAATGAACCTTGGGGCCAATATTTATGGTTAAACTCTCAAGAACCCCCTGTGGCTAAAATCGGTTATTCAATTTTTGTTTTTAAAATAAAATAAGCTATTTTTTAAGTTTGTAAGGAGCTAAATTTTCGAATCGTACATCAATATAATCTAAATTAGGTCTTTTTTCTATTGGAATTTCTCTCTCTAAAACAGTTTTGAGCTTAACAATCTGCCAATCAATTTCATCTGGTCTAAAATAAATACTCCAACCCTCTTTTGTTTTGAAAACCAATTTGTTTTCTGTCACTATTTCAACTTCTACAATCTGAATATTGATTTCTTTTAATTTTTGAAAGATTTTTAAAATTGAATCAAAAATTTCCTTAGCAATTACTCTATTACCTAATATAACTTGTGTTGGGGAAATCTGACTTTTAATAAGTAAAAAGTTTGGTGGGAGTTGAGACGCTTTTTCAAAGGCAATTGCTGAGCTATCAATGAAAAAAAGACCAGTTTCATGCTGGAAAACTGCTACAGGATTTCTCTCTTTAATCTTAACAAAAAGAGTATCTGGTATCTTTCTTTTGCACTCAAGCTCTTCTAGGCGGGGAAATTGATTAAAAATGATTTCTTTTTTATCTGCACATTTAATTAAAAATATATTTTTTGTATTCCAAAATAAAAATTTTGTGGGAAGAGTTTTTTCCAAAAAATTAAGAAATTCATCCTTATTAATTTTCTGATTGCCTTCTAAATATAAATGCTTTACTTCAAAAAAATGACTTAAAAAAAGGAAATAAAATCCTGTCCCAATTAAAAGTAAAAAACAAACTAGATACCAAAATTTTTTTGTTTGAAAAAACAATTTTTTCCTTTTAACCCTGTGTGGCTTTTTATATTTTCTCATATTAATACCTTCTTTTTATTTTTCTAACTCTTTCGACAATATAATTTAACCAATATTTAAAAGTAAGTGGAAAATCTTGTGTTGTTACATATTCTTTCTTTTCTCCACCAAAACCTTGCTTAAAAAAAGTAAGTCCTTTCCAAGGATGAGAAGAAGAGTGATCTTCGGCAATTCCCCAAAAATTAAAAATTTTACAATTTTTTTGTTTTGCCAATTTGATCGCTTCCCATAATAATAAATAAGAAGTTGGAAGATTTAAGTATTTTTTACTTGAGGCTCCGTGATGATAATATGCCCTCTCTTGCCAAAATATAAAAATGCCTCCAGAAACTATTTCTTGATTAAATGCACAAAGTAAAATAGAAATTTGATTATCGTTTGAAAAGGCAAGGAATTCTTTTTTTAAATAATCAAAAGAAAATGGTACAAATTTATGCCTCGCTTTTGTTTCTAAATAAATCTTGTAAAACAACTCCAGGCCTTTTAAATCGTTTTTTTCAAAAGTTCTAAGAGATTTATCTTTTTCTGCTTTTCTTATCAAATAACGGGTAGTCTTTCTCATCCCTCCCAAAATTTTTTCTAAGGGGACCTCAATATTTAGTTCCCAGGTTGCTTCTGGATGAATATGAAGGGGAGCTTCTCTAAAATTGAGAGATTTGAATATTTCGATATTTTCTGGCACCCTTTCTAAAATTGGAGCTATTCTTATAAAATCTACTTTTTCAACTTTTGCTAATTTAATTAAAAATTTAAAAAGTTCTTTTATTGTATCTTTTGATTCATTTTTTAAAATATTGGGGCCATGAGGAACAAATAAAAATGTTCCTCTTTTAGCTTTAATTTTAATGGCTAAAGCTAAAGCTTCTAATTTATTATCTTGAAAAACGCCCAAATGCCAAACTTTATTTCCTAAAAGTTTATTAAATTCTCCCCAATTCCAAGAATTTAAAAAGGTTTTTTCTTTAAAATTCAAAAGAGAGTTTTCCCAAAATTCTTTATCTTGAATTTCTTTAATCTCTAACATATCCAAAAAAATTATAAGAAGGCTTTACTTAAAATTCAATTCGCTTTAATTTTGTTAAAGCATTCCAATAAGCCTTTTGGCACTCTTCCTTCCAAAAGAACTATGTCGCCTTCTCTACAAAAACTTACAACTTTTTGGAAAATTTTCCTCTCATCTTCAAGAAAAATAGTTTTATTTTTTGCTTTCTCATTAATAATTGGGAAGTAATCATAAGTTGTAATAATACCCAAATCGCAAACTTCTTTTATCTTTTCTCCTATTTTTTCATGAATTTTCATTGCTGCTTTCCCTAATTCAATTAAACATGGCATAATAATTACTTTCTTTTTTTCCCAAATTTTTAAATAATCTAGATGTGAAAAAACTGCATTAGGATTTGTAGAATAAACACTTTCTAAAACAAAAAATCCATATTTAGTTTTGTAAAAACTCATCCCTGTTTGTTCTAAAGAAAACTTTGAAAAAGCAGAAATAATAGTTGAAAATTCCATTTTAAAAATATCCCTAGCACAACAAACTGCCATCAAGATATTAATAATATTATGTTCGCCAATTAAATTAATTTTGACTCTAATTTTTTCTTGATTTTTGTTTGAAATTATAAATTCGATTTTGTCTTTTCCCAATTGAATTTTTTCTGCCCACCAATCGTCTTTATTGCTTTTACTTACAATTTTTTTCTTTATTTTTAAATCTCTATAAAGATCTCTCAAGGTTTTATTTTCTCCATTTAAAATTAAAACCCCGTTTTTGGGTAAAAATTCAACTAATTCTTTGCCTCCCTCTGCAGAAATTAAATTTTCCATATTTTTGAAAAGTTCCAGATGTTGTTCATTAAGACCTGTAATAATTCCGATTTTGGGCTTTATCATTTTTACAATTTTTTTAATTTCTCCCTTTTTATAAGCCCCCATTTCACAAACAAAAATTTGGTGTTCTTTTTTTAGTTTTTCAAGAATAAGCTTGGCAATGGAAATTTCATTATTTTGATTTTTGAAAGTTTTTAAAACATTAAATTTTTCACTTAAAATTGTAGCCAAAAACTCTTTGGTTGAAGTTTTTCCATAACTGCCAACAATACCAATAGTTATTAAATCTTTAAATTGACTTATTTTTTTTGTTGCCCTTTTAATTAAAATTTTCTTATAAAGTAAGGTAAATGGAGAGAAAAATAAAACGCTAAGAGAGGTTAAAATACCTGTTAGAATATCTAGAGTTAAAATAAAAAGTAAAAAATTTGGAGTTGGAATTTTTCCAAACCACAAACACAAAAAGAGGAAAGAAAAAAGAAAAAGATTAAAAAGGAATAAAAAAGCAAGCTTTAAAGTAAAAATTGGTAAAACTCCTTTTCGAAAAAATGAACTGTAGAAAAATTTCAGAACTTCAAAAAAATAAATAAGAAAAAGAAGAAGAAAAGTTGGAAAGAAAAATTGATTTGGAAAGAGTAAAAGTAAAAACAAAAGTGCTATTTTAGAGAAAAAAATAAAATTTAAAAAAATTTTTTTCCCTTTGTAAGTACTAAAATGGGCTAAAAAACGATCAATTCGATATTCTTTTATTTGCCAAAGAGCTAACCAAAATAGAATATTTTTAATTTCTCTCAAAAACCAAAATAAAATAAAAAGAAGGTAGATCATGGTTTTTGAACTAAAATTTTTTTAAGGATTCCTACAAATTCTTTTGGCTTTTCTAAATGGGGCGAGTGGGAAAAATTGGGCAAGGTTAAAAGGATAGCATTTTTTATATTTTTTGCAAAAAAATTAGCCTGCTCTATAGGTAAAATCTTATCTTTTCCTCCCCAAATAATGTACGTTTTAGGTAAAATTTTGGGCAATTCATCTAAAACTTCGACTGAAACTATTTTTTTGAAAGTCTCTCTCATTGTTCCTTTAGTTTTTCTATAATCACTATTTATTAAAGAGTAGAAGAAATCTTGAGCCTTTCCTTTGAAAGAAGAAAAAAATTTGATTTTAAAAAGAAGGTTGCCAAAAAAAGAAAAGAATAAAAGAACTTTTTGTTTGAACCCTGATTTTTTGCGCATTCCAGATGGTGCACACAAAATTAAAAGCTCAACATATTCTGGAAATAAACTTACAAATTTTATAGCTATTTTTCCACCAAAAGAGTGACCAATTAAAATAATTTTTTTTAAGTTTAAGGCTTCAATAAATTTTTTCACTAAAAAAACATAATTATCTAATTCCCAAGGAAATTTTGGAAATGAACTTTTACCAAATCCAGGTAGATCGGGGCAAATTAATAAAAAATCTTTCTTTAATCCCTCAATTATTTTTATCCAGGAATCTGAAGAACCACCCCAACCATGTAAAATTAAAATAGGTTTACCCTCTCCTTCAATTTTGTAATTAATACTCAAGTCATCAATTAATATTTGTTTTTCTTGCATGGGCTTTAATCTCTTGAAAGGAAAGATATCTTTGTAAAATTTTGGGAATTTTTACTGAACCATCTTTTTGTTGATAATTTTCCAGAATTGCTAAAATAGGTCTTTGAGAAAAAACTGTACCATTTATTGTGTAAACAAATTCTAATTTTCCATTTTTATCTCTATATCGAATGTTAAGTCTTCTAGCTTGAAAATCTGTACAATTTGATGTAGAGTGGGTTTCACGATATTTGTTTTGAGAGGGAAACCAGGTTTCTATGTCATATTTAGCAGCAGCTGGAAAACCCAATTCTCCAGTACAAACTTGAACAACTCTATAAGGTAAATTTAAAGCTTGCATTAACTCTTCTTCTAGTGAAAGAAAATACAAATGTTCTTTTTCTGAATCTTCCTTTTTGGTGAAACTAAACATTTCAACTTTATCGAATTGGTGAACTCTAAAAATTCCCTTTGTGTCTTTTCCCCAAGACCCTGCTTCTCTTCTAAAACAAGTAGAAAAGGCTACATATCGCTTTGGCAATTCTTCAATTTGAAAAATTTCTCCAGCATGCATTGTTAAGATTGATTGTTCTGAGGTTCCTACTAAAAATAAATTATCTTTTGGAATAAAATAAGCCTCTTCAATATCTCTTCCTTCTAAATACCCCGTACCGCGTGCCATCTCTGGTTTAAGTAAAACTGGAGGTAAAAGAGGAATAAAGCCTTTTTTAGTTAAAAAATCAAAAGCTAGTTTAATCAATGCGAACTCAATAAGAACAAATTCTCTTTTTAAATATCCAAATCTAGACCCTGCCACCTTTGCAGCTCTTTTAACATCAATTAAATCTAGCTTGGTACCAATCTCTAAATAATCTTTTGGTTTAAAATCAAATTTCGGTTTTTCTCCAACCTCTCTTAAAACTACATTATCCTTTTCATCTTTACCTACTGGAACATTATCAAAAGGTAAATTTGGAATTTGAAGTAATAAATTTGTTAATTCGTCATTTAGTGCTTTAAACCTTTGCTCTAAAATCTTTTCTCTTTTGGATAACTGGCGCATTGAAGAAATAATCTTTTCTTTTTCATTTTTATCCTCAACTTTACTAATTTCTTTTGTAAACCTGTTTTTTTGAAATCTAATTTTTTCTAGTTCTTTTAAAACTTCTCTTTTCTTTTTATCCAATCCTAAAATCAAATTAACATCAATTTTAATTTGTTTTTTTTCACAACCCTCTTGAACTTTTTTTGGATTTTTACGAATAAAATTGATATCTAACATATTCAAATTTTAACATTTCTTTTCCCCTTAAACCAGCTTTTTGAAGCATAAATGCTAAAACTAAAAATTAAAAAAAGAAAAAAGATAATACTTATTGGCCAGTATAGTTTTTTGCTTATGAAAAAAGGATTAGATTTTGATGGCCAAAATAAAAAAACATCTTTGTGGGTTAAACTATCAGAAAAAATATGAATTAGCCAGAAAAAAAGAGAAGAAAAATATAGATTGTAAAAGGTAAAGTCTTGAAAGATATGAAATTTTAAAGAAATTTGATTCAATTTTTTTCTTAAAATCCATAAAATAACAGCTAAAATTAAACTTCCCAAGATTGCTCCTAAAATTGAATGAAAAAAACCATGATGGGGACAAGAATAACATCTGTGAAGTAAAACTAAAACCAAGGGTTCGAGATCCATTATTGTACTACCCAAAATAGCGGCCCATAAATTAAAAAAATTTTGAAAAATAACCCAAATAAATAAAGTTGGACCTAAATGTAAAGGTGTCAGAGGCATTATTTTCTTTTCATTGTCGGAAAGAGAATAACTTCTCTTAAAGAATAAGAGTCTGTAAGTAAAAGAACCAATCTATCAATGCCCATACCAAAACCTGCAGCTGGCGGCATTCCATATTCTAGAGCCTCTAAAAAATCTTCATCTAAAGGATGAGCTTCAGTAAAACCTTCTTTTAATAATTTTCTTTGCTCTTCAAATCTTTTTCGTTGCTCTAGAGGATCATTCAATTCAGAAAATGCATTAACCAATTCTATTCCAGCGACAATTAATTGAAAATTGGCTAATTTATTAGGATTTTTATCTAAAGCCTTAGCTAAAACTTGAAAACCTAGGGGATAATGAATAACAAAAGTAGGTTGTAAAATTTTTGGTCTAATTATCTTTTTAAAGATCTCATCTGCTATCTCAATTTTTGGCATTGTTTCTTTCACCTCTAATCCGAATTTTTTTGCTATTTCTAAAAGCTTTTTTTGATTTACTGTCCAATAATCAACTTTTGTTGTTTCTCTAAAAAGAACCTCAAATTCTACCCTCGGCCATGGCGTTTTAAAATTAATTTCTTGTCCTTGATATTGAATTTTAGTAGTTTTTAAAACTTTTTTTAAAACTGCAGTTAAAAATTTTTCAGTAAATTTCATTAGTTCTTTATAATCACTAAATGCCCAATAAAATTCGAGCATTGTAAAATCTGGATTGTGGAACCTATCAATTCCCTCATTCCTGAAACACTTTCCAATTTCAAAAACTTTCTCAAATCCACCTATTAAAAGTCTTTTTAGATAAAGTTCGGGAGCAATTCTTAAATAAAGTTTTAAATCCATAGCCTCTAAATAAGTTTTAAATGGTTTAGCTCTCCCCCCACCATATATTGGTTGTAAAATTGGTGTTTCAACCTCAAAAAATCCTTCTTTAATTAAAAATTCTCTAATTGCCTGCAAAATCTTTGAACGAATCTCAAATTTTCTCTTAACCTCTGGATTAAATAACAAATCTAAATATCTTTTTCTATATCTTTCCTCAACATCTTTCAAACCATGCCATTTCTCTGGTAGGGGTAAAAGAGCTTTTGCCAGAATTTTAAAATCGTCACATTCTAAGGTTTTCTCACCGGTTTTTGTTCTAAATAAAACTCCTCTCACTTCAACAAAATCTCCAATTTCTAAATTATCGAGAAAAAATTGATAAGCTTTTTCTCCAACTATAGATTGAGAAATAGCAATTTGTATTTTTCCGCTACCATCCTCTATATGAAAAAATGCTAATTTTCCGTGAATACGCAAAGACCTTATTCGACCTACCAAACTTATTTCCTTTTTTTGGCGAGCCAATTTTGTAAACTCTGAAATGACCTGTGAAATCAAATGTGTTCTTTTGACAAATAAGGGATAAGGATTAATCAAATGTTTTTTTATATTTTCTAATTTTTTTAGACGGCTTTGTCTAAGTTCTTCTATTGTCTTCATATTATTTAAATGTTATCAAAATTAATAAAAAGAATAAAGACATCATTTTTCACCCGAAAAATACCATTTTAAAATATCTTTAGCTACGGGTACAACAATCAATTGACTCTCTACCTCCCTAGCCCTTACTCCAGAAATAACAATTACCAAAACAATTTTTGGGTTCTCATATGGGGCGAAAACTACTATCCAATTATTATAAGTTTTCTCCCCTTTTTTAACGATTTCAGCAGTTCCAGTTTTAGCAGCTGAGGAAACAGAAAGAGAATTGAGTAAAATGGCAGTAGCTGAAGGTGCATTTTCTCCAGTTACAGCTGCTCGCATTCCTTTTCTCACTTCTTCAATAGAATTTTGAGAAACAAAATTCTCTTTTAAAATTTTTGGGGTAAATTCATAAAGAACTTGAGGAGGAAAAATAGAATCGTCTATTATTTGCTTTAATAAATGAGGTTGAAAAATTTTACCACCATTAGCAATCGCAGAAAAAGAAACGGCAACTTGTAATGGGGTGGCTAAAACGAAACCTTGGCCGATAGAAAGATTTAAAGTATCTCCATCTCTCCAGGGTTCTTTGAATTTTTCAAGTTTCCATTGAGGATCTGGAATTAATCCTTCTTTTTCACCCAAAAGGTCAATTCCTGTTTTTTCTCCCCAATTAAAAATTTTTAAATATTTTTTTATTTTTTCCGCTCCCAAACCCTGATACCCTGGATAACCACCTCCAATAGTATAAAAGTACACATTACAAGATTCAGCTATTGCTTTTTTTAAATCGGTAATTCCATGAGCTTTCCAATCTTTTTTTATAGTTGGAGTGTCTGGATTCCATGGATTAGGAATAACTATTTCTCCATGACAATCTATTTTTTGATAAGGATTAATGACCTTTTCCTCTAATGCTCCAATAGCTATTATAGGTTTAATAATAGAACCTACCAAAAGTTCACCACTAATTGCTAAATTGAAAAGTGGATTTTTAGGATCTCTAAAGAGTACTGAGATTTTTTCTGGATCTGCGTCAGAGAATATATTGTTATCAAAAGACGGTAAAGAAACTAAGGCTAAAATTTCTCCATTGTTTGGATCAAGAGCTACTGCAGCTGCCCTTTCTCCATTAACCTCTTTTAGTCTTTTTTCTAGTAATTCTTTAATCTTTTTTTGTAAATTGGAATCTATGGTTAAAACAATGCTTTTGCCAGGTTTTGGAGGCGAAATAATTTCTTGAGAAATAGTTCTTCCTAAAGCATCTTTTTCAATTTTAAGTTTACCGGGAATTTTTCGTAAAATTTCTTCATAAAATGCCTCGATGCCACTTTTTCCACTATAGTCTAAAAAAGAATACATTTCTGGATCTTTTTCTATTTCTTCTTTTGTCACCTTTCCTAAATATCCAATCACATGAGAAAAGTTTTCTCCGTCTAAATATTCTCTTTTAGTTTCTTGCAAAATTTCACATCCTTTAAATAATTCAGGCTGAGTTTCTATTAAAAACAAATTCTGATAAGAAATGTTTTTAAATTGAATTGATTCTTTTTCAAGTTTTTCTTTTAAAAAATTGGGGTCTTGGTTGAAAATTTGAGAAAGAAGTTGGATAATTTGAGCTTTTTGCAATGGGTCTGTTGGTAATTTATTTTTATCACAAGTTAGATTAAAAACGGTTTTATTAAAAACTAGCTGTTTTAGATTTCGGTCATAAATTACACCTCTTTGGGCTTTTATTTTATAAAAAGTAAATTGATTTTTATTTGATAAGTCAGAAAGTTCTTTGTGGTGCAAAATTTGTAAATTAATAGCTTTAAAATAAAGAGTGCCAACAAGAAAAAAAGAAAGAGCAAAAATAAAATTTAAAGATCGGTGAATTGGAACTTCCAATCTTTTTTCTGATAAATCAAGTTCTTTTTCTTTTTTATGTGCTAAGTTATCGATTAAAACTTCATTTGGCTCTATATCGTGAGAAAAGCGTTTTCTTTTAATAAAATTGAACATATTTTTTTAGAACCCTCTCAATAAATAATACCAAAATTAGAAAAAATAAAATAAAAACACCAAAAATCTTTTCTGAATAAAGGTCGAAAAGAAATCCTACAAAAAATGCAACAAAAAATAAAAAAGAATTTGACTTTTTAGTGAAAAGTGAAATCAAAATTATTAAAATTAAAGGAAAATTTAAAATATATTCTAGATGAAAAAATTGTGCATCCAAAAAAGCTGGGAAAAAACTAATTTGTAAAAGAAAAGAAAATAAAATAAGACAAAAAAGAAAAAATTGTTTTGAGATTTTCACCATTTAGGAATAACAAAAACGTATCTTAGCTCGTTCAAAGAAAACATTGGTTGAATTTTGGCTTCCTGAAAACTTTCTAAAGGAGATTTTTTAATTTCCTTTATTTTACCTACTAATAATCCTTCTGGAAAAATGTCACCTAAAGCTGTTGTTTTGACAATCAAATTTTCTTGAATTTCTTCTGTTAATGGTAATTGAATAATTTTTAATTGAAGATTATCTTCTCCTACTGCTTTTGCAAAAATTTTTTTATCTTCGATTTCTACATTAAAAATAAAATTCTTAGAAGTAATTAACTGAACTCGAGAAAAATTTTTATAAACATAGGAAACTTTTCCAACAACTACTTTAGATTCTGTAATCACAGGAGAATTTTGTAAAATTCCATCTTTTGCGCCTTTATTAATAATGATTTCATCTTGGAATGGCATCTTGCCAATTATTTTAGCAACAACAAATTGAAATTTAGGAGAGGGTTCATTTTTGAGGAACTCTTCAAAAACTTTCTCTTTTTCTAAACTTTCTTTTAAATTTAAATTCTCAAAAATTAATTTTTGATTTTCGTTTTTTAATTTTAAATTTTCTTCTTTTAGAGATTGACAAAAAAATAAGATTTGAAAAAAAGATCTCGAATTTTGAGCTAGACTCCAAAGTTTTAACTGAAATGGAGCAAAAATTGAGTAAAACAGGTTTTTAACATCTTTTATAAAATAAAAAAAACACAAAATAAAAATGATTATTATAAGAAAAAAAGAGAGATTAATTTTTATTTTGGATTTATTCACACTTTAAATTTTTGTAGACATTATAAGGGAGCTACCTACTTTCGCCAAAAAAATGGCTATCATCGGCCTTGGGGGATTTCACTTCCGAGTTCGGGATGGGATCGGGTGGGTCACCCCCCAGTA
>Ga0209225_1004164_pt1 | contig 11564 bp, 14 predicted proteins | sample WasSprMetagenome_FD_184732 | JGI IMG/M metagenome (GOLD analysis project Ga0209225, IMG submission 184732) | Sulfidic aquatic microbial communities from Washburn Spring, Yellowstone National Park, USA - WS (SPAdes) (version 3) | ecosystem: Environmental > Aquatic > Thermal springs > Hot (42-90C)...
ACGCTAATCTTAATAAAGCCACATGTCTAATTATTGAAGTAGGAAATGGAGGAGATAACAGAGCTGACCAGAGAGCTTTCAGAATATATAAAACAGAAAAAAAGAGTATCTGCAGAAGAGCTGGTAAGTTGGAGCAAGAACAAAGGGTTAAGCTCGGTTATCCTATACATTGTCGTACAAGAACTACTCAAGGATAGAAGCTTCCAAGCAACAACAGACAAGATAATCATTGACGAAATCTTCCACATAGAGGTTCCCACTAGCCTATACTACCTAGAAGCGACCACAGAAAAAACCCCTGTCCAACCCCAACAAATAGCTTTAAGAGAAGAGAAAAAGAAACAACGGAAAGCTTCCGTTAAAAAGCCAGCTAAGGGTCCGTCCCTCTTAGCTTTTCTAGAACAACAAGAGGAACCCAAGGAATCTGAAAGTGATCAAGATATAGAAAAGCCCGAAGAAGAACCTCTTCACGAGCCTGAACAACTAGCAGAGCTCCCTCCCAGCCGGCAAAATGAACCCCAAATATTTACATTCGATAACCGGCGGGAGCCAGAGCCCCCGCAACAAACTAGAGCAGCAGAACCAGTAATCTTCCAAGATCTCGAGATAACATCAGACCTTGAAACCGCTATACGCTACCTCGGGAAATATTGGAGTGTTGGGAGACTACGCCTCATAGACGATTTAATGGGAATGGGAGTCAAAGACCCAATCAAAGTCATAAATGAGCTGGCCAGGAAGGGCCTCATAGAGATCACCGAGCTAGATGTCGTAAATGCAAAGAAGGAATTAATTGAAGCCGCGAAAAGCTATCTTAAAGAAAAGAACATTGCGGACATCTTCTCGACTTGAATTCCCTAGTAAAAACTGCAAATTTGTTTCCAGCTACTTCTTCCTTGAGGCAGGAACATATATTGGGACTTTAGAGTTCCTGTCCACAGCAACAACTAGGCCTCTCTGCTCAAGCTCTTTCAGTGTCTTCTTTGCCCTGCTAAGTTTTATGGAAAATCTCGAAGCTAAAACGTAAGGCGTAATGTACCTTAAGCCCTTGAGTTCCTTTATTATTTGCTCGAGGGAAACCTCTGTCAAGTTCCCTGTTGAAGCTTCTAACTTCATCTGGGGTTTTTTGCTTTCTTCTTTCTTCTTTGTTGTTTCTTCTTTCGTGGCTCTCTTTTCTAGGGCCGAGATTGTGGGTCTCTTCTTACCTCCCATGATTCACACCTGGTTGATACTATGGGAGAGTTTGCCTAAAAAGTTTTCGCATCTAAACAGTTTTTAAATGTCGGTGACGCCGTCCTCTGTTATAGCGAAGGCGACCTCTTTCTCAGCATGCTTGGGGCTGTCTATGATTCTTGCTATACGTTTGCCCTCTTTTGCCTTCCTGAGCCAAATCCTGTATGTACATCCATGAGCCATTATGTTTCCGCCTGCTGGCTTCATGGGGTTTCCGAAGAAGATGTCCGGTGACGACATAACCTGGTTAGTAACAACAACGGCCAGGTTGTATAGGCTAGCAAGCCGGTGAAGCTGGCTAATATGCCTGTTGAGTTTTTGTTGTCTTGATGCCAGGTTTTCGCGGCCTGGATATTCAGCTCTGAAGTGATTAATGAGGCTGTCGACAATTATCAGTCTAATATTCTGACTTTCAATGTATTTCTTAGCCTCATCTACCAAGAGCATTTGGTGATCGCTATTGTATGCTCTTGCGTAGATTATGTTTTCTAGTGCCTTTTCTGGGTCTAGTTGTTTTGCTCTTGCTATTTGTATTATTCTCTCTGGCCTGAATGTGCCCTCTGTGTCTATGTATAGTGCCCTAGCGTTGAGGCCTCCCTTCTCCTTCGGTAGCTGGACCATTACGGCTAGCTGGTGGCAAATCTGAGTCTTACCAGCACCAAACTCGCCAATCAGCTCAGTAATACTACCAACCTCAACACCACCCTCCAACAAATCATCCAAACTACGAACACCAGTACTGATGTATTCAAGGTTCTTCCTCTTTTCAAAAAGCGCCCTAGCAGTGATGAATTCCTCTCCTCTATTAACCAGTCTCTGTGCAGCCCGAATTATGGCTATGGCCCTCTCTTCAGAACCAAGGACAACAGCTAGCTCATGTGCAGAAGCAAATGCAAGGTCACGCACAGAGTAGAAACCAGCCGCCCTAAGCTTCTGAGCAGTGATTCTCCCCACGCCATCTAGGTCCTCTAGTCTTATTTCTCCCTCGGGAACTTCCTCTTCAGACGGTTCAAGTGGTTCTTCTTCCAAAATCTCCTCTGCTAGCTTACCTGCATCAATCTCTTCTTCAAATGTTTTTTCCTCTTCTTCAACCTTTATCTTTTCTTTCTTAGGCATTACTAGACACTCCGAGTAAAACTTACACCATAAATATAAAAACGTTGTCGTTGAAGTAGACCGAAAGTAAACGCAGATAAGAAATAAAGCTTAATTAGATGGATATACCACAGTCATATCATGCGTCAAGAACAGGTATATGGCGAACTCCACGAAGCCCTAAAGACTATAGTGAGCTATCTTTCCGAAGAGTGGAACAAACGTAACAACAGGGCGACACCTAGCGGCGTTCTCTCTGGTATTGGGTTTGACCAGATAGATCCATACTTAATTACCTACGGCTTTATTGTCAGGGGTCTCATCGAGAGAAGGAATCGAAAAACCTATTTAACAAGGGTTGGCGAGGAAGCCCTTAATAGAATCATAGAGATAGCCGAGATTATCAGAGAAGACTCTTTGTTTCCAGACCTTGACAGAGGAAAAATCCTGGGAGCAACACTGTATGCTCTCTATGATTGGCAAAACAGCTATAGGACGGGGGAAGAATACTTGCAGTATCTAGAAAAGACCAAGGCTAAGATCTTGGAAATTAAAAAGACTTCAGAGGAAAAGTTTAAGCTTCTAGCAGTCCTCCTGCCTCGAATAAAGCTGGATGAAGGCTACACGCTCGAGAAACTCCTAGAAGGCGTCCTGCATTTGGAAACTTAGCAACTTTTGACAAGTAAAAATTAATTTTTTTCGCGCCTTCTAGTTTGTGGTGCGGCTTTGCAGAAACTAAGAGAACTTGAATACAACGCTTTAAAGTATGCAGTTGTAGCGAGGAAATACATCGACATTGCAAGAAGCCTAAAGACAACTCCGTCCTACGTGTCTAAACTTATCACGGGTCTTGAAAGGAAAGGAATAAAGATCTACGGCAAATTTGACTACGCCTCCATAGGTCTAATAGAATACCTCATGCTTTTACCCTTCTCCCAAGACATAATGGAAAAAAACATACCATACATAATACAGAAAACTACCCTAATAAAATCCAAGCAAAAAATACTCATGCTGAGAGCACTAATCCCAGATGGAGCACAGAAAGACTTTGCAGACATACTACAAGCAGACCCCAATCAAATGTGGAGGATAACAAGCTTCTCTTGGAACCCCTACTCTTCTCCGCTTACAGTCTACATGCACGGCAAAATAACATCCAATACTCTACAGCTTACAGAGCTCCTAGAAACCAGAAAATTGGTACATACGCCGCCACCGAAGCAACAACAGAAAATAGACAATCTAGACCTCGAGCTAGTAGCAGAGTTTACGAGGAACCCCTTCCTAAAGCTATCACAACTAGCCCAAAGAAAAAACATGAAAAACCAGACGCTAAACTATCACTATACCAGCCACGTTAAGCCCATAAGACTAGAAAACGAGGTAATAATTAACCCACCCCCCGGATATGCAACAAGGCTACTACAAATAAAGACAACGCAGGGACACGAAGAACACATAGCATGGGCGCTCTCAAGCCTACACTACGTCCAAAGCACATACGCCCTGACCGGCACAGGAACAGTCTATACGTTTCTCTTCCCAGACCCCTACGAAGAAAAGCAACTAGCAGAAACCCTCTATACGTGTACAGCTATACTAGATTTTACGCTGTTTGGCTATGTCACAGCCAACAAACGCTACACAGTTCCCTTTGGAGACATTATTGCAAATGGTAGATACAACATAGGAATAGTATATGAAGCACTACATGTACACCGCAGAAAAGCGAACTACGACATATATGAGCTCTAGCGTAGCATTCCTACGTATTCTTTTCTCTACGAATAATCTTGGGAGCATAGAGCAATGCATCTAGAGCCTTCTCCTCCCAATCACTCACTAAGACAAGGCGATGTGGCGTCTCAACGTAGACGACGGGCTTTACTCCGAAGTTTAGGAAAACTAGGAGCCCATATACGCTGGCCTGTGTGGCCTCAGAGAGCTTTACCTCATCATAGCTTTTTACCTCTACAATCTTATAAGGCACCAAGGACCTGAAACATATAGTATCGGCCACACCATGAACCCAGCCAAACCTAAAAAGCCATGCCAGAGGAAAAGGAATACACACGTCTCTATACTCTAGTATCCAGTCGACATCGCCAAATATACTTGAATGTACCCTGAGACCTTCCTCATAGCCCTTGCCCTTGCCTCTAGCCAGCCTCGAAGAAATCTCTGTAACACTAATTTTTGGGTCTCTTGACACCTTGGCCTTCTCGAACCTATTAATAGCAGTCCTAAGTAACCTATATCCGTATACAAGAGCCTCTTCAGGCATCCCAGACTCCATCATCCTTGATGGTGAACTGTGCAGACGCACCTTTTGCCAACCTAGGCGAGTCAAGGACTTCCATAAGCCAGGAGTCGCCTGCTTTCTTCAAGAAAAACCTATGCGTAGAGGCATGTGCTATAATGTTTCCACCTGCTGGCAACTTAACGGCCACGCCCCAGCTACTCGGCACAGAGACAACCTGGTTAGTTATAACTATCAACAAGTCGTAAAGCCTGCTAAGCCTCTTGAGCCAGTCCAAAACATAGTTTATCCTTTGCTGACGCATCGCAAGCCATTCCCGCCCCCTAAATTGTGCCCTATAAAGCGCTATAACAGAGTCTATAATAACTAGTTTTACGCCCTGTCTTAAATACGGCTTCAAGCCCCTTACAACGAGCTCTTCCAGCTCATCTACATTTATAGGTCTAGCCACGAATACATTCTCTAGCGGATCTTTAACGCCAAATCTTTCTGCAATCTTCGTTACCCTCTCGGGACTAAACGTCCCCTCAGTGTCAATGTAGATAGTCTTTCCTCCCAGCCCACCTTTCCCAGGCGGCAACTGTGCAGTTACTGAGAGCTGGTGACAGAGTTGTGTCTTTCCGGAACCATATTCACCCGCAAACTCGTAGATTTCCTGAACAACAAGACCACCCCCAAGCAACTCGTCGATACCACTTACACCAGTGGAGAGAGTGTCTCGCCCAGAAATCTGGGAAGCATATTCGTCTCCCTTCTGGACACTTACTTCCCACCGGGCAAGCCTTCTAGCAGTTCTAACTAGCCTAAGCGCTCTCTCAAATTCTATGCCAGCTATTTCTTCAAGCTCCTCAGGGTTGAAAAGCAACAGCTCCTCAACGGTATCTATCCCAGCATTCTTGAGCCTAGAAATTGTTACCTTGCCTATGCCCTCTTCTTTTCCTAGCTCTTCAATAGGAAGTGGCATCGCCCTCACCACACGGCTTCCCATCGACGAAACACTTACCCCTACCCTCTATCTTCTCACATGCAAATGTCTTTACGAAACTCCACATGTTTTCGGTCTCCCTGTCCCCATACACTATTATCGGGACCCTGTACACCTTTGCTATACGCGACAATATGTCATAGGAGTACATTAACCCCTCATGAACCCACCTAGTAAACCTTTTGTGGCTATCCTCGACAACGATGGGCACACGCTTCTTGTCAAGTTCACGTGGCAGGTCGAAAAGCAGGTACTCTAGGTACTCTTCGTCAAGAAAAGCTGGCAAGTATGCCCCACCAGCCATCTCCAACTGTGTCCCCCTAACATGCGTCAAGCCTGGAGACAAGACGTGTTTTTCCCCGCAAAAGGTAACCTCTAGCCGGATTGGAGAAAAAACAACCACAGTGTTCTCGGACAGAAGTGTCAACTCCCCAGCAACGTCTCCCATAAACTTCTCAATTTCTTCTCTTCGAAAAACCTTGAGATGGCTAAGGGAAAAAACCTCTTTCCCAACAACAACCTGTCTACTCATCCAAACACCCTCCCACGGCTCCTACTAGCTAAAACCTCAAGCCACGGATTATCACGAAGATAACTTGGAAGCTCGCTACTTGTCTCAATGCCCATCTCGGGCCCGCTCGACCTCTCAGGTAGCTTTGAAGCAAGAGGCTCTCTAGGAGTAATCTCCTCTCCATAGATAACCCTCCTAGCGGCGAGAATGTGACGATATGCCTCTAAACCTTTATAGCTAAGAGAAACAAGTTGAAACCTTCCCTTCTTCTGGTAGTTTATCAAGCCATACTTTCCCAAGAGATCAACGACCTCTCTTGCCTTCCTATTGTTCCTAGAGATCTCGCTTAGCAGGACTTCTGATTCGCCAATCCTCGTAAGCCAGCCTACAATACGTGTAAACTCATCCACAATATAACTTTATTATCTTCAAATATAAATTTGTTATCATCCTGAATAACATAGTTATACAAGAAAACTATAAGATAGAAGTCGTCATAACGAGCTACATGAACCAGTCAGTAGGAGAAAAAATATTCTGCCCCCACTGCGGAGACTACATTACCCCAAAAATCGAAAGAACAGCCACACCAACAGGTGAATTAATCATAGAATACTATTGCCCCAGACATGGGCTAATAAAAACTGAGAAAAAGAAAAACTACGGCGGAAACCCAGCCAAGATACCCGGAGGCCTCTACATAGCCCTCGAAGGAATAGATGGCTCTGGAAAAACAACACAAGCATCCCTGCTATACGAGTACCTCACAAACAAGGGCTACAGTGTGATTGTTGTAAGGGAACCATGGGTACAAGCAATAAAGGAAGTTCTTTACAAATATAACCTGGACGTCGAGGCAGAAGTCTACCTTTTTGCGGCAGACAGGATTATACTTCAACGAGAAATAGTCTTACCTGCGCTAAGCGAGGGAAAAATAGTTATCTCTGACAGAACCCTTTATGCTAGCCTCGCATACCAGTCCTCCAGAGGGGCAGACCAAGACTTTATACGTAAAGTAAACAAATTCGTAAAGCCGCCCGACATAGTCTTCCTTTTAGACATACCAGTAGAGAAGGCCATGGAGAGACTCAGGAATAGGTCTTCCCTCACTCGCTTCGAAGATCCAACATACATGTACAGAGTAAGAGAAAAATACCTAAAACTGGCGGAGGAAGAAAAAGACAAGTTCATTGTATTAGATGCATCAGGCACAATAGAAGAAGTCCACACACGACTCGTAAACAAAGTTGAAGAAATCCTACAAAATTTAAAAGCAAACGAAACATAGTATATCATATGAAACGTGGAAGTGCAACAAGCACAATTCTCGTCATAGTCATCATTGCAAGCCTAGCATTCTACGCCGGATTCCGCCTGGGCCAAACCCAGACCCAACAAGTTACTACGCAAGCTCCACAGCAACCTGTACCGCAAGGGGGATGCATAAAGCTTGAAATAATCAATGATAGAGACTACTACCCCAAACTTTTAGACCTACTCTCCAGGGCAAACAAATCCATTTACATTTCAATGTTTGAATTCAAAAGCGACACAAACGAGGTGGCAAAAGTCCTTGAACTACTCATCTCTAAAGCGAAGAAAGGAGTAGATGTGAAAGTTGTCCTAGAAAACACGATAGACTCAAACGAGCTAACGTATAGACGTCTCCTAGACAACGGTGTTTCAGTAAGATACGATACAAGGTCTAAAATCACACATACAAAACTCATCATAATTGACGGCTACATCGTTATCGTTGGTTCACACAACTGGAGCTACTCTGCGTTCATGAGGAACCACGAGGCAAGCGTAGTAATATACGATGAAAACATAGCCAGACAAGAGACAAACTACTTCATGCAGATATACAGCGGCAACTAAAAATAGTCAAAACAACGAAAATAGACATCAGCCAGAAACATGGAACACATTTAATTTTTCATTCTTTCATAAAAAGAACGCGAGCTAAGGATAAAGAACACAGTAGGCCGGAGTAAATGTTACAATGGATAACCAGCCCCATAAGTTACAACTTGAATAATTTTCTTTGTTTCCAGTAAGGTTTACGTCTTAGTCTTGTCAATAGGAAACGGGAGCTAGAAATTTATAGCCCCAAGACGCAGAGTCTCCTATGAAAAAATCCCTCGACAAGGACAGGATCGCAGGTCTAATAATTCTCATATTCGCATTTACTCTAGGCTCCATCTATGCATACCTTCTGCTCTTCGCAAGCGTTGAGACACAGCTACTAGTAATGAAAATTACTTCCCTCTTTGTTGTTGAAACATTCTTCCTTGTAGTAGCCTGGATAGGCATAACACTGCTCTTCTCTCCTCCAGAGGCAAAAATCAGAGAAATAGAGAAGCGTCTAGAAGAAGAGTACAACAAGCTACGCGAGCAAGGATATCCCTTTCCTTGGTAAAAAATATTTTCATTGGGTCTAAACAGAAATTTATAGGGCCATCCTCTTTAGATATACATGGATAGTATTCTGGGGAAAGTTCCACTCGATAAAATATTAAAGGCTATAGGCACGAAGAAGCTCGAGCTAGACTCAAACGAGATTTTCGGAGACTACTTGGCCACCGTTAATCCTGCGATAGGCGTGCCAGACGAGTTTCTAGGCTTCTTTGCCTACCACTACGCTGCCACAAACATAGCTGTCAGCTTCGCACGTCCAGACTACGCTTTGCTAGATCTAAACTTCCCAGAAGGCTACCCAGACGACACTATCGAGAAAATAATGAAAGACTTCCTAAGAGAGTGCGAAAAATATGGAACAAGACTCATAGGTGGACACACAGCCAGATACCGTGGCATCGAGTGGCCCATAGCTTCGACAACAATAATCGGGAAAAGGGTCAGAGAAAGAGAGCGGCCTAGCCCAGGAGACACAGTTCTCCTGATTGGAGAAGTAGGCCTAGAGACGGCCTGGCTCATGGGAGAAAAAATCGACCCCAGGACGCTCACCCCGCTCCCAACAGCAATCCAGCTTGCCAGTGCCCCGGGCCTCAAGCTTCTGCACGACGTCTCCGAGGGAGGAGTCTACAGGGCTATAGAAGACATTGCACAGGCATACTCAGTAGCGATAGATATAAGCAGTAATGAGATACCATTATACCCTGGCTTCCCATCAGGCCTCGATCCTCTAACTTCTCCAAGCTATGGAACACTAATCGCCATCGCAAATAGTCCACCCGGGCTCCTCTCCTACTGTAGCGAAAAAGGCATCAAATGCAAAGAGATCGGCAAGGTATTTGCTAGAGATACCACACAGGTGCTAATAGACGGGAAGCCCCAGAAACCAAGACAAACGTTACCAGTTGAAACACTGTACTCGCCAAGTCTACTCGAGAAAGACGAATCCATGCTAAAACTAGCCGCAGAGTCACTAGCAAGAATACTATACCAAAACAGCCTGCTACCAGAGACGGGAACAAACATCGCCTACCTGCCCCGAGACACGGACAATCCCAGGGAAGTGCTAGCCCTCGACGGGAGAATAATCAAGACAAAAAGTGGTCCAAAGATATGCGGGAAGCCTGCGCCAGGCGGCTCAACATACCTCGCAAACCTACTCATAGAAGCTAAAAGATCAGGATTGCCCTATAGAGCGGCCATCAACCTGCGCTACAAAAAAGAACTCGTCGAGAAACTTGAACAAGCAGGAATACAAGTCTACGACGCATCGAGCCATGAGGATCCTTGCCCAGTAGTGGGAGCAATTAGAGCCGGCAAATGGGCACAGGCCTACTTCTACAAAGACAAGCCAAACCTGGAGCCGACACTGGTCATACTTGGGGAAGACCCCCTAAAGCTTGCAAATATGATTAGGCAACTCCTAGTAGAAAACCCCCTACAGCCCTAAAAATAAATACTCCTCTAAACCAATATTGAAGCGATGATGACGCATTTGCCCCCCGGTGACCTGTGAGCCGGATTACCGCGTGCTGAATTTTTTCCCAACCCAACCAGCAAACATTAAAATATACCAAAGAATAGTACAAGGTCAATATGGCTAGACTCTTGTTCCAGGAAGACAGCTACCTAAAAGAGGCAGAAGCAATCGTCACAAAAATTGATGGAAACAAGATTTTCCTCGACTCAACAATTTTCCACCCGGGGCCCTCAGGCGGACTAGACACAGACAAGGGCTGGCTCGTCTTGCCCAACGGCGACAAAGTAGAAGTCGTCCAGGCAGTAGAAGAAGCCGGCGACGTTGCACACGTACTCTCGAGGACCGTAGAGCTGAAGCCAGGAGACAAAGTGAAATGCATCCTAGACTGGGAGAGAAGACACAAGATGATGAGGCTCCACACGGCCTCCCACGTCCTAGCATCAATACTATATAACAGATACGGCGCCCTAGTCACTGGCGGGCACATCCAGCCAGACGAAGCAAAGGACGACTTTGACCTCTCAAACGTCGAAGACTGGAAAACCGCGTTCCAGCAGGCAGTCGACGAAACAAACACCGTGCTGAAAAAATGCATAGAGGTAAAGGTATACTGGCTCAGCAGGGAAGAAGCACTAAAAATACCAGGCATAGTCAAGCTTGCAGGCCGTCTCCCACCCAGCGTAGAGAAACTCAGAATAGTAGAAATCCCAGGCATCGACATACAGGCAGACGGCGGACCCCACGTGAAAAACACTTGTGAAGTTGGAGAAATTGTACTAAAGAAACTTGAAAGCAAAGGAGCCAAACGCAAAAGAATCTACTACTCGCTAAAAGAATAGAAAACTACACGCGCCCGAGACCCAAGAAATAGCCTTCCCGTAAGGAACCCAACCATCGAAAAAGCCACACGCCCCAGAGAGCTGTGGGTATATCAAGAAGTACAGCTACATGAAGTATCAATAAGTAGCGTCCAAGACACAGCAAAGAATAAAGCAAGAGACTCCTAAGGGAAAAGACAAGCACCTGTGAGAAACCACCCGTAAAGAGGATCATACCGCAAAAACAGTAGCCAAAAGCGTTTTATCCATAAGCCCTACCTATCGTTGTCTTTTTGTAACTACTTACTTACTTGTTTGTCAATTTTGCACCAACGTGTGCACTAAAAGTTATTTATGAAGTTTCTTAATGGGAAGGTTATTTTAAACAGAGATTACGGGAAAACTTCCCGACCACAAACGGGTTTTTCGGGAAAATTCACTAACGGGAAGTTTCAGAAGTTTCTTACGGGTAAATTTTAGTGCTAGCACAGTTTTGCAGACTTCTCCAAAAAATTAAACGTTAAACATATAAACCACGCCTGAGTAAAACAATTCGGATGCAACTCAGAAAGAATTGAAAGCACGTACTGCTTCGTGCCGTAGATTATCACGGGTACTCTTGAGATGCAACTCAGAAAGAATTGAAAGTTCGCTTCTTCTCCTTGTCATAATTATTGACATCTCTACTGATGCAGCTCAGAAATAGCCATGTATTGCTATTAGAGGGCAAATGAAATAAATCTAAGCGTAATATTTTTACT
>Ga0209225_1004171_pt1 | contig 11554 bp, 10 predicted proteins | sample WasSprMetagenome_FD_184732 | JGI IMG/M metagenome (GOLD analysis project Ga0209225, IMG submission 184732) | Sulfidic aquatic microbial communities from Washburn Spring, Yellowstone National Park, USA - WS (SPAdes) (version 3) | ecosystem: Environmental > Aquatic > Thermal springs > Hot (42-90C)...
CTTCTTTGACATCATATCACTCCCTTCTTATATTTATTATCTGAATTATAACACAACTACCTAAGAAATATACAGCGACAGATGCGCTCACAGGGGAGCAAGCCTGTCGAAAGGGAAAGTAGTTGATGGTCATATTCAATGTCCATTCCATGGATTTCAGTATAATCCAAATGGCCGTGTTATATTAATCCCTGCAAATGGAAAAAGCCTAGAAGTTCCTGAGAACTTCAAAGTAAAAAGCTATAAAGCAAAAGAGAAGAATGGTTTTATATTCGTATTTTACGGAGATGAAGATAGGGCAAATACAGAGCCACCATTCTTTGATTGGATTGATGAGAGCTATTCCTATGCAGAACTTATTGACCCCTGGAAGACTCACTATTCTAGATGTATTGAAAATCAACTTGATCCAATTCACCTACCTTTCGTACATTACAATACGATAGGGAGAGGTGGAAGGACTATTGTAGATGGACCGGTCGTTGAATGGTTTGATTCTGACAGGATGCGTTTTTATGTGTTCAGCAGAAAAGACGACGGTACGCCTCCAAAGAAACCAGAGGAACTTAAAGGGCAGAAAAGCAAAGTCTATATTGAGTTCATTTTCCCAAATTTGTGGCAAAATCATATTACCGATAACTTTTTTATTATTGCCGCATTTGTACCTGTTGATGAAGAAAACTCGATTGTATATGTAAGGTCCTACGTAAAACTTACAGGAGTTAAATTTATAGACAAACTTATTGCAAGGCTTTCGGTGCCTTTTAACAGAGTTGTCCTCCACCAGGATAGAAGAGTCTTAGAAACACAGATTCTAAAGAAGACGATGTTGAAGATGAATGAAAATTTTGTATAAGGAGACCTTCCAATAATTCAATATCGAAGAAGAAGGGAAGAACTTCTTAAGGAAAATTAGGTTTATGAAGACTTAAAATTGGTTTGATGTTCTAATACCTTCAGAGATAATCATACGAATATAGATTTTGACCAGTTTTATGGGATTTTCTATGCAGATGGCAGACCAAAACCATTAGCAAGACTATGGAGCATATTTTCTGGTTATCAGAATAAAGATTGTATTAAAATACTGGTATTCCTGTAATAGATTCAGAGCTACAACCAGCAACTAAACTATCCTGGTACTGTTAATAGAGGACGAAAAGGGGACAGGAGAAAAAGCTATACTTATTGTCAATGTCTCATCTCAAGAATATAAAGTGATCATCGATAACTCTTTAATATTTATTCTTGTTCCACGATCCCTGATCTCTAATACCTGACAATATACTCATAGCCTATCAGTTGTTTTGAGGCTATCCTATAAAGGTTTGAGACTGTTATGAGACTTGGGAGGGTTGTTCAACAGTCAAGAAAAGAGAAAGGATTGAGTCAGAATGAGTTTACCAAGAGTATGAGGTTTATTACTTATTTTGAAAGGGGAGTTATAGGAGTAAGCCTTGATACCTTCTACAAGATAGCCGAAGTTTTTGGGGCATCCGTATCTGGAGTTATTTATCAAATCTGAAGAGAAATTCCAAGATCTAAGGATAACAATTCTTATGAACAAGTCGAAGATCTATCTGATGAAAATCAAGACTTAGTGCTTGATATTATTGCTGTCTATCTGGCACATAAAGAGAAGAAACAAACCCACATTCCACCGTGATATTTTCACACTCTTCTCCTACTAACAGATGGAGATTTCCTCAACAGTTACCTGTGAAATGTGGGTTATAACATAGTGATCGGTATTATTTTATCAATTTGCACACCAAGGCATCATGTTCTTTTACAAGTGCCTTTATCTTCCTACCATCAACTTCTGGTTTTTCATCTCCCCATAGTATTTGTACTTCTTTAAAGGGTCCCCATTTCTGTGAGAAGGTTATTTCTACTTTGATCTCTATATCTGAAGGGTTGGTAAGCCATAGATACATTCCCCCTTCTCCGTCATGGAGTCTGGCTGTGACTCTTTGGTCACTGGACTTTATGTGTTGCTCCTTCCCAGCCCATCTAATTATATTTGAAAAGAAAAGTCTACCTTCCGATCCCGGATGCAGATTATAACCATAACCTGGAAAACTTCCTATTAGTAATGTCTTCCCATCTCCGTACTGATTTTCCACAGCAGCAATACTCCCATCTTCATACCATCCAACAGGTTTTCCGGTAGTAACGTCATAACTTTGTAGGAATATACCCCCATATACGTGAAGATTGTCTATCTTTATGATCAAATTGTTAAGAAGATCAGGAGTAAATTCTACATATTTCTCTCTTACCCCAAGTATTTTATCAAATCCAAGTCCTGGCTGAATGGTACAGACTCTACCGTTATCTCCAAAATAGGCAGGACATCCTTCTACAACAAGCTTTCCACCTTTCTTTACCCACTCTATTAATTTATGAGCAATTTCCTTGGTAAGCATAACCGGAAAAGGTAGATATAGAAGGTCGTAGTTATCAATATCTTCTATCCTGACCCAATCAGCCTGAATATTGTTATCGAAGAAGCCCTGATATGTGCCTCGGAGAGAATTAGCATAATATTCCGTATTACCTTGCTGGGCATAGCAAAAAATTTCTGTTTCTGGGATTATAAGTATACCTATGTCTCCTTTTACCGGTTGAGACTTCCATAGAGCTTCCTGCTCTGGAGCATTAACCCATTTAGCTATCCTGGATACCATCTCAGAACGATCTGTTCTTGATCCGTCCAGGTTGTAGGGTCCAAAGGCTCCGAATAGTGGCCCATCAAGTAGTGGTCTCCATCGTAAATAAAATAGTCCTCTCGCTCCTCCTGCAAAACTAACCATATTCCATATCCTTATATCTTTCGGCCTTGCTATTCTCCCCTCATCCCTTGGTTTATTTATCACCTGAGGCTGCATCCATAGAGGCCCACCATAAGCTTCTGCATGCCAGAAGGGTTTTCCTTTACTTGCACACCGGACTATGTCTACCGCATGCCACTGTTTCCACGGTTCATTACCGTGTCTACAGGCTCCCCATGTGTATCCGTATACCTCTACCCTTTCAGCCGCCTTCCAATCGTCTGCCCCACAATTAGCTAGATGGGTAAGTGTTCCTACAATGCCATGGGCAGTTACTGGATGGTCGGGATCAAGCTTTTTTATCAGGTCTGCTCTCCATTGCATCAATTCATATGCATTTTCTATACGAAATTGCAGCCAGTCAATGACATCAGGGTATGGGCCTAAACTACGAGGAGCAGAGACATCTTCCCAATCTCTGTAGCCGTAACGATGCCAGACTTCTGATAGTGTCTTTATGTCCTTATACTTCTTTTGTAACCATAGGCGAAACTTCTTTTGAGTAGCCGGACAGTAACATACATCTGGCAGGTAGTTGCACTCATTCCATATATCGTATCCACCAAGTCCTGGATGATTTCTGTAGCGCTTGACCAGTTCTGTTAGAAAACGTTCAGCTAAAGCCAGGACTTCTTCATTATCAAGACAGAGCCCTGGAAAACCTCCGGTAACACAACTAGCACTCATATGACTGTCTATTTTGGATCCGTCTATCCTCTCTAATCTAGCATATGCTAGATCTCTAAATGCCCATTCTGGAGCAGATGTAATCATCTCCGCAATAATTGTCTTTAGTCCGTATTTTGCAGCCAGGTCTAACTGCCTGTCATAGTCTTCCCAGTTGTATTCTCCAGGCTTGATCTCTACTGCAGACCATAAAAACCAGTGTCTGAATATGTTCATACCATCTTCAGAGGCCGTTTTATAGTCTCTTTCCCAATCTTCTCTTGGTGGATTCGACTTTCTAAAATAGACCGCTCCGTAAGGAAACTTTGGTATATTTTTTAAAGCCATCTTATCACCTCCATTCTTAATTTTTTGACTGTTTAATCGCTATAACTTCCCAATAGTTTAATTCTGGTATTGTAAATCTTGTCCAATTATCCTTAACCTGAAATCCTAATTCTCTATCTGAAAGGACTGCATATACACTTTCTATATGTGTATTTTCTGACTGTCTAACCTCGATTGTTATATTGTGTATGGGGACAATTTCTCCTAAAGGTCTTTCTCCTACCCCATTTACTAGATTAAGTAGTAGATGTGATTCAGTTTCGAACATAGTCACATATACTTCAGAAGGGGCGTCTGTTTTAAGATTAATATCACTCCCTAGTGCCCACTTTACAGCACTTATAATAAGCTTGCGATGATCAAGGATCTTTAACTTCCAGAGTAGAGTTCCGATCTTTGTAGCAAAGTAGACATTTCTACTATTATTATTCTCTAAGACAAGCATTAATGGGATGTCTGTATACGGAAAGGGAAGAGTTGCTCTTTCTGGAGGAGCCCCAACACCATCTTTTGTCGCAAATGGAGGTATATAAGTCAGTATGACTTTTGCATTATTATGGGACTTGACTCTTAAAAGTTTTGTGTCAAGGGGAAGAATTTCAGTATCCTGGAAAGATTCAACTACTGGATGAGTACTATCCTGAATACGCATATAGGAGGCTATTAGATTCTCGACCTTTGTGTCTATAAAATCTACACCAAATTCTTCGCTGAGGGCGAAATTTCCCCTTCTTCCACCGGACTCATCGTATAGAGAAACTTCGAAAGAGCCAATTATACTACCACCATTATTAACAAATCTCCTAATAGCATCTATCTGCTCTTTACTTAGACATGCAGAGTTCGGCAGGATGAGGACTTTATATTTACTTAAGATTTCGTCAGTTAATTGTTCGTCAGGTATTGGCGTAAACTGTAAATGTCCAGCCATAAGCGCATCATAAAATCCGTACACCTCACTGAGATAATTCTCCAGGCTATCACTGCCGGCATATCTTATAAGAGTTTGCCTGGATTCTAATACTGCAATCTGAGATACCGGTTTTACCTCCTTTAAATATTGCCTGATCTTGTCAAAGTCTTTATCTACATCGCTTATTACTCTGAGTAATCTTTTATCTTTCTGCGTATCAGGTATGCCTGTAAGGGCATGCCAGATATGTCCACCGTTAGCAGGTATCTGACTCAGCCAGAATAGAAGTTCTCCCTCGGGTAAAGAAGAGTGTCGCCAGGTCAAACCAGGTGCAGGAGCAATAATACTCCATGGTGGGATCCCCCCGATGACATTCCTAGCATATTTGGTTTGTACAGATGGTATCCATCTTGGAGGCTGCAATTCCCCAACTCTATCTGTTACATTAGGACTTAATACGTTGCAGAGTTTACATAAATCGTAAGGAGTATAAGAACCTCCACCAAACTCCCCTGTAATTAAGAGTTCTGGGCGTTTCTTCCGAACAATATCGGTTATACTCTGAAAAACTTCAATAACGCAGTGTTCCTGCCACTGGACATATTCCTGCCACTCTAGGCTTCCACGAGCTAGATTAATGGGTAGTGGCTTTTTCATCTCTTTTAAATATTTTTCCCTGCAATATCCACAGTAACAAGCTCGAGGAAAACCTAAAAATGTAATAAAAAATCCGTCTATATCATAATTATCTATAAGCTCTTCATATATTTTAAAAGCTACCTCTTCTCTCTGATAGGGTGAGTTTGGACAGGTCTGATATAGCAATCCCCAGTTACCTGGTCTTGGTTCTCCTACCAGTATAGGTTTTCCTTCCTCATCTTTAACAAACCATTCTGGACGCCAATGATAGATCCATTCTTCGGCTATCCCAATAGATATTCGTGCTATAAATTTAAGTCCTTCTTTGTGAGCACTTTCCAATGCTTCCCTGAGTACATCTCTGCCATTCATAAATGGATTGATATTATGAAACGGGATTTTGGTAGGATACCAGGCATATATACCACCAGCATTAAAGACTACTACATCTCCTCTTAATTCATCTTTAATTTGTTGCATCAGTTTCTCTGGTTGAAGAAGAGGAGTATCTGCTACCTGAAGATTTGTCTGTATCACTACAAGAGGTTCTTCCCACCAGTATTTCAAAGTTATGCACCACCTTTCTTATATTTAGCCTTTTAACCCGGTCAGGGTAATACCACTAACAAATACCTTTTGAGCGCTCAGAAATAGAACTACTAATGGAATTACCATCAATATAGCAGCTGCCATCATCAGGTTCCAATCAGTTCCAAACTCATTGCGGAAAGCATACAGTCCTATAGCAAGAGTGTATTTTTTGTCTTCCTGAAGATATATTAGTGGGCCCAGGAAATCATTCCAATGATTGATAAAATTAAAGATGCCAACCGTTACTAATGCTGGCTTTGCCAGTGGCAGTATAATTTTCCACCATATACGAAGATCAGAACAACCATCTATATATGCTGCGTCTGATAGGTCTTTAGGAATGGTATGGTAGAATTGTCTGAGTAAGAACACATGAAACGCTGCAGTAGCAAAGAATGATGGAACTGTAAGAGGGAAGAAAGTATTTACCCAACCAATCATTCTATATACTATGAATAAGGGTATTAGTGTAACTTGGTATGGAATCATCATCGTTCCCAGTAGAACCAGAAAGAGGATGTCCCTTCCTGGCCAGTCAATGCGAGAAAATCCATAGGCTACAAAAGAGCTGGAGATTATGTCTCCCAGTAAACTGAAGACGACAATTATCAGAGTATTCTTTAGATATAGGAGAAAAGGTATAGCATTTATAGCTTTTTTAAAATTATCCCATGCTACTGGTTTTGGTATGAGAACTGGTGGATAGACAAAAAGCTGGTCTCTGGTCTTTAAGGCAGTAGAAAATATCCATAGAAGGGGGAATACAAAGATAAAAGCAAGTACACATATGATGATATACCAGATGAGGTTATTAACAATTGTAATCTTCCTGTTATTCATAACTGCCTCCTATCTCTCATAGTGAACCCAGGAAGAGAATCTAAACTGTATTAAAGTCAGACAGAAGATTATAATAAAGAGTATCCATGCCATACTTGATGCGTAACCCATCTTAAAGTAACGGAATCCATTATTATATAAATATAGTACATAAAAGAGGGTTGAATCTACTGGACCTCCATTGGTCATTATAAATGCTTGGGTAAAGACCTGAAAGGCTCCAATAACCAGAACGACGATATTATAGAAGATAGAAGGTGTTAGGAGAGGTAATGTGATATATCTAATATCCTGCCACCAGTTAGTTCCGTCTATATGTGCAGATTCATAGAGTTGTTCTGGAATATCCTGCAACCCTGCCAGGAATATAATCATCTGTGGACCAACACTCCATAGAGCCATAATTACAAATGCGAGTTTTGCCCAGGCAGGATCGGTAAGCCATAAAGGTCCTTTCAATTTGAAGAATGATAATACCATATTGAGGAGACCAAACTCCGGAGCTAAAATCCAGAGCCATATTACAGAGAGTACTACTCCAGAGATAAGTGAAGGAAAATAAAATAGAGACCTGAAGATAGTAACCCCCTTTAGCTTTCTGTTCAAAAGGATCGCCAGTGATAAAGCCGTAAGAATACCTGTAGGTATCCTAAATGCCACATAATAGAGCGTATTGTAGAGACTTTTCCAGAATAGAGGATCACTTTTGATAAGCTCTCTATAATTTTCTATGCCTATCCACTTTGGAGCTGCAATTACCTGATAATCGGTAAAGCTCAGGTAGAAAGAAAAGATAATTGGTCCCAATGTAAATAGTAAAAAACCTATTAACCATGGACTTATAAAGAATAATCCCAAAAGTATTCTTTTTTTCCTTAGCATCTATCTCACCTATCCCAGTTCTAAAATTAAAAGTTTAAAGGGGCAGGAATTTCTGCCCCCTATTTTTAAGTTACTTCTTCTGACTTGCAAGGATCTTATCAATTTCGGATTGAACCTTCTGAACAAGAGAATCTAATGCCTGCTTAGCAGTCATCTGTCCATATATAACTGCATTTCTAGCCCTTACTATTTCGTCGAAGAAGACACCTTGGGCTGGAGTCTGAGGAATATTTACCACATATTTATAATAATTCAATACAAGCTTACTGCTAATGACGTCTGCAGTTTTTCTCAAAGCTAAGATATTACCGGAATTATAACCAATCTTCGCACTTAGGTGTGTCTGTTGTGGGCCAGAGTACCACTTTATAAACTCCCAAGCCTCCTTAGGATGCTTTGAGCCTTTAGGAATGATCATACTAGAACCCTGAGTGAAAACTACCAGTTCTTTACCTGTTGGTGAAGGCATTAGAGAATAACCTAATTTGAAATCCGGTTTGTAGTAAAGGACTCCTCTAACCGCCATGGGAGTACTACCACCAGCCATAGCTAGACGGCCAGTAAGGAATGGATCATTAAGACCACTCCCAAACTGGGAAGAGAAGGCTTGATAAGCCTCTCTTCCATATCGATTTGCCAGATCTGCAATAAACTGCAAAACATCTACTGCTTTTTCAGTATTTATGGTAATCTTATTTCCGTCGTCACTTACAGGTTTTACACCACTTTGGACAAACCAAACAAGAGTCTCTGCACCATTTGCTATATGTCCCCATAGTGGGGTAAACCCAAGGCGCTCAATCTTACCGTCCTTCTTTATAGTAAGTTTATCTGAATATGTGAGGAGATCCTTCCATGTTTTAGGTCCTAGATTGGGATTTAATCCCACCTCTTTAAAGAGATCTTTGTTCCAGTAGAACATAGGCTTAAGACTGCTGGTTAGAGGGAGTCCCCATATCTGACCGTAGAAAGTTGCTTGTTCTAGACAGGCAGGTACATATTTTGACGTATCAAACTTCTCCTCCTTTATAAATGGGGTTAATGGCAGGATAGAATCTCTATCTATCCATTCCCTTAGAGCCATAGGATTCCAGTGCACTGCAACGTCTGGAGGGGCACCTCCAGCTACCGCTACTAATAATTTTCTTTCCATATCTGGAATGCTTACAGCTTCTACCTGAAAGTTCTTACTCTTTGCATTGAACATATCTACTGCTTCTTTATAGACTTTGTAAACCTCACCGGTTGCCGGAACCCAGAAAGTAATAGTCTCCTTGGCAAAAACAAAAGATACCAAAATAGAACACATAAGTAAAACTGAAATTCCTAAAAAGACAGCCCTTTTCATTTTTCTAAGCCTCCTATCCTAAAGTTTTATTAAATATTGTTCTTTTTTATTTCTCCTCAAGACCATACCCTCTTCTAAAGAGATTACCAATTATCAAAAAGATCACTACTGATCCTTATCACCCCCTTTCCTGGCTTTTATTTGCAGATTCCCTTATCCAAAGGATGCTTTCATCCCTTGCGCTGATTACATGAATCTTGGTAACTTTTACTGCAGTTTCCTTATCTCCAGCTTTAAGAGTATCCAGTAAAATATGATGCTCTTTATTGGCCTCCATCACTCTTTCTGGACGTCTCTCGGTCATTAGCGCTCTAGCTATCTGAACCTGATCTCTTATTTGAAGGTATAGATTTAAAAGTATCTCATTATTGGCTAGTTTTATGATCTCCTCGTGAAAAGTTCTGTCAGTAAAAATATATCTATTCCTGCCAAAATCGGGATTTTCAATAAGACTTTTTAGATAGATATACTTATCATCAGGGAGTACATCTATGGTTTCTATAGCGGATAATTCCAGATATAACCTTACATTGAAAAGGTCTCTAATATCTTTCTCTGTAAATACTCTCACTTTGGCAGGCTGATGAGGTTTCTTTTCTAATATTCCAGCTGTCGATAACTTGACGATTACCTCTCTTATTACACTCCTACTCGCTCCATAAATATCACATAACTCACTTTCATTTAAGACTGTCCCCATCGAGATATGACCAAATAGAATATCTTCAAGCAAAAGATGATAAACCTTATCGACAAGTGTCCTTTCTGTTATCCTTCTCTGCGCTATGGTTAGTCTATGCCTATCCTTTTCCATATCTCCTCCTAACTGTTTAAGGTTATTAAGATTATATTATTGTATACAATATGATGTCAAGTCACTTGTCGGGCAAATTCCCCCTCTTTCGATTTAATTTGAATTTATTATACTTTCGCGTAGATATTGCCACTTCATTAAAGTGTAAGAAGAAAATAGTGTGGGATAGGCGATGGAGGTCGCATCCCGCAATACTCAGTACTATAGTTCTAACAGGTAAAGTTAAGATGGAGCTAAAGTGTAAACCTATTCTTTCCCTTTGACTTACTTATATACATAAGACTGTCGGCTATTTCTAAGGACTTTTTCAAATTTTCCCCTTCAGAGATAGCTCCACCTATTGATACAGACACTTTAATTATTCCCTTATCTTCTTCGATAAAAGAACTATTTATCAGAGTCATTATCTTATTGGCTAAAACCTCCAGATCCTCTTCTTTTAAGATCTCGGCTATAACAACAAATTCATCTCCACCGTATCTGGCTACAACATCATTTGACCTTAAATTGTTTTTTAAAACTTCAGCTACCATTTTTAACACCTTATCCCCTACCTTGTGTCCATAAAGATCGTTTATATCTTTAAAGTTATCCAGATCGAGGAATAAAATGCCAAATCTTTTCCCAAATCTCTTAGCCTCAACAGTCTTTTCACTGATAAAATATTCAAGCCCCCTCCTATTTAATACTCCGGTCAGTTCGTCTATAAAGGCTAGACTTCTCAGTTCCTCTAATTCCCTTTTAAGAGTTCTATAATCGACTATTTCACTAAAAAGTTCTATCGCCCAAATGACAGTATTGTTTTTATCAGTTACGGGAATTACTCTTACTGAGACGGGTAATCTATATCCTTCCTTGTGATGTAAGAAGACCCTAACTTCTACTGGTCTATTATTCTCTATGGCATAGACCACAGGACATTTTTCTTTACAGAGTTCGGTACCATTTTCGTCAATATGCCTCAAGATATTGTCGTAACAGTGAGTATTTATCACCTCTTCCTTCGAGTAGCCAGTTATTTCCTCTGCTGACTTATTCCAGTATAAAATTTCCCTCTGAGGACTTACAATATAAGCCCCATCAGATATCTTATCAATTACAGATCTCAATAAATCTCAACAAGTAACATAGCGCTAATTATAAAATATATCTTTTTAGACCAACATATCCTTTGACGCAATCTTTTGTGGGGACTTTGACACCCTTTAGCTTGGAAAGTCTTTATGGCTAGAAGGATTCTTTCTGTTTATTCCCTTCTGGAGTAATCTTTCCGCATTACGATAGAAGATATTGCGTCTATCATCATCGGTTATTTCTGCTCCCAAGATTGCACCTATATAATAGTAGTAGCTGAACCAGGGAAAGTCTGTGCCGAATAGTATTCTGTCCGAACCCAATTCGGCTACAAACTTTTCTAATACCCCTTTATCATCCAGCACTGCGCAGAGGTCCAGATATATATTGGGAAAATCTTTTATACTCGCATCCCGCAGGTTGCCCTTGTAATTTTATCCACCATCTATCCTATATCTCTGGCATTCCTGGTTAATGTAATGTTTACATTTTTACCCCTATATTTCCGGGACTTTTACTACGCTATTTTCTCCTGCAGAGTCCCACGCCGATAGGGTAACTGCCAGTGTCTTTGCCGCATCTCTATAAGTTGAAAGGATACACGA
>Ga0209225_1004180_pt1 | contig 11539 bp, 10 predicted proteins | sample WasSprMetagenome_FD_184732 | JGI IMG/M metagenome (GOLD analysis project Ga0209225, IMG submission 184732) | Sulfidic aquatic microbial communities from Washburn Spring, Yellowstone National Park, USA - WS (SPAdes) (version 3) | ecosystem: Environmental > Aquatic > Thermal springs > Hot (42-90C)...
AGAGCGGTCCACAACGGCATTCGCCTCCTTTGGCAAGGATAGAAGAATTATCAGACTTGGAAGAAGAAATCTTTTTAAAATCCCAAACAATGTTAATCGCTTTTATTTTGCCACTTTAATCGGGGTTGTCAATGTATTCTTTTGTTGCGGAAAACGAAATCGGCGTTCAAAATTATCTTATGCGATACGGAATAATCTCCGATATCCATAGCAATCTGCCCGCCTTAGAGGTTGTCCTCTCAAATCTGAAGAAGGAAGTGGATGCCTTCCTATGCCTCGGGGATATAGTTGGCTATGGAGCTCAGCCGAACGAGTGCTGTGAGATCATAAGGGAGCTCAAGCCCATCGCAGTTGCGGGAAATCACGACTGGGGTGCAGTGGAGAAAATCCCCTTCCATCACTTCAATCCCTACGCCGAAGAAGCCCTCCTCTGGACGAAGAATAACCTAAAAAGCGAGAATAGAGATTTCCTCTTCTCCCTCCCAAAAACACATACAGATTCCCTCTTCACCCTCGTTCACGGCTCCCTGAGAGAACCAATTGAGGAATACCTCCTCTCCACTCCCCAAGCAAGGGATACTTTCTCCCTCTTGACGACCCAGATTCTCTTCTTCGGACATACCCACATCCCCACTCTCTTCCTCCAAAAGGTAGGACACCTCACGGTCTCAGCGGTGGTTCTTTCCAATGGAGCGAAGATAGAGATAAAAGAAGGTTTTCGCTACTTGATAAATCCCGGCTCCGTCGGTCAGCCAAGGGATAATATCCCTCTGGCAAGCGCGGGAATCTTTGATACCTCCAAATTGGAAGTGGAGATAAGAAGATATGAGTATCCAATAGAGGAAGCGCAGCGGAGGATTATCTCCGCTGGACTCCCCCTCATCCTCGCCGAGAGATTAAACTTCGGTTGGTAGCTCCTCCCCTTCTCCCCAATCCTCTCCCTCTAAATCCTCTCCCCTTTCAACCGCTTCAATCAATTCCTCCATCTCCTCCCCTCCTTCGCCCATCTCCTTGCTTATCCTCCTCATAAAGGAAGCGACGCTCTTCGGGTCATTTTCATCCACACCCGAGAGAATGCTCTCATCCGCAATGGATTCAAATATCTCGTCCTCATCCCTCAGGCGAGAAACTCTTGATATGACCTTTTTGAGCCTCTTTTCCTCCCCGCAATTTGGACATTTAAGTGGACCAGGGTCCGCGACAACGCCAACCAGATAAGAAAACTTCCTCCGGCAATTCAAACAGAGATATTCATAAATGGGCAATTGCCCTTACACCTCCACATATGGTCTTATCATCTCCAAGAATTCCTCCTCGTTTATCGTCTTTATCCCTAATTCCAATGCCCTTTGATATTTTGAGCCGGGATTTTCGCCAACGACGACCAGCGTCGTGTTTCTGCTCACGGAAGAAGCGGGAATACCACCGAGCTTAGCGACTATCTCCTCAGCCTTGCTTCTCTCCATTGAATGTAAAGCTCCCGTGAATACCACCCTCTGACCCGCAAAGGGCTTCTCGCCAGGCACTTTCTCCTCCTCTATTTCCATTTTTACCCCTGCCTTCTTAAGCTTCTCAATCAACTCCCTGTTGTGAGGCTCACTGAAGAACCTATATATGCTTTCCCCTACCACGGGACCTATGCCCGGAATGCTTGAGATTTCCTCAAGGGAAGCGTTCATTAAACGCTCAAGGGAGCCGAAGTGCTGAGCCAAAAGACGAGCGGTGCTTTCACCCACATGCCTTATCCCCAAAGCGTAAATCAGGCGGTGAAGCTCCACATTCTTGGACTTCTCAATATTGTTCAATAATTTCCTCGCAAGCCTTTCTCCCATACCCTCAAGTTTAAGAAGGTCCCAGAGTTTGAGATAATAGAGGTCAGCAGCGTCCTTTATCAAGCCCTCATCTACCAACTTATCCACCCACTGCTTGCCCAATCCTTCAATATTCATCGCATCCCGCGATGCGAAATGATATATCCTCTCCTTCACTTGTGCAGGGCAAGCGTAGTTAATACATCTGTAGGCGACCTCGCCGGGAAGCCTTACAACCTCGGAACCGCACTCAGGACAATTCTTGGGCATCTTAAATTCAATCTCTTCCCCAGTTCGTCGGGAAGTGACCACAGCAACGACTTGAGGTATCACATCTCCTGCCCTCTGCACAACGACCCAGTCCTTTATCTTGACGCCCAATCGCCTTATTTCATCCTCATTGTGAAGCGTAGCGCGAGAGATTGTCACTCCACCCACTTCAACTGGCTTCAAGACAGCAACTGGCGTTAGAACACCCGTCCTCCCCACTTGGACTATTATATCCTCTACCTGGGTGATTCCCTGCTCAGCGGGGAATTTGAAAGCTATAGCCCAGCGAGGGCTGCGGGCAAGAGTTCCCAACTCATTTTGAAGCGCGATGGAATTGACCTTTATAACTGTGCCATCCGTCTCATAGGGCAAGCTATGATGCTTCTCCGTCCATTCCTTGCAATACTCAATTGCCTCCTCTATCCCATTGCAAAGGCGGAAGTGTGGATTTACCTTGAAACCCCAATCCCTTAATGTGGTCAACACCTCATACTGGGTCTTGAACTCATATCCCTCGCAATATCCAATTCCATAGATGAATATATCAAGCTTCCTTTTGGCGGTAATTGAGGAATCCAACTGCCTTACAGAGCCAGCGGCTGCGTTTCTGGGATTAGCGAAGAGCGGTTCACCTGCCTCCGCCCTCTGCCTGTTCAACTCCTCAAAATCCTTCTTGTTCATTATAACCTCGCCCCTCACCTCAATTATGGGAGGCGGGTTGGGGATGTTTATCCTTAAGGGGATAGCACGGATTGTCTTTAGGTTCGGCGTCACATCCTCCCCTTCAAAGCCATCTCCTCTCGTCGCTCCGTGAGTGAGAATCCCATTCTCATAGGTGAGATTAACAGCCAACCCATCCATCTTCAGCTCGGCGCAATATTCTATCTTCTCATCCTCATCCATTCCCAAAAATCGCTTAATCCGTCTATCAAAAGCTATCAAATCCTCCTCGCTGAAGGCATTCTGGAGGGATAGCATAGGGACTCTGTGTCTATATGCGGGAAATACCTCCAAAGGAGGTGCTCCGACTCTTTGAGTGGGGGAATCAGGAGTGACGAATTGGGGGAACTTTTCCTCAAGTTCCATCAATTCCCGCATAAGGGCATCGTATTCCGCATCGGATATCTCGGGTGAATCCAGCACATAGTAGCGATAGTTATGATACTCTATGAGTTTCCTCAACTCTTCAATCCTCTTTTTGGCTTCCTCCTCTGTCATAAGCCATCGCCTCCTTATTAATAATTTTTATGCTCTCTCAAATTTTTTGCAAGTTGGCGAAGTTCAAAGAAAGTCTCTTACTGCCCAAGCCAGTGAAGAAAACCGTCACTATAGCGTCGTCTTCCATAGGCTCGATTTGAAGCACTATGCCCTCACCAAACTGCGTATGTTTAACCTTGTCGCCCACCCTTAATTTAAGCTTGGAGCTCTCTTTCTGCGACGCTCTCTCTATTATGCTTTCCGCTTCAGGATGGATGGAAGGATGATGAGAGGGAGTTTTACCTACCTCTTCAAGCAAATCCCCGGGTATCTCTTGCAAAAAGCGCGATGGCTTCCCCCCTCCATAAGCCGACCTGTTCCAAGAACGAGTGAGGAAGAGCTTCTCCTTAGCGCGGGTCATCCCAACATATAGCAGCCTCCTCTCCTCCTCTATCTCCATCTCGCTCATCAGAGAACGAGAATGGGGAAGCAATCCCTCTTCAAGACCAACGATGAAAACCACGGGAAATTCTAAACCCTTCGCAGCGTGTAGAGTCATCAAAGTCACAGTGTCGGGCGTGTGCTCGTAGGTATCAATATCAGTCAAAAGGGCAACCCTTTCCAAAAGGGATAGGAGGTCGGCGGAGGGATTCTTATCCTCAAATTCCCTGGCAAAAGATATGAACTCCTGTAGATTTTCCTTCCTCGTTGTCCCTTCAAGGGTTCCATTATCTATATATTTCCAATATCCCGTCCTATCAAGCACCTCACGAATTAGACGAGAAGGAGGAAGGGAAAAGGATAACTCCCTCAATTCCTCAATTATATCTATGAAGTTGCTCAGGCTTCTTAAGGTAGTAATAGGTAGAGCTTGTCTTTCAACTAATATCTGGATGGCTCCGTATAAGGATACTTCCTCTTCAAGGGCGAGGGCTTCAGCTTTGCCCAAGGAAACGGGACCTATTTTGCGTGGAGGAACATCAATAATTCTCTTGAGGGAGAAGCTATCCTCGGGATTGGCTATCACCCTCAGATATGCAACAACATCCTTTATTTCCTTCCTTTCAAAGAACCGCAACCCTCCCACTATCTTGTAAGGTATCCCATAGGACATAAACATCTCCTCAAAAGACCTTGACTGAGCATTTACCCGATAGAGGACGACGAACTCTCCATATTTTCTCCTATCCTTTTCCACCAACTCCCTTATCGTTTGGGCAACAAACCTCGCCTCCTCCTGCGGGCTCTCCGCTTCATAGAAGCGTATCTTATCCCCTCCCTCCTTATCAGTCCAAAGCCTCTTCGCCTTCCTCATCTTGTTGTTCTTTATAACTGACCAGGCTGCGTCAAGGATGGTTTGGGGTGAACGATAGTTTCTCTCCAGCTTTATCACCTTAGCCTCGGGGAAATCCTCCTCAAATTGGAGGAGAAGACGAAAATCCGCTCCCCTCCATCCATATATTGACTGGTCATCATCACCTACAATGGAGATTTTCCTGTGTTTATCACCCAATATCTTTATCAGCTCATACTGGGCATAATTCACATCCTGAAAATCATCAAACACTATATAGCGAAACCTATCCTGCCACTTATTCCTTATATCCTCCCTCTCCCGCAAAAGCCTGACACAATAAAATATCAAATCATCAAAATCCAAAGCCTTGCTTAATTTCTTTTTATCCTCATAAAACTTATAGATAGTGGCGACCTTCTTCTCCAAAAAGCCAACCGCATTCTCTATGAAGTCCCCAACATCCATAAGGTTATCCTTAGCCCTTGATATGAAATTCAATACCATCTTCGGCTGATAATATTCGCTGTCAAGGGTGAGCTGGGATATGATCTCTTTTATCAGAGTTAGCTGGTCTTCCTCGTCCAGTATGATGAAATTCGAGGGGAGCCCAATTGCCTCCCCATCTATCCTCAGGATGCGGGCGCAAATCGAATGAGATGTCCCCATCCATATCTCTTCTCCTACTTCACCCACCAAGTTGATAATGCGAGAGCGCATCTCCTCCGCCGCCTTGTGGCTGAAAGTAACGGCGAGGATATTGCGTGGCGATACTCCCTGAGCGATAAGATAGGCTATTTTATACGCAAGAATTTCCGTCTTTCCCACACCCGGTCCCGCAAATATAACCAAGGGAGCGTCGTTGAAAAGAACTGCCTCTCTTTGCTCTGGGTTCAAATTCCTTAGAATCTCTTCTGCTGTCATCGCGCTGATAGCACCTCACTTACACTTGGAATTGTAAGGACACAAGACGGACTTGTCAATGCAAATGTATATAATGCTTCCCCCCTAATTCAAAAGATACCCAAGTTTAAAATCAAAAATATGACGAACACATTATAAAAGCGAAAATTTGAGTTCGAATCTCACTCGCCCGCATCTTCTTTAAAAGCCTTTTGGATAACTATATTAATACGACTTTAAATCCTCAAATTTTTTGCAAGTTGGCGAAGTTCAAAGAAAGTCTCTTACTGCCAAAGCCAGTGAAGAAAACCGTCACTATAGCGTCATCTTCCATAGGCTCGATTTGAAGCACCATGCCCTCACCAAACTGCGCATGTTTAACCTTGTCGCCCACTTTTAATTTATGCTTGACGCTCTCCTTCTGCGATTCTTTCTCTATTATGCTTTCCGCTTCAGGATGGATGGAAGGATGATGAGAGGGAGTTTTACCTACCTCTTCAAGCAAATCCCCGGGTATCTCTTGCAAAAAGCGCGATGGCTTCCCCCCTCCATAAGCCGACCTGTTCCAAGAACGAGTGAGGAAGAGCTTCTCCTTAGCGCGGGTCATCCCAACATATAGCAGCCTCCTCTCCTCCTCTATCTCCATCTCGCTCATCAGAGAACGAGAATGGGGAAGCAATCCCTCTTCAAGACCAACGATGAAAACCACGGGAAATTCTAAACCCTTCGCAGCGTGTAGAGTCATCAAAGTCACAGTGTCGGGCGTGTGCTCGTAGGTATCAATATCAGTCAAAAGGGCAACCCTTTCCAAAAGGGATAGGAGGTCGGCGGAGGGATTCTTATCCTCAAATTCCCTGGCAAAAGATATGAACTCCTGTAGATTTTCCTTCCTCGTTGTCCCTTCAAGGGTTCCATTATCTATATATTTCCAATATCCCGTCCTATCAAGCACCTCACGAATTAGACGAGAAGGAGGAAGGGAAAAGGATAACTCCCTCAATTCCTCAATTATATCTATGAAGTTGCTCAGGCTTCTTAAGGTAGTAATAGGTAGAGCTTGTCTTTCAACTAATATCTGGATGGCTCCGTATAAGGATACTTCCTCTTCAAGGGCGAGGGCTTCAGCTTTGCCCAAGGAAACGGGACCTATTTTGCGTGGAGGAACATCAATAATTCTCTTGAGGGAGAAGCTATCCTCGGGATTGGCTATCACCCTCAGATATGCAACAACATCCTTTATTTCCTTCCTTTCAAAGAACCGCAACCCTCCCACTATCTTGTAAGGTATCCCATAGGACATAAACATCTCCTCAAAAGACCTTGACTGAGCATTTACCCGATAGAGGACGACGAACTCTCCATATTTTCTCCTATCCTTTTCCACCAACTCCCTTATCGTTTGGGCAACAAACCTCGCCTCCTCCTGCGGGCTCTCCGCTTCATAGAAGCGTATCTTATCCCCTCCCTCCTTATCAGTCCAAAGCCTCTTCGCCTTCCTCATCTTGTTGTTCTTTATAACTGACCAGGCTGCGTCAAGGATGGTTTGGGGTGAACGATAGTTTCTCTCCAGCTTTATCACCTTAGCCTCGGGGAAATCCTCCTCAAATTGGAGGAGAAGACGAAAATCCGCACCCCTCCATCCATATATTGACTGGTCATCATCACCTACAATGGAGATTTTCCTGTGTTTATCACCCAATATCTTTATCAGCTCATACTGGGCATAATTCACATCCTGAAACTCGTCAACCAATATATAGCGAAACCTATCCTGCCACTTCTCCCTTATATCCTCCCTCTCCCGCAAAAGCCTGACACAATAAAATATCAAATCGTCAAAATCCAAAGCCTTGCTTAATTTCTTTTTATCCTCATAAAGCTTATAGATAGTGGCGACCTTCTTCTCCAAAAAGCCAACCGCATTCTGTATGAAGTCCCAAACCCCCATAAGATTCTCCTTAGCCCTTGATATGAAATTCAATACCATCTTCGGCTGATAATATTCGCTGTCAAGGGTGAGCTGGGATATGATCTCTTTTATTAGAGTTATCTGGTCGTCCTCGTCCAGTATGATGAAATTCGAGGGGAGCCCAATCGCCTCCCCATCTATCCTCAGGATGCGGGCACAAATCGAATGAAATGTCCCCATCCACATCTCTTCTCCTACTTCACCCACCAAGTTGATAATGCGAGAACGCATCTCCTCCGCCGCTTTGTTGGTGAAAGTAACGGCAAGGATATTGCGTGGCGATACTCCCTGAGCGATGAGATATGCTACCTTATATGTAAGCACTTTCGTCTTCCCTGAACCCGCCCCCGCGAATATCACCAAGGGAGCGTCGTTGAAGAGAACTGCCTCTCTTTGCTCTGGATTCAAATCCCGCAAGATTTCTTCTTCCGTCATCTTGCCGATAGCACCTGGCTCATAAATGGAATTGTAAAGATTGAGGATAGAGTCGTCAAGAAAACTATCCCCGATGCCAATTCAAGGTCCAGCTTGAACTGCTCGGAGAATACAACAGTCATAAGAGCGGTTGGCATACAGGCTTGCATAATCAAAACCTTAAGGGGAAGGAAGGATAGACCGATTGGTATAGAAAGGAAATATACAAGCAGAGGATGGAGGAAAATCTTCAAGAGAGTGGCAATGGTTAATGGTAGCCAATTGCTTTTGAAATTGGATGGGCGAAGGGATATGCCGAGAAAAAGCATTATGAGAGGAACCGTGGCATTCCGCAGGAACTCCATTGAACGCCAAAGAGGATGAAGATAAGAGGGGATGGATTTTCCAATGAGGGGAAGAGCCACAATGGATGCTATGAAAGGAGGGCTCTTCAGTAGAGTGAGGAATCTGTTTTGCTCGCTCTCGCTTTTCCCGAAATAGGTGGCGATTGCTATTCCCAATGTGTTCAGGGGAAGAGCCATCCCAAATTGGTCTATAATCGCCGCCCAAGCAAGTGCTTTGTTCCCCAAAACTCCCTGAATAACGGGATAGCCGAGAAAACCGGTGTTAGCAAGGGATATAGCGAGGATAAATGTGCCAGTTGATGAGCGAGGAAGAGCAAGGAGACGAGCGATGAAATATCCTATCAGCCCGAGGAGGAAAGAGGAAATGAAGAAGATAATGGGGACGATGAATGCCTCCTTCGTCAACTTCGCCCCCGCTAAGGCAAGGAGGATGAAACAGGGGAGGGTAACATAGAGAACCGTCTTGCTGAAAACCATCCCCTCCGCTGGTCCCCAAAAGCGGATAACTTTCAAGAGATATCCCACCCCCGCCATCAGGAAGATGGAGAGAATTATCTCGTAGCAACAACCCATTAACCCTCTCCCACTTTCTCCTTCATCCCGATAAGTGGAGTGCTGTTCTTTGCTATTGCCTCCCTTACGAAGCCAACGAATAAAGGATGGGGAGCGGTAGGGCGAGATTGAAATTCGGGATGAAATTGAGTGGCGATGAAGAAGGGATGAACTTCCTGGGGAAGCTCTATTATCTCAACAAGGTTGCCATCAGGGGAAAGCCCAGAGATAACCATCCCTTTTTCCTGAAGGATTTCCCTATATTCGTTGTTCAGCTCGTATCTATGACGATGCCTCTCCCAGATAAGCTCCTGCCCATAACACTTATGGGCAAGGGTCCCTTTAACGAGCTTGCAGGGATAAGCTCCGAGGCGCATCGTTCCCCCTTTCTCCGCAACCCCTCTTTGCTCTGGAAGAAGGTCGATCACGGGATAGGGTGTATCGGGATTGAACTCCGATGAATTCGCCTCCTTCAAATCGCAGACATTCCTCGCAAACTCTATCACAGCGCATTGCATCCCAAGGCAAAGCCCAAGAAAAGGAACCTTCCTCTCCCTTGCATATTGAATCGCCCTTATCTTCCCCTCTACTCCCCGCACCCCAAATCCTCCTGCCACCAATATCCCTCCCACATCAAACAGATAATGCTGGGGGTCCTCCTCCTCCAAAACTGACGATTCAACCCACTCTATTTTCACCCTCGCTCTGTTCGCCGCTCCACCGTGCGTTAAAGCCTCAACTATGCTTATATAAGCGTCCTTGAGATGAGTGTATTTGCCTACAAGAGCTATCTTCACTTCCCTTTCAGGTGAGAGGAGCTTCTCCACTACCTCTTCCCATTCCTTTAAATCGGGCTCAACCTGCGGTAGATGAAGCCTCTTCAACACCTCCCTCGCCAATCCCTCCTTCTCCAACCGCAGAGGGATTTCGTAAATAGTGGTCGTATCCAACGCCGTGATCACTGCCTCCTCATTCACGCTGCAATAAAGGGAGAGCTTCTTCTTCATCTCCTGAGTAAGAGGTAGCTTGGACCGGCAAACCAATATATCGGGCTGAATTCCCATCTCCCTTAATTTCATAACGCTGTGCTGAGTAGGCTTAGTTTTAACCTCGCCCCAAGGACCCACATAAGCTATCAGCGTAACATGGATGTAGACAACATTTTCCGGTCCCGCATCCTGACGCATCTGCCTTATCGCCTCAATGAAATGTTGACCCTCTATATCTCCCACCGTCCCACCTATCTCCACGATAACGATATCCGCTCCCGTTTCCCTAGCAACTCCCCATATCCTTGATTTTATCTCATCAGTTATATGGGGTATAACCTGCACGCAAGCTCCCAAATAATCTCCCCTTCTCTCCTTTTTTATCACTGCCTCATAGATTCCACCAGTGGTGAGATTCGAGGAACGAGTCATATCAATTCCCGTGAAGCGCTCGTAATGCCCGAGGTCCAAATCGGTTTCCGCACCGTCCTTCGTCACGAAGACTTCGCCATGCTGGAAAGGATTCATCGTTCCCGCGTCCACATTTATATAGGGGTCAATTTTGAGGAGCGCTACCTTGAAGCCTCTCGCTTTCAGGAGCCTGCCCAAGGAGGCGCAGGTGATTCCTTTTCCGATGGAGGAGACAACCCCTCCTGTAACGAAGACGAATTTAGTAGGCATAAATAAATCACCCCTTTATGAGAAGATGGGAATTCTAAATCCATTATACCACTAATCGCTTCTTTATGGCAATTTTTCTTTTAAAAGATTTTAAAAATTGACGATGGGAAAATATATGTTATTATTAGAATAATTGAATATTCTCATAATAAGGAGATGATGCATAAATGATGATAGATGACGAAAACATTGCAACAAGCGAGGAGCTCTTATTAATGATGGCTGATTTGTTTTCAGCCCTATCGCATCCCATTAGGCTGAAAATCTTGTTCAGCCTCGCAAGGGGAGAAACTTCCTGCGTTTGCGAGTTGGTGGAAAAACTCCATCTTCCCCAAGCCCTTATTTCCCAACATCTCTCCATCCTCAGAGCCCAAGGGCTTGTAAAATCCAAGCGAATCGGGAATAGAATTTCCTATTCCCTCAGCAACGACAAGATTTCCAACCTCTTGAAGTTAGCAGAGGAAATCATCTCTCAAAGATTGAAGGAAATATCTTCCTTGATAGGAGGTGAATAGATAAATGGCGCAGACTTGGTTTCCCGTGATCGATTACGAGAAGTGCATAGGCTGTTTCGCCTGTGCCAATTTCTGCCCTCACGGAGTCTTCAGCACCGATGGGGATAAGCCACAAGTTATTAATCCCCTCGCCTGCGTGGAGTTCTGCCGTGGATGCCAGAAGATATGCACGCAAGAGGCTATCTCCTACTACGGCGATACGGAAAAATAGAAAGGATGTGATTTAAATGGCAAAGAAAGGCGTTGTCCTTTGCGTTTGTCAAGGCACCTGCCCTTCGTTCCACCAAATGAACATCTTTGAGGTCCTCAACAGCTTGAGGCGGCAGAAGCTGGTGGATTTCGTAGCCCTTCATCCCCAGCTTTGCGCCTCCGACGGCGATGTCTTCTGGGAAGTCTTTCTGAAGGGTATGGATGATGTTGAAAAGCTTGTCGTTGCTGGTTGCGACCCTGATATGCAAAAGAAGATGTTCAGAGACGCTTTTGAAGCAACGGGATTTGACAAGAGCAAACACATCGGCGTCGACATCCGCAATATGACGACGGAGCAGGCAATAGAGGCTATAAAGTCGGTTTTATAGC
>Ga0209225_1004184_pt1 | contig 11523 bp, 10 predicted proteins | sample WasSprMetagenome_FD_184732 | JGI IMG/M metagenome (GOLD analysis project Ga0209225, IMG submission 184732) | Sulfidic aquatic microbial communities from Washburn Spring, Yellowstone National Park, USA - WS (SPAdes) (version 3) | ecosystem: Environmental > Aquatic > Thermal springs > Hot (42-90C)...
GCAAACCTTTGGTTTGCGAACCGAGATTGGCTTCGCCAACACAGTTCGCAAACCTTTGGTTTGCGAACCGAGATTGCCAAGGCTTCCCTTCGGGAAGCCTCGCAATGACATCCACCCCCACTGTCATTGCGAGGAGCGAAGCGACGAAGCAATCTACACTTTTGTTATTGCGAGCCTGAACGCAAAGCGTTCAGGCGTGGCAATCTCATATTTTGTAATTATGCGCGATAGGTAACAATATAGTTTTTCTTTATAAGATTGCGAGGTTTCCTTTCAGGAAGCCTCGCAATGACAGAGTAGTGGGCAAAAAGGAGATTTCCACCCATCCCTTATGGGAGGCTAGTGATGAAGAACTTCTCTTTTAGCAAGGTACAATTTCTTTTTTGAAATCATTCAACAGAAAAATTGAAATTTTAACTTGAAAAATTTTTTGCAACTTGACTTGCCAATGCTATTATAAGGTGCTATTATATATAGTGGAAATAAAAAAGGAGGTGCATAAAATGGCAAAAGCTGTAGGAATAGATTTGGGAACCACCAACTCGGTAATCGCCGTATTGCAAGGCGGCGAACCCGAGGTCATCGTTAATGCCGAGGGAAGCCGTCTCACCCCCTCGGTAGTTGCCTTCACTAAGACGGGCGAAAGGCTTGTCGGTATCGCTGCTAAAAGGCAAGCCGTGATCAACCCGGAGAACACCATCTATTCAATAAAGAGATTTATGGGAAGGCGCTACGAGGAGGTGGAGACGGAACGCCAGCGTGTCCCCTATAAGGTGGTGAAGGGACCGAAGGGTGAGGCGAGAGTTTATATACCCGCCGCTGGGCGAGATTTCACTCCCGAGGAGATCTCGGCGATGATTCTCAGGAAACTGAAACAGGATGCCGAGGCATACCTCGGTGAGGAGATAACCGAGGCGGTGATAACCGTTCCCGCCTACTTCAACGACGCCCAGCGAACAGCGACGAAAAATGCGGGTGAAATCGCCGGGCTCAAGGTCCTTCGCATAATAAATGAGCCCACAGCTGCCGCTATGGCCTACGGCTATGGCAAGGGCAAGAGCGGTAAGATCCTCGTCTGGGACCTCGGGGGTGGAACATTTGATGTTTCCATCCTTGAGGTTGGTGAGGGGGTCTATGAGGTGCTCGCCACCGCTGGTGATACCCACCTCGGTGGAGATGACTTTGACGAGAGAATCGCCAACTACCTCGCGGATGAGTTTATGAAACAGCATGGCATAGACCTCCGCAAGGACCCTCAAGCCCTCCAACGCCTGATAGAGGCGGCGGAGAAGGCGAAGGTTGAGCTCTCAACCCTCACTCAGACGGTCATCAATCTACCCTTCATCACCGCCGACGCAAGCGGTCCTAAGCACCTTGATATGGTGCTGACGAGGGCGAAATTCGAGGAGCTCACCGCTGATTTGGTTGAACGCTGCGTTGGTCCCTTCAATCAAGCTCTCCAAGACGCTGGTCTCAAACCCTCGGACCTTGACGATGTCATCCTCGTAGGCGGAGCCACGAGGATGCCCTGCATCCAGAACCTCGTTAGACGCCTCGTCGGGAAGGAACCTCGCAGGGATATCAATCCCGATGAGGTTGTGGCGATGGGAGCAGCCATTCAAGCCGGCGTTCTAAAGGGCGAACTCAAGGACATCGTCCTCATAGATGTCATTCCCATCACGCTGGGAGTTGAAACCCTCGGCGGCGTCTTCACTCCCATCATTGAACGCAATACCGCCATTCCCGTGAGGAGAAGCGAGATATTCACGACCGCTGCCGATGGACAGACCACTGTGGAGATCCATGTCCTTCAGGGCGAAAGACCCCTCGCTAAGGACAACCGCTCCCTTGGTCGCTTCCATCTCACGGGAATACCTCCCGCCCCTCGTGGGGTTCCTCAAATTGAGGTTACCTTTGATGTAGATGCGAACGGTATCCTCAATGTCACCGCTAAGGACCTCGCAACCGGTAATCAGCAGTCCATAACGATTACCGGTTCCACGAACCTCACGAGGGAGGAGATAGAGAGGATGATAAAGGAGGCGGAGATGCACGCCGAGGAGGATAGGCGCCGCAGGGAGGAAGTTGAGCTTCGCAATAACGCCGATAGTCTTCTCTACACCGTCCAGAAGACATTAGACCAACTGGGAGACAAGGTTCCTCCCGCCGAGAAGGCGGAGGTTACGAGGGCGATGGATGAGCTGAGGGAAGCCCTGAAAGGGCAGGATGTGAACCTCATAAGGCAGAAGATGGACGCTCTTCAGAGGGCTTCCTTCAGGATATCGCAAATCCTCTACCAGCAGGCATCCTCTCAGGCGGGCGCCCAATCGGCTGGTGGGGGTCCAACCCAAACTCCTCCTCCACCAGGTGATGGTGGCGTCATAGACGCCGACTATAAGGAAGAATAATAGTGAGGTGAGAAGGGGATGCCCCGCAAAACCCAAAATCCAAAAAGAAAGGAGGTGAGAAGTATGGGACTGATGAGGTGGAGACCCTTTGAGGAGCTTGTCTCCCTCAGAAGGGAATTGGACCGCCTCTTCGACGAGCTCTTTGAGACGCGCCCAGCTCGCCGGGAAGAGTTCCATCCTCTCACCGACATAAAGGAGACGGAGAACGAGTTCATCGTTAAGATGGAGCTTCCCGGCGTTAAGCCGGAGGATGTGGAGATTACGCTGATGGGGGACACCCTGACCATCAAGGGTGAGAAGAAGCAGGAGGAGCGCACGGAGAAGGAGAACTTCCTCCGTGTTGAGCGCTGCTACGGCGCCTTCCAGCGCTCCTTCACGCTCGGCACCCCTGTTAAAGCCGACGAGGTAAAGGCTACCTACAAGGACGGCGTTCTGGAGGTCAGGGTGCCCAAAGCCGAAGAAGCTAAGCCGAAGCCTATCAAAATAAAGGTAGAGAAGTAAAGCCAGTTTGTCAATAACCTATGGGGCATCCCCTTCCCCTCTATAGAGGTGATCGATTATGGAAAAGAAGGAACACTGGACAAGGAGAATGAAGCGAGAGATGGAAGAACTTAAGCAACAATTAGAAGAATATAAACAGACTCTCCTCCAAGTGCGGGCTGACTTTGAGAATTATAAACGAAGAACAGCCAGGCACTTTGAGGAGGTAGGGGACTTCGCTAAATCGGAACTCCTAAAGAAATTGCTCCCCATAGTGGACGACTTCGAAAGAGCCCTCTCCTTTGAAAATAATCCCTATGCTGAGGGAATGCAGATGATTTATCGTCAATTGATTGATTTTCTAAAAAAGGAAGGGGTGGAAAGAATGGAGACGGTGGGAAAGGAATTCGACCCAAACCTCCATGAAGCAGTTGGTTGGGTGGAAAGCGAGGATAAGGATGGGATAATTGTGGAGGAAGTGCAGGCTGGATATACCTATAAGGGAAAGCTCCTGCGTCCCGCCAAAGTAAAAGTAGCAAGAAAGGGAGGAGGCAATGGCTAAGGATTACTACCAAATCCTCGGAGTTCCACGCAATGCGACGGACGAGGAAATAAAGAGGGCTTATAGGCGCCTCGCCCGCCAGTATCATCCCGATGTCAACCCCTCAAAGGAGGCTGAGGAGAAATTCAAGGAGATAAACGAAGCCTATCAAGTCCTCTCTGACCCCGAGAAGAGACGCCTCTACGATACCTATGGCGAGCATTGGCAGGAATTTCAGAGAGGTGGGGTGGGAGCAGGAGCAGGATATACTACATCAAGAATAGATTTCGACTTCGACCCCTTCGCCGACCTCGGCATAGGGGATATCTTTGATACCCTCTTCGGAAGAACCACAAGGGTCGCCGAGGAAAGAGAGCTTGACATAGAAGCTCAACTTGAGATAACCCTTGAGGAAGCTTATAATGGAGCAACAAAAAGGATTCAAGTGGAAAGAGAGGAAATCTGCTCCACTTGTAAAGGAACAGGAACTCGCCCCAATGGAAGGGTGGGGGTCTGTCCAACTTGCGGTGGTAAAGGCAGGGTGCGGGTGGGTTTCTCCTTCTTCTCCAGCGAAACCATCTGTCCCGATTGCAAGGGCTCTGGACGAAGAATTGTTGACCCTTGTAAGGATTGCGCTGGAACCGGTTTGATTAGAACTGTCAAAACGATTGAGGTGAAAATACCGCGAGGGGTGGATACAGGAGCAAGATTGAGGTTGAGGGGGGAAGGCAATGCCTCTCCCAGCGGGAGGAGGGGAGATTTATATCTCTACATTGTGGTTCAACCTCATCCCATCTTCAAACGGAAAGGGGATGACCTTTATATGGAGGTGCCAATCGCCTTCTATGAAGCGGGGCTTGGTGGGGAGATAGAGATACCTTCAATAGATGGGAAAACGGTTAAGTTCAGCATCCCCGCCGGAACCCAGACGGGGCAGGTCTTCCGCTTGGCGGGAAAGGGAATGCCTCGTCTTCACGGGCACGGCTACGGGGATTTATATGTTACAACTAAAATCGTCCTACCCCAGAAATTGGGGGTTAGGGATAGACAGCTATTGGAGGAATTCAAAAACCTCCATCCGGAAAATCCTCGTATGGAACTCTTCAGGCAGGCGATGAGATATGGAAAGGGATAAGAAGGAAAAAGAGAGAGAGGAGCCGCTCTTCTTCATTGGGGTGGCAGCGAAGATAACTAAATGCCATCCCCATACCCTCCGCCTTTACGAGCAGATGGGGTTGGTAAAACCCTTGCGTAAAGGCGGAAAGAGGGTATACTCTTTACAGGATATAGCGAGGATAAAGGTGATAAGGACCTTAACGCAAGACTTCGGCGTCAATCTTGCCGGAGTGGAGATTATCCTCAACTTGATGAATAAATTGAAGGAAATGGAGCAGGAATTAGAGAAATTAACTGAAACAATAGAGGAAGGTGATGAAAAATGATTGATAGATTCACCGAGAGAGCAAAAGAGGCGCTCTACAACGCTCAAAGGATATTGGAGCGCTATAACCACAATCAATTGGATACGGAGCATCTCCTCCTCGGGCTACTGGAGCATCCCGAGGGCTTGGCGAACAAGATTTTAAGTAAGGCGGGAGTCAATCCCGAGAGTATCAAGAGGGAATTGGAGAACGCGCTCGACCGCTTCCCCAAGGTCTATGGTCCTGCCTCATCCCAGATTTATCTCACGCCACAAGCGAAACGCGTATTGGATTTAGCATGGGAAGAGGCACAGCGTCTAAAAGATGAGTATATTGGAATAGAGCATTTGCTTATAGGAATATTGAAGGAAACGGAGGGAGGAGCGGGCAAGATTCTCCGAAGAGCTGGATTGGATGAAACGAAGCTCTATCAAGCCCTGAGGGATATCCGGGGAAGTCATAGGGTGACGGATGAGCACGCGGAGGCTAGGTACGCTTCCCTTGAACGATTCGGCAGGGATATCACTCAGCTCGCAAGGGAAGGGAAGTTAGACCCCGTAATAGGGAGAGATAAAGAGATAGAAAGAGTCATTGAAATCCTCTGTCGTAGGACGAAGAACAATCCCGTTCTCATAGGGGAAGCGGGAGTGGGAAAGACGGCAATAGTTGAGGGCTTGGCGCAGAGGATTGTGAACGAGGATGTTCCAGAACCTCTCAAGGGTAAAAGGATAGTTCAGCTTGATATGGGTGCCCTCTTAGCCGGCTCCAAGTTCAGAGGGGAGTTTGAGGAGAGATTGAAGGGAGTTCTGGATGAGGTTAAAGCCTCGCAAGGTGATATAATCCTCTTCATAGACGAGCTCCACACAGTTGTGGGTGCGGGAGCTGCGGAGGGGGCTATAGATGCCAGCAACTTGCTGAAGCCGGCTTTGGCGAGGGGTGAAATCCGCTGTATAGGAGCAACAACCCTTGATGAATACAGGAAATACATTGAGAAGGACCCCGCTTTGGAGAGGAGGTTCCAGCCCGTTTTCGTCTCCGAGCCAAGCGTAGAGCAGACGATAGAGATTCTCAAAGGGCTGAGGGATAAATATGAAGCACATCACAATGTGAAGATAAGCGATGAGGCATTGGAAGCATCTGCCAAGCTCTCCGAGCGTTATATCTCCGATAGATTCTTGCCTGATAAAGCGATTGATGTTATGGATGAGGCAGCCTCAAAAGTGAGGATGAAAATTTATTCAATGCCTCCCCATCTGAGGGAGATGAAGGAGAAATTGGATAAGCTTGCAAGGGACGGTCAGGAGGCGGTTGCGAGCAGGGAATACGAAAGGGCAGCGAAGATAAGGGATGAATACGATGCTCTTTATCAGAAATTCAGCGAGGAGAGGGAGAAATGGGAAAAGGAAGCCGGTGTTCACAATGTAGTCACCGCTGAGGATGTGGCGGAAGTCATCTCCCGCTGGACGGGAATTCCTTTATCACGCTTGATAGAAGATGAAAAGGATAAATTGGCGAGATTGGAGGATATCATTCATCAGCGCATTATAGACCAGGAGGAAGCGGTGAAGGCTGTTGCTGAGGCAATAAGACGCTCCCGCGCTGGCTTGAAGGACCCCAATCGCCCCATAGGTTCCTTCCTATTCCTCGGTCCGACGGGCGTGGGCAAGACCGAGCTGGCGAAGGCATTGGCGGAGGTTCTCTTCGGCGATGAAAGCGCTCTCCTTCGCATAGATATGAGCGAATACCAAGAAAAGCACACCGTATCCCGCCTTGTGGGCGCTCCACCCGGTTATGTTGGCTACGAGGAAGGTGGTCAGCTCACGGAGCCCGTCCGCCGTCGCCCCTATAGAGTGATTCTCTTTGACGAGATAGAGAAGGCTCATCCCGATGTCTTGAATGTCCTCCTTCAGATTCTTGATGATGGACGCCTTACCGATGCTACAGGACGAACGGTGGATTTCAGAAATACGGTCATTATAATGACCTCCAACATAGGAAGCTCCTACCTCGCCTCAATTCCCCTTGTTGATGACTTCTTCCTCAAAGCCAAGGAACAAGTTATGGAAGAGCTTCACAGGACATTGCGTCCTGAGCTCTTGAATCGCATAGACGAGATAATCGTCTTCCGCCCCCTCAGCCATCAGCATATTCGCCAAATCGTTGACCTCTTCCTCTCGCGAATAAATAAGCAACTGAAAGAGAACAATATCACCTTAATCGTGAGCGATAAAGCCAAGGATTTCCTCGCGGAGAAAGGCTATGATCCCAACTTCGGCGCTCGCCCCTTGAGGAGGGTAATCCAAAGATTGCTTGAGAACCCCTTGTCAGACGCCATCCTACGAGGAGAATTCAAGAGCGGAGACACCGTTTACGCCGATGTTCAAGATGGTAAAATCATATTGAGTCTATACTTAGGTTCTCAACCGAAAGACGAAGAAAAGAAAGAGGAAAAGGAAGAGGCGAAAGAAGCCGAAGAGAAGGAAGAAGGGAAGGAATGAAGTGATTCCCTTAAGAGATAATATTCCCTCCCGAAGATACCCCTTTGTCACCGTTGCTCTCATTTCCCTCAATGTCGTAGCCTTTCTCTACGAAATCTCCCTCTCCCCTGAGCAAAAGCTCAGGCTCTTTTACGCCTGCGGTATGGTTCCCCTACGCCTCTTCCATCCTGATGTTTACCCCGGGCTTCCCTTCTTCATAACCCTCTTCACCTCCCTCTTCCTTCACGGCGGATGGCTTCACCTTTTGGGCAATATGCTCTTCCTCTGGATATTTGGGGATAATGTTGAGGACAGATTGGGACATTTCAAGTTCCTCCTCTTCTACCTTGCTGGTGGAGTTATTGCGAATATATGTCAATTCATAATTGGACCTTTCTCAAAAGTGCCAGTCATAGGAGCGAGCGGAGCGATTTCCGCCGTTATGGGCGCCTATTTCGTCCTCTTCCCATACGCCCGCATATCCTCCATTATTTTCATCTTCTTCTTTTTCACGATAGCGGAAATCCCCGCCTTCCTCTACCTCTTTTTCTGGTTTACTTGGCAGGTATTTGAAGGACTTTTCGTTCTGCCCTTCGCAGGAGAAATCGGAGGAGTTGCCTTCTGGGCGCATATCGGTGGCTTCGCCTTCGGCTACATCTACGCCCGCTACTTCCTACCCTCTTATCGCAGAATATTCTGATTTAAGGCTTTCAAAAAGTATTCCCGCGCAAATTTAGCCCAATAATTCCCTTAAAATTTGACTCTCGCAAAATTTAGGTTATTATAATATTGTTAGAATATTCTAACAAAAAGGGGAGGAATGTATATGACCTACCTTACTGAGAGCCTTGAAGATTATCTCGTTGATATCTATGAGGAATCCTCTCTCAATCTTGTTGCGCGGCTGAAAGATATAGCAAAACGAAGAAGGGTTAAGCTTCCATCAGTGAAGAGCGCTATCAAATACCTTCAGGAACGAAATTTGGTAAGGCAACAAAGATATGGCTACATCGTTCTCACCGAGGAAGGCATAGAATTGGCGAGGAAGATTATCGCACGGAAAAAATCAATTTGGAAATTTCTCACAGAGGTCTTATGCGTTCCCGAAGATATAGCTCAACAGGACGCGCACAAAATGGAACACGATTTATCCGAAGAAACCCTCTCACGCATTGTAAAGCTCAGCGAGTATTTTCACTCCGAGCCAGAATGCAAATCCCGATTGCGTGAATTTATGGAAAGAAAGGAGGTTGAAGGTCTCTTGACTCTTAAGGATTTGAAGGTTTCGGAAAGAGGGAAGATTGTGCGCATAGAAGATGCGCCGATAAAAGCCCGGCTTTTGGCAATGGGAGCAGTGCCGGGAACTGTAGTGAAGGTAGAGAAGGTCGCCCCCTTGGGTGACCCAATAGATGTCTCCCTGCTTGGCTATCATTTGTCCCTCAGGAGAGAGGAGGCGGAGAAGATAATTGTTGAGAAGATTTGAAATCCCTCTCGCTTTCGCAAAAGAAGGGGAGGAATATGAGATTGTGGGGATAAATGGTGGCGGTGGAATCAGGCGTAGGTTGGAAGAGATGGGGATATTCCCGGGCAGAAAGATAAAACTGATATCAAATTCCGCTGGTCCGCTTATGCTTGGAATTGGTGATAACCGCATAGCGGTTGGCAGAGGGATAGCCTTTAAAATCATAGTCCGATAAAGGAGGAATGGAAAATGAAAGGAGAAATTAAAGAGGCGCAGAAAGAGATTACAGTCGCTTTAATTGGCAATCCCAATGTCGGTAAATCAGCTACATTCAATGCATTAACGGGTGGAAATGCCAGAGTAGCTAATTGGCCGGGAGTTACAGTTGAGAAGAAGGAGGGAAGCTTTACATTTGGTGATACGAAAGTAAATGTGGTTGATCTGCCAGGAGCGTATAGCTTGAGCCCTTATTCCATAGATGAACGCATCGCCCGTGATTTCATCCTCAACGAGAAGCCAGACATCGTCGTATGCATAGTTGATTCCACCAACTTGCTGAGAAACCTTTATCTTTTCCTATCCTTAAAGGAGCTGGGAGCGAGAACTATCCTTGCCCTGAATATGGTTGACCTTATTGAGGGGAAATATTCAATTGATGAAAAGTTAATGGAGGAGTTGCTGAAAACGCCTGTTGTAAAAACAATCGCTACAAGAAATGAAGGGATTGACGAACTTAAGAGGAAAATCATTGATTATGCGAGAGAAGAAGCTAAACATTTGGTTATAAATTATGGGGAAGAAGTAGAACGGGCACTGGAGAGAATAATTAACAATTTAGCAAGAGTCAATCTCCCTTACAACAGGCGCTTTATCGCCCTAAAGCTACTTGAGGGTGACCCTTCAATTGTGGATGAATTAAGAAGGATTGGGCAGGAAGAATTGATAGAGAAAACCCATTTAGAGGCTAGCCACTTGGAAACTATCCTCGGTTCGGATATAGAAACCTATTTAATAGAAAGAAGGTACGGATTTATAGAAGGTATAGTTAAGCGCTGCGTGAAAAGAATAACCACCTTGGAGGAAAGGTTGACCATCTCCGACAGAATAGACCGAGTCGTCACTAACAAATATTTAGGGATTCCTATCTTCGCTTTAGCGATGCTCATCGCCTTCAAGCTTTCATTTGCCGTTGGTGGATTCTTTGCCGAATATATTGACCAATTCTTTGGATGGCTGGGAGATTCCATAGCCTCCTACTTGAAACATTTACCACTTCTTTCCTCATTTGTTAAAGACGGTCTAGTTTCTGGCGTCGGGACGGTAATAACTTTCCTTCCTAACATCTTCTTCCTGTTTCTTTTCCTCTCATTCCTTGAAGATATAGGCTATATGGCGAGAGCCGCGTTCGTAATGGATAGAATAATGTATGCTATCGGGCTCCCTGGGAGAGCATTCATTCCGATGCTTTTGGGATTTGGTTGTAATGTTCCCGCCGTTATGGCAACAAGGGTTATCCCTGATAACAGGGAAAGACTCATCACAATTCTCATCAATCCCTTTATGTCCTGCTCTGCACGATTGCCAATTTATGTCCTCTTCGCCTCCGCTTTCTTCGCCTCCCATCATCCCTCCCTGGTCATTTTCTCCCTTTACATACTCGGCATCTTAGTGGCTATAGGAAGCGCCAAACTCTTCCGCCAATTCATACCCTCCCTAAGGGGGAAAGTTTCACCTCTTATTATGGAACTTCCACCCTATAGAATGCCGACCTGGAAGGGGGTAATCATTCACAGCTGGATGCGAAGCAAGTTATTTCTCAAAAAAGCGGGAACTATCATTTTGCTCGGGGTGATATTTATCTGGCTCCTCGCAAGCTTGCCTTCCGGCGCGCCCTACGCGAGCTCAGAAACACTTGCTGGCAGATTAGGACACCTCATCGCTCCCTTGCTCAAGCCAGCGGGCTTCGGATTTTGGCAAGCTGGCGTTGCTCTCCTTATGGGCGTAATAGCCAAGGAGACGGTGGTTGGAACTTTGGGAACCCTTTTCGGCAGTGAGGAAAAACTAACCTCCATCTTGCCAAATTTCTTCACCCCGCTCTCTGCTTACGCCTTTATGATAATGAGTCTTCTTTACATTCCCTGCATTGCAACGATAGGAGCAATTTATAGAGAAACCGGCTCCTTCCGCTGGACGCTTTTCTCCTTTATTTGGAGCCTCTTCGTTGGCTGGTCAATCTCTGTTCTATTCTATCAAATAGGGAGGTTGTTCTTACTGTGATAAGCCGGAGAATATCTCGCCTTCTCTTCATACTTTCTTTCATTCCTTTTGCCTTCCCCCAAGGAGAGCTGAAGCTAAACTTCTATGGAACAATTAAAACATATTGGGTAATAGGAAAGGGGAATTATTCCTCACCCTATCCCTCAAACACAGCTTCTCCACTGGACAAAAGCACCAGCTTTTATTCCTATCCCGGCACAACCACCATCGGCTTCTCACTTCAAAAAGGGGAAACAACAACTGATGTGGAAATAGACTTCGAGGGCGAGGGCTATAGTCCCTTATTGCTAAAAGCTTGCCTTACCCAACCTTTGAAGGATAATCTACAAATTGTTATCGGAAGGGCAGACCCAGTTGGGGAACTTAACAGCTTTTCCGATAACTATGTCAAGATGCCAGGTTTCAATCCCGCTCAAGCCTGGGGAGTAGACCAAATAAGGTTTGAGATAACAAAGAA
>Ga0209225_1004191_pt1 | contig 11506 bp, 7 predicted proteins | sample WasSprMetagenome_FD_184732 | JGI IMG/M metagenome (GOLD analysis project Ga0209225, IMG submission 184732) | Sulfidic aquatic microbial communities from Washburn Spring, Yellowstone National Park, USA - WS (SPAdes) (version 3) | ecosystem: Environmental > Aquatic > Thermal springs > Hot (42-90C)...
TAGCCTTGGGACAGTCTTACACTGAACGTTCTAGGAAATTGAGTGATTTGATTCGTTGGGGAAGAGACCAAGCTCGCGTCACACTTATTTTAGATAACTCCAGAAAGGGTGGAAGGCGTCCGGTTTCAAAGTTTAATAAGGACCAGATTTTTCTCACTCGCGTTTTGCGTAAGGATGGACAGTACTGGTTTGAGTTGGAGAATAGAGCTGTTACGAAAAAGGATGTTGAAAGGCTATTGTCTAAGTTGGGCGTTGACCCAGACAACATGCTCATAATAATGCACCAGAACATGGTTGAACAGTTCACAGTTCTTTCGCCAACTGAAAAGCTTCGGATGGTTGAGGCTGCAGTTGGGCTTGAAGCCTACCGCGAAAACGTTTTGCAAGCCCAGAGAAAGCTTACGCGAATCCTAAGCCAAGAAGAGTCCATAAGCAAGCTTTTGGAGTCAGCTGAGCAGACGCTAAACTACTGGAGAGAACAGTACGAAAGGCTTCAAGAGAAAAAGCAGCTTCTAACAAAGAGAAGATTCCTAGAGAGGGAGCTTGCTTGGGCTGAGGTAAACCGAAGAGAAACAGCGGTTAAGGAGTTGGAAGCCAACCGCGAAAAAATGCTTAGAAATCTAAGCCAAATTGAAGAAGAGACAAAAACAGAAAAAGAACAGCTGGAAACTCTCAACGGTAAACTTGAAAAGCTTAAGGGCGAATGGAAGGAACTTTTAGAAGAACGCCTAAAACTTGAGTTTGAAAAAGGCAGAAACGAGGCAACAATAACGCTTTGCGAACAACTTTTAAAAGAAACTGCAATTCTTGAAAACCCGCATCTCCAGCTAAGCCAGCTACTAAAAGAAAACACGCCAGAAAACTTCAAACTTCTCGGAAAAAGAAACTTAGAGGAGATGGCGAAAAACTCTAGAGAAAACCTCCAAAAACTGAGCGAGAAGATAAGTGAAAGCCAAGCAAAAACGGAAAAATTAGACAAGGAAATCGAGGATTTTGGCAATCAAGTTTTAGACAGCCGAATCAAGCTCGCACTCCTTCAATACCGCAGGGAAAACGTGACAGCCGAAATTGAAAAACTTGAAAAAGAACTGAAAGACGCAAAGGCCTATTTGAGCGCGGCTGTTAAAAAGGCTGAGGAAAACGGGCCGAGAATAGCCGTAATAAAAAGCGTCGGCGAAATCCTAGACGAAATCCGCGTCACAGAAGGACACTTAGCAGCCCTTTCAGACGTTTCAGAAGACATAGAACGCATGTACGAATCCTACTCAAAACTTTACTTAGAGCTTAAGGAAAAAGCGCAGCTGGTCGCAGAAAACCGAGAAAAAGCCTTGGAAGAGGTTAAAACGCGGATGCAAGCTTGGAGAACAGTAATTCAAAGCCTTCTAGACCGCGTGAACCTAGAATACCAGAAAATTTTAGCCCAAGCCCAAGCCGTTGGGGAGGTAAGGCTTGTTAACGGACATGATATAGAGGCTGCTGGACTAGAAATCCTCGTCGGCTTCAAAGGCGGAACACCAGTGCCACTAGACGCCTACACCCAAAGCGGCGGAGAAAGAACAACAGCCACAATGAGCTTCTTGCTGGCTTTGCAACAGCATGTTCGCTCGCCCTTCCGCGCAGTTGACGAGTACGACATCCACATGGACCCAAGAAACCGCGAAGTAATTGCGCAGATGCTTATTTCAACAGTTAAGGATGCAAACGCACAGTACATTGTTATTACGCCGAGCCAGATAACCTTCGCCAAAGAAGAAGCAAACATAATCACAGTTCAAAATGTTGAAGGAAAATCCGTAATCAGAGAGGTTGCCTAATGTCTTCGAAAAGGGAAAAGGCGAAAATTGGCAGAGAAAAACTTCAGAGAATAATTGAAATGTGCCGTTCTGTTGAGGAACGCTCCTTAGACCCTTTCCTTGTAGACGTTGACCAGATTATCGCTGTGGTAAGAGAGTATTTTCCAGAATGGGAATTGCCAGAGGATTTATGCCTAGACGCTGAAACAATACATCGCTTAGCCTCTGTTATAAAGCTTCAAAGCGAATGGGTTAAGCACCGCTCAACATCCCTTTACACAGACCCATTCCTCCTAGAAGAAAAAATAAAAAGCATGAATGGGGAGGAAATGGTTAAAGTATTCTTTAAGGCTTGGCACCCCATAGTTGAGCTTGAGCAAATATCCCTCCATAGCCTAATTGAATCTATGAGATACTGGGAAAGTCTAGTGCCGCTTAAAGAAAGATGGAAAGAGTTCGCTCAACCAGAAGTTGCTGCTGGTTCAGCAACGCGGGAAGAACTGATTAGGGAAAGAATTCTACGTGACAAAGCCTTTTCTGAAGAGTTAGAAAGTTTTTGGCAGGAGCTAAAAAATAAAGTTGATGAAAAGGGTTCGGATGGAAAAATTCGATACTGGGATTTTGTTGGCGCAGAAACCTACGAGGAAACAGTCCGCAGAGCCTTCATGACAAGTTTTCTCGTCACATACGGTTATGCAACATTGGAAATCCGCCCGTTAGAAGAGGAAATATTCATCAAACCAATGGAAAAACCGGCAAAAACCACAAAAAAACAGTTGGTTTCAATACCGATAGCCGTGACTGTTGAAGAGTGGCAAAAGTGGAGAGGTAAATCAAAGTGAGCAAGAGAAAAGCCTACTATGCCAGCAAAATGAAAAGGGCAACCCACATGCTCTTCTACCGAAGACACAAAAAGCCCGGAGTGAAAGGCTGGGAGCTCCGCAAAGCCCTAGGCGCAGACTACCCGAAAGTTCTAAGCATACTGGACAACTACCTTAAACCGCTTGACCTGCAAGTTAAAACTGTTTTTGAAGAGGAAAAACCAGTTGAGAAGCCAACCTTGGAGCAGCTGGACAAAGCCAGATTCTACATAACTCTCAGAGGCGAGTTGACACCGAAAGAGGCGAAGATGATTGGGTGGCGAATAGACGACTTGGCAGGCTTAGCCATAACAATTGCATATATAATATCGAAGAAGGGGAAAGCCCCGCGGAAAGAAGTGGAGGAACTGCTGCGGGACAAGTTGCCCGGATGGAAAGTAAGCCTAAACATTGACCGTTACATTCGCTATGGATACCTTACACAAGACGAAAACGAACAATTATACTTGGACTGGAGAACCCGCGCAGAAGTGGACCAGAAGGCGCTTATAGACATGCTTTTGAAGGGCGAAGCTCAAACCGAATAATGTTTCATTTTCTTATTTTACGGTAAATCAGGGCTATTATGTCGATGACTATTATGGCTGTTAAAACCAGCAGAGGACTGCCGAGGAACTGCTCTGTGAAGGATTCTTCGGAGGCGCTGGCAATGTTGACGAAGGAGAGAAGAAACAGCATTAAACTCAAAGTTGACGTGACCTGAACTTTCACGCAAAAACCCTTCTTTTAAGTTATGCTCACGTTTTGTATTTGGAAGTATCTTTTAGCCAAAAAGCGTAGGCGTTCAGCGTTTCTCCCGTTCTTTCCTATGGCGACGCCTTTGTCTCTTGGATTAACAGCTACAACCGCAATGGTTTTTCCATCAGTCTTCTGGATTAGGCGAACCTCTTTAACATTGGCGGGTTTAAGGGCGTTCTTAATAAACTGAACCGGGTCCTCTGAATATTCAATTATCTCATGCTTTTTACCGGTCATTTTCTCCAAAATTCTAATGTTTCTTCCTCCCCTTCCAATGGCAACGCCAACTTGACCTTCATTGACAACGAAGATTACGCGCCCTTGTTCCTCATCGATTATACAGTCTTTGACGCTTGCGCCACTTACGCTTTCAAACAAGGCGATATACCGCATTTCTGTGCCTGTGAATTTTATTCCAGTAGTCATTCGCTTCCTCCGATTGTCTCCTCGGGCTCAGCGCTTTCCACTATTTTAAGAATTTCTGAATCGCCGGGCTCTCTTATACTTAACGCTGACACAGCGAAGGGTTTTCCACATAAAGCCGCCAGATCAATGGATGAGCCTTTATAGGTTATTACTGGAATCTTGGAGAGCTTACAGTAGTATTCTATGTCTTCCTTCACAGCCCTAGGACAGTTTGAAGCTAGAACAATCATTTTAGCCCTTCCAGTTTTGGCACTCTGTATGGCGGAGTTCGCCCCTAAAAGCACTTTCCCAGTTTTCACGGCTGTAGCAATTGCCTTGTCTACGTCTATCACTTGTTTTCCCCTCGCTGCTCAAACGTTGACATGTATAATTCAACAAGCCCTGTGCCAATCGGTATTGACTGCCCAACTATAACATTTTCGGTCACGCCTTCAAGCGGGTCACTCTCGCCTTTTACAGCTGCGTCAACAATGTTTGGAACAGTTATCTCAAAGGCAGCTCTAGCCAGAACACTTGACTTTTTGCCGCTTATGCCATGTCTTCCTATTTGCTGCACTTCACCCGTGGAGGTCATCATGTCAGCGACGAGCATGACATGGCGAACGTCGACATCTAACCCTTGGTCTTCCAGAACGCCTTTAGCCTCATGGATTAACGCGTTGCGGGCAGCCTCTATCCCGAGGGTTTTGGCTATTTCGTGAATGTTGTTTGTCGTCGTTCTCGAAGTGTCAACTCCGCCGATCTCTAAAACTTTAGATAGGTTTGAGCCATCTGTTCTTATAACCCATTCTCCATGTTCTTCGGTAACCAACACCCGTTTTATGCCCTGCACCCCTTTGATGTAGAACGAGGAAACCTTGTCAAGCAGCTTACTTAGGGAAGCGCCTTTCTTGGGCTTTATATGCACTCTGCTTCCCTTCAACTTTACGGAGCAATTTGGTATTTGCAGATTTTCCTTAAGTTCATCTATGGTTATTTGCCTGTCCTCCATCATGGTTTTGTTGAGTTCCACAACTATTTCTTCATTCACTGGATCTTCGTAAATCGCCTCTGCCAGATCCTCCATCGTCGTGTAAATTATGTTGCGCGCTATCTTAACGGTTGCTTCTCTGCTTTTCCTATGCTCCTCCGTTAAATAGATCGTCATTATGGGCGTGGATGGAACTCTTCTAGCGTCAACAATTTCTATGAGCCTCGGTAAACCCAAGGTTACGTTTTGCTCCCTTACTCCAGCATAGTGGAATGTTCTGAGGGTCATCTGCGTGCCTGGCTCGCCTATGGATTGGGCTGTGACTATGCCCACGGCTTCTCCGGGCTCCATCAAGGCGCGTTTGTAGTGTTCAACTGTCAGCTTGATTGCTTTTTCCACTCCTGCCTTGCTTAGTTTAGCTTTTGCCAAGCCTTGTTTGAGTTCATCTATGAGCAATGGCGTGAGTTCACTTTCAACCTCTTTCAGTTGCTTCTTAATTTCCTCGGCTGACGCTGGCTTCTCGCCTTCCTCAACTATTTTTATCTGTTCGATTAGCCGACTTACGTTAACAGCTTTTCCATGGTCGCTTTTAGCTGGGTCAACCCCGTCTTCGCCGTACCTAAACTGAATTATGTCTCCAGCTGAATTCCTAACTGTTCCGTCATACTCTAATCGGATGTGTTCAAGAGCATTTATCAGTCTTCTCTGCATGTAGCCACTTTGCTGCGTCCTCACAGCGGTGTCCACAAGTCCTTCGCGGCCTCCCATGGCGTGGAAGAAGAATTCAACAGCGTCCAACCCCTTCTCATACGAAGAGTACACGAACCCCCTCGCTCTTGGGCTTGGGTCGCCTAGCTTAAAGTGGGGAAGGGCACGGCCTACATATCCCCTCAAAATTCTTTTTCCACGAACCGACTGCTGTCCAACGCAAGCGCTCATCTGCCCGATGTTTAGGCTTGAACCCCTAGCGCCTGTTCGCGTCATCACTATGCCAGAATTCTCAAGGGTGAAGTCTTCGTCAGCGATTTTTCCAGCTTCGTCTCTCGCGTTTGCGAGTTCGTTCATAACGTAAATTTCAAATGACTCCTCAAGGGTTTGTCCCGGAAGCCTAGGTAAGGTGCCGTTGCGGTAGCTTTCTATAAGTCCCTCTATCTTCTTTTGAACCCTCTCCATCACTTTGTTTATCCTGTCTTCAGCCCTTGGAGACAAAACAAGTTCGTTGTAGGAGTATGTGAAACCCCTCATGGTTAGGAAAAGCTTTAACAACCTTGTTATTTTGTTTAGGAAGTCGCGCCCGGCCTTTGTTCCATAATCCTTAACTATTCTGTGGAGGAGGCTTTCAGATTGCTCGGCGCCTATTGAACGTCTATCTATTACTCCAGAAACAAGTTCACCGTTTTTTACAACTACATAGGCATCGTAGGGACACTTTTCTTCGAGGCATTTGGCGCAACCTTGACAAATATTAGCCCTTAAAACATAGTTCATATCTCTGGGAAGGAACAGACTGAAAATCTGTTTGCCAGTCCAAAGGGGCTGAGGCTCCTTAATTTTGGGTTCCGGAAGTGGTCCATCGTATCCGGCGGCAATGAGAAGCCTGTTAACCTCATCCTTTGTCAAATAGTTTGATTTTCTTGTGAACAGATAAGCAGCAGTTATGAAGTCGCGGATGGCGCCTATTATTGGACCACCGAACCTCGGTGAAAGTATTTGGTCTTGAACCTGCATTAGGAGTAAAGCCTCGGTTCTAGCCTCTTCGCTTTGGGGGATGTGCAGGTTCATTTCGTCTCCATCGAAGTCTGCGTTGTATGGTGGACACACGCACAGATGCAGCCGGAAGGTCTTGTATGGAAGGACACGCACGTAATGCGCCATTATTGACATTCTGTGAAGCGAAGGCTGACGGTTAAAAATGGCTATGTCACCATTTTTAAGATGCCTTTCCACTATGAAACCAGGCTCCAAAGCCTCAGCAATTTTTGTCCTGTCAACCACAAACTCAAGTCTTATGCGTTTTCCATCTGGTCTAATAATGTATAGGGCGCCTGGGTATTTTTCAGGTCCGTTTAAGACTAGTTTTCGCATTTCTTCAAGGTTCCATTCGGTTACTTTTTCTGGGACGGATAAGCGCATTGCAACATCAAGTGGAACGCCGACCTCGTTTATGTCGAGGTTTGGGTCTGGGGAAATGACTGTTCGAGCGGAGAAGTCCACTCTTTTCCCTGAAAGGTTGCTTCTAAATCGTCCCTCTTTGCCCTTCAACCTTTGAGAGAGCGTCTTCAGGGCTCTTCCAGAGCGGTGTCTCGCTGGTGGTATGCCTGACGCTTCGTTGTTGAAGTATGTTGTCACATGATACTGCAGAAGCTCAGACAAGTCCTGAATTATAAGGGTTGGAGCGCCCGCATCCATGTTTTCCTTAAGTCTCTGGTTTATGCGGATTATGTCAACAAGTTTGTGGGTGAGGTCGTCTTCTGAACGGATGCCAGATTCAAGCGTGATTGACGGACGAACGTAGACTGGCGGAACAGGTAAAACTTGGAGAACCATCCATTCTGGACGTGCAGCCTTCGGGTTAAATCCTAAAAGCTCAAGGTCTTCGTCTGGTATGCGTTCAAGCCTTTCCCGAACCATGCTAGCCGTTAAGGGTTCCGCTCCGCTCTCCGGAATTTGCTCAGTGAACTTCGTCGGCTTCTCAAAAACCATCTTGTACTGGATTGCTCCGCAATGGGGGCACTGTTTGGTTCTTGTTTCTTGGATTACTCCCTTGTAAACTTCGTCTGGAACCACACCCAAAAGTTGGCGAATCTTGGTAATTCTGGCTTTAACCTTCTTCACTGTTTCGTCTGGAAGGAGAATGCGCCCGCAGTTTCGACAAGTTGCCCTTAGAAGATCATAGATTATCTTTGCAAATTCAATGTGTATTATTGGAACTGCAAGCTCTATGTGACCGAAATGTCCCGGACAACGTGCAGCAGTGTTCCCGCATGTTTTGCATCTTTGCCTCGGTTCGAGAGTCCCAAGTCTGCCGTCCATAAGCCCAGCGGTTATCGGCGCGCCGTCTTCATCGTAAGTGTCCGGCGTCTGGATTTCCACAACTGAAAGTTTACGTATGTCTTGTGGAGAAATTAATCCGAAAGTTATTTCGTCAACAACTTTGTGAACTACTTCTTCAACAGACATACTACGCCTTCTCCTTAAGCTTTAATTTTGGCGCCACACAAAGGCTCATTAATTCTTGCAAGAGAAGTTTGAAAGCGTAAGAGACTATTACGGGTGAGATTTTGGCTTTATCCTCGCATAGCCTGCACACGTATTTTCTCTGTTTCATGTCGTAGAAGGCTATGAAACCACAGTTTTCGCAGACGTAAAGCGTATACTTGTCCGACTCCTCCAAAAGCCTGTCCCTAAGGAGCATCGCTGCTCCGTGTCCGATGAGGCAATCGCGTTCCATCTCTCCGAACCTAAGTCCGCCGCCTCTTGCTCTTCCCTCAGTCGGCTGCCTCGTCAGCATCTGCACTTGTCCTCTCGCTCTTGCATGTATCTTGTCTGCGACCATGTGATGCAGCTTCTGATAATAAACTACTCCAACAAACACGTCTGCGACAAACTTTTCGCCAGTTACGCCGTTGTAGAAAACTTCGCTGCCAGTGTGGCTGAAGCCCAGCTTTATGAGGGCTTTTCTGATTTCTTCTGGTTTTTCGTTCGCGAAGGGTGTTCCGTCAACTGGTTTTCCTCGTAGGGCGGCAACTTTTCCAGCTATAGACTCTATGAATTGCCCTATTGTCATTCTGGAAGGAATTGCATGAGGGTTGATTATTATGTCTGGAACTATGCCGTCCTCTGTGAAGGGCATGTCCTCTTGCGGAACAATTATTCCTATAACTCCTTTCTGTCCATGGCGGGAGGCAAACTTGTCGCCCAACTCTGGAATGCGTTGGTCTCTTACTCTAACCTTTACAAGTTTGCTTCCTTCCCCAGACTCTGTTATGAATATTGCGTCAACAATCCCTGTTTCGGAGGGGCGCATGTCAACGGAGGTGTCCCGCATTGATGGCCCTCTCACCTCAAACTCCTTATACTCCTCCAAGAATCTTGGCGGGCTGATTCTTCCAACTAAGACGTCTCCGCCGGAAACAGCCGCCTCCAAGCTCACTATTCCGTCTGGTTCAAGAAGCCTATAATACTGTTCGCCCCTGTAGCCTCGTGTTCCCGGTTCGGGCATTGTGAACTTATCTTTTAATCCTCCGAGGTATTGGCGGCATTCAGCCTCATATATTCTATAGAAGGTTGAGCGCCCTAAACCTCTTTCTATGGAGGCTTTGTTGAAGATTAAAGCGTCTTCCATGTTGTAGCCTTCAAAGGAGAGAACTGCAACTATGCAGTTTTGCCCTGAAGGACGCAGTTTATAACCCATTATCTCCATTAGTTTTGTTTCCACCAGCGGAACCTGCGGGTAGTGCAGAATATGTGACCTTGAGTCTACGCGCTGATGGAAGTTTGTTGCGTAAACGCCTAGGGCTTGTTTTGCCATCGCAGCCTGGTAAGAGTTGCGTGGCGACTGGTTGTGTTCTGGATATGGAATTGTTGAGGCGCAGATTCCAAGAATTGTGTAGGCTGCTATTTCCATGTGGGTGCGTTCAGGAGTCACTTCCTCCGGGGTCATGGCGATGTAAGCGTTTTCCTCTTCCTCAGCGTCTAAATATTCTATTATGCCGTTTTTGACGAGGTCTTCCCAAGACCATTCTCCTGAGGCAACTTTCTCAATGTGCTCCGGCTGAAGCTTTGGAACGCCATTTTCAATTATTATGAGGGGGCGTCTAACCCTTCCCTCATCGCAGTTAACGTAAATTTCTCCCTTTTTATCATGGGGCTTTGAAAAGTAAGCTATGTTCACTTCGTTTGAAATTTCGCCAGTTCTCCGCCTTTCCCTGAACTCCTTTACAAGTTTCTCAGGTGAACCGCAATATCCTATAATGTTTCCGTCTATGAAGACTTTTGCGGCTGAAAGTTTTATTGTCTCATTTGCTTCGTGTATTGGGATGACGCCCATGCTGAAGAGGACTTGCTTTATTTTCTCCGGGTTTACGCCAACAGAGATGCAAGCGGATAAGGCTAGGTTCTTCACTAAGCCGCAGTTTGAACCTTCCGGCGTCTCGTTTGGGCATAAGCGTCCCCAGTGGGTTGGGTGCAAGTCTCTTGCTTCAAAGTTGGGCTGGCTTCGGCTTAGGGGTGATTGGAGTCTACGCAAGTGGCTTAGGGTTGAGAGGTGGTTTGTCCTGTCCAGAAGCTGAGTTATACCAACCCTTCCTCTGCCCCAGTTTCCAGTTGCAAGAGCATGCTGGAACCTTTCCGTTATTATTCCTGGGCGAACCGCCGCAGAAACCGTGATTATTGGACCTTTCACTCCTATACGTTCAAGCTGATATTTTATGTCTCTAACGAGGTTTCTGAAGGCAACTCTGAACAAATCTGCGAGTAATGGTCCGGCAAGCCTCAGCCGCTTGTTTTTGAAGTGGTCTTTGTCGTCTTGTTCTCTCCTTCCAAGTTTAAGCTCTATAACTCTACAAGCCATTTCGCCTAGGAATATGGCTTTGTCTCTTCTGCTTTCGCTTGTCCGCCCTATGTGGGGCAGAAAGTTTTTGTCAATTGCAGCTTCGGCTTTTTGGATGCGGTATTCCTCAATTTGTCCGTGGGCAACACGGTTTCCAATGAATAATATGGCGTCTTGCGAAGTGTCAACGCCTACAGCTTTTTCAAATGAAGAGTCCAGCTCGCTTTGTATTTCCTTGTCAAGCGAGACGGCTTCGGCTATTTCCTTGTCTGACTCCAAGCCGAGGGCGCGCATCAAAATCACGAAAGGAATTTCTGTTGGCACGCCCGGCACCGAAACATATAGCGCTCCGTCAGACTTCATTTTTAGTTCTATGCGCGCTCTGAACCCAACTGTTGTAGAGAAGATTTTGGCTTGATAAACTGGTGTTGCTCCCTTCTCGTCTATGTCAACTATTACACGGTTCGGAGCCAAGTCTTCCATGGCTACGATTACGCGTTCTGAACCGTTAACCACGAAGTAGCCGCCAGGGTCATCCGGGTCTTCTCCACATGCTATTAGCTCCTCTCTTGAAAGCTGCGACAAGAAGCACAGTTTTGATTTCAACATTACCGGAATGTTTCCGATGTAGACGAGTTCAGTGTCTTGTTCTCTGCCGTCTATTACCGGCGTCATTTCAAGGGCTACGGGCGCGGCGTAGGTTAAGTTTCTAAGCCTAGCCTCCATTGGGTAGATTTCGTGTTTTGTGCCGTCCACCTCGGTGGTGTATGGCCCAGTTATCCTAGTTTGGGGGTCTATTATCCAAACTTGCCCAAGCTTGACCTTGTACGGGTTTTCTGGAACTTCTATTGGAATCTCGCCCACTTCGTCTACGACTTCCTGCAAGCCGTGGTCTATGAACTCGTTGTAGGAGTCAAGATGCTGACGCACTAGTCCCTTCTCTTTAAAGAACGCCTTCAACAAGGGATAAACGTCATCTTTCAAAGTTTCAACCAAACCAAACCAGCCCCCGCATTCTCAAATTTAAACGTTGCCTGAAACATGGATGTGCGGGTTTACTCAAACTTTCAATTTCCTCCAGTTGTTGGATCATCCAACCGAAAAAGTCTCCAATTTCGTGAAGCTAAGCCGTAAAAACCGCACACCT
>Ga0209225_1004195_pt1 | contig 11500 bp, 10 predicted proteins | sample WasSprMetagenome_FD_184732 | JGI IMG/M metagenome (GOLD analysis project Ga0209225, IMG submission 184732) | Sulfidic aquatic microbial communities from Washburn Spring, Yellowstone National Park, USA - WS (SPAdes) (version 3) | ecosystem: Environmental > Aquatic > Thermal springs > Hot (42-90C)...
ACTTTATTTATCTTCTTTCCAGCTATTGGAACCATCTTCAATCGGTTCTCTATGGTTATCCTGATTTAGCACCCATAACTGCTCATCTACCCTATGAATTTTGTCTCCACCCCAAAGACCCACGCCCTATCACTTGGGGCAACCTCAAAATGATGGTCTGGCGAAAAGGGGAGGGCGTCATAGCGGAGCGAGATTTAGGACGCTATCCCATCCAATACCTCTTCCCAGCGATAGAAAAGCAGACAGGAGCGATTTACCTTCCCCTAATGGCTGATATGCAAGGCGATGGAAGCGGTATCTTCCAACTTTTAGTCTTCAGGAGAAACGACTGGAGCCCTGACATCTACGACTTGGGAGGTGAATAAAATGTCCAAGCAAGCGGAATTTATGCGTCTTTTAAAGAGAGCCATCCAAACGGGAGGCAAGCTCACTTTAAGGGTAGTGAAGATAACAAGCTGGCAAAAAGCGAAGGGAGAGGAGCTCGCCAGCCTCATCACAGGAAAGAAAACATATGAGGAAAAAGACTACTTCCCCACCCCGCCTTCAGGAGCGGAGGAAGTAGCAAGATGGGATGTGGGGAAGTTTGACGAGAATAAGTGGGGGTAGGTTGATTCCTTCTCTCAGAAGCAAGTATTTGCGGATTTTCAACATTATATGGGAAAATTTTTTAAAAAGCAATTGAGAAAAATCTTCATACAAATGATAAAAACTTTGATAGCGTTTCCCCAAATAGAGTATTAAAAAATTTTAGGGATGATTTGGGGGATTTATGCGTAGTTAAATATTTTGCATAACTGTATCCTCAATAAATGAAGTACTGCGAGAAGAGAGTATTTTAGGGTGGTTGAATTATAGATAAAAATTTCCCTTGGGGGAAATCTTGTGGGCATCATTTTCATCTTTTTAGAGTTTTAAGAAGTTTGTTTATTGCCTTACCATAAAGTGTTATCCTCTCATTGAGGTTTCGTTTCCTTGTTATTTGGGAAGTTAGCAAATCAAAGGTTAATTTTTTGTTTAACCAAAATTTTACCTCTCTATAATGGATTTCGCTATCGTTTCGCATCTCTATCTCCCCGCAGGTTTTACCTGAAACTTTAAAAACCACCTTCTGGTCATCAAACTGACCTTTTTGCCGTGCATTGGAATTTTCAACCTCAAAGTTATCTGTCAATGTATCTACTACTTCTCTGCTCCAAAAGACATGAAAAATTTCTCCCTCCTTTATAACGAAAAAATCCACCTCTCCGCTGTTAAACATACTCTTGTCAATAAACGCTGCTAGAAGCCTCTTCTCCTTAAGCCTCTGGCACAATTCTCTCATAGGTACTTGTAATCTTTCCTTGTAAACTTTCTTATTTTTTAAATATTCGCTTCTATTTTCTGGGAAGCTATCAATACATTTTAGAAAGAGCTTTCCCAATCCATTCATTGCCATAAATGTGTAATCCGTCTCAAATCTGGTTCTGCTATAAAGGAAAATCTGCCACTTTTTCTCGCCACTTTTCACCGAATAAGAATGACCTTCTAAATCTATTACATCCTTCTTGGCTTGGGGTTCACTTCTATATTCTTTGCCTATGCCCAATAGTTCAGCGAACTCCTGAGCATCGGCGTGTCCCTTCCTTTTCACATAGCTTGCCTTTTCGTGGGACATCGCCCTTTTCTTTCTTCTGCTCATCGCCTCTTAATGATTAAAAGTTCTTTCGTCTTCTTAACATAACCCCTGTTTTCCCTTTTCCGGTTAGCTCCTATCCTTGTTTCTCCTTGTCCCATTGTATAATGGATTGGCAGCTCTATGATTTCAAAGTCTTTATACCATTTTCTTATCGTAGGGGCGTCGTTATAGGAGAGAATAAACCCTCCTTTATGATTTAGAAGGAGGTCCCTTAATAATTTATGGTTAAAATTTGTGTGATGGATGGGGAAATTTCTTTGAGGATATAGACCCCTGAAAACCGTGCTATCATCTCCCAAATAATAGGGAGGGTCGCAGTAGAGGAAATCGTAAGGGAATTTGGGGATTACTTCCTCAAACGATGCGCACTCTATGCTTATATTTTTAACATCAAAATTTTTAACTCGTTCTATAAGGCGGCGATATGTTTCTTCATTCGCATAAACGCTTGACATCCAACCCAAAAAGCCTGGTCCATAGGAAAGATTGTGGTTGAAGTAATAATAAGCTGCTAATTTCAAAGGTGGTAATTGTATCTTCCCTTCCCAATGTTTCCTCAGCTCCTGTTTAACCCAATTGTAAGTTTCTCTTTGGGGTTTTAATTTAAGCAATTCCTCATAAAGTTCTTCGGGCTTTTCAATCTGGATTTTCCAATAATTGACGAGGATATCAAATATCTCAAAAGCTATGACTTCAATACCCAATTCTTTTGCTACCGCGATTTCAATTGAACCGCCGCCGAAGAAGGGCGATACTAACCTATTAATATCGTCGGGTAAATGTTCAATTACATAGCCAACAGCCCAGCTTTTCCCGCCAGCGTATCTTAAGGGAGAGCCAAGATATCTCTTATATCTATTTTTCTCACCCCTTAAGCTTTGTAAAAAGCGCTCCTTTGGACTTGCTTGATATAAGTCCTCGAATAGTAATTTTTGAGAAGAACTTATAGGATTCGTTGTCCTTTCCATCTTTCTATTAATTGGTGGAGGCGACGGGAGTTGAACCCGTGTCCGGAAAGCTTCAGCCTCAGGCGTCTACGAGCGTAGCCTTTGTTTTGCTTTTCGCTTTAACCACTCCCAAAGGCAGGATTGGTTAAAGTATAGCCCCTTTGAGCTTTCCCATAAGCCCAAGGGCGGAGCCTATGGGGCAGCCGAGTGTATGGCGCCTCTCTCATCCCCTCGGCAAGGATGAGGAGACGTCGCTACTTCAATTAAGCAGCGAGCGCGTAAGAGTGGTTGGCACTTATTTTTCGCCGCATTTTTTACGAGGTCTGCGGCGACCTCGGCTCGCAGCCTGCAACCTCCACTTCCCGTCGAGACCACGCGCCCCCACTTTCATTTTTAAATAATACATAACGATTTTCATTTTGTCAAATTCTTGGAGTGCCCTCAGCGGATGGCTTGCTTCTATGAATTTGAATGCCAAGCCTTTCTTTTATGAGATTGCCAACCCCCTTGGGAAGGCTCCCAATGAGAGAGCGGAGGATTTGAATTCTCTCCTTTCACTATCCCATTCATTATCCCTTCCTTTCATTCTTCCCTTGCTTTCTCTCCCTCTTTCCCTTAATATAAATAAAATGATTCCTCAAATCTATGGGTTGAAAGCAATTGAGGTAGAAAACCTCTCAAAGAGAAAAGGGGAAACCTTGGTATTGGATAGCATAAATCTCTCAATTGAAAAAGGAGAATTTGTTGGATTGCTCGGTTCTGGGGGAGCGGGGAAATCAACGCTTCTTCGCATTCTCGCATCTCTTGATAAACCAGATAGTGGGAAAATCTCCCTTTTAGGGCTGGAAAGGAAATCCGGGCTTAAATTCCCTTTTCGGGAAATCGGCGTTTGGCTGGAGGACGAACTCCTCATCCCTCATCTTACAATCTGGCAAAATCTTTGGCTCGTTTCAGCCTTCCTCTCCATTCCTCTCCGTCAAAGGAAGGGACTCATCACCAAGTGTCTTGTATCAGCTGGAATTTGGGATATGAGAAATAGAAAGATTGACTTCCTCTCTCGTCGTGAGAAGGGGATAGTGAACGCCGTAAGGGCGACATTCCATAATCCATCCCTCCTTCTTCTGGATGAACCGGAAAGCGAGCTAGATTCTCAGGGTATGCGATTTATCCTCCAACAAATCTCTCGCCTAAGAGAGGAAAGAAACACTGCGGTTCTCTGGGCGAGCTCTAAGGGAGAATGGTTTGAGAACGCCGATAGGGTGGCGATTATGAAAAAAGGAAGGATTATAGCCTTTGATACTCCCCTCAATCTCAAGAGATTGATTTCCCGTGAGCTTTACAAACCAGAGGAAGCTCCTCAATCTATAAGCTTAAGGGAGGTATATCAAGCCCTCATAGGTGAAAGAAATGCTTAAATTGGAGGTTGGTTTGCTCGTTTTCTGGATGGAACTTTCCTGGGCAATCAGGAACAAGCTCTATCTTTCCTATATAGCCATTCCCGTTTTCTTTTATCTCGTCTCTTTATCAGCCCGGTCAATAAAACAAATCCCTTCTCCCATCTACTTCCTTCCCAACGCTATTGCTCTCACTTTCCTTATCACTTCCTTCCTGATTTCATTTGGATTTGTTCAAAGAGGAAGGAGCTATTGGAATTTGAGCAGGCTCAGCGGCACCCCTTCCATATATGTCTTTCTCGGGCAGCTATTTTTCTCTTCACTTATTGCAATACTACAGGCAATCTTGCTTTTCCTCCTCATTCGCCTTTTCTCTGGTATCGGTAGCTTCGGCAGTTTCTTCCTTTTCCTCATTTCCTCCTTTCTTTTCTCCATCCTTTATACCTCCCTATTTCTTCTCCTCTCTCTTTCATTTAAATTTCGTCCCTTGGATTTCCTCTATATCGCCACAGGCGTCCTTCTGCTTTCCATTTTCCTCTCCCACTCATTCTTTCCGTTTCCCAACCTTCCCTCTGCCATTCGCTTTTTCGCCCTCCTAAACCCGCTTACCTACGGTCTTGAAGGGATAAACTGGGCGTTGGGAGGAAGAAGTCAACTTCCGTTTTTCACTCCCATCCTTTTCCCTCTCATTTATCTTCTCTTATCTATCCTTTTTATCTATTTATTAGAGCGGAAAGGGGATTGAATTATTCCCTTTTGTATTGAAGATAGAGGTCGGCGAGCTCGTCGGGACGAACGAAGACGAAGTTCTTGCTCTCTAATCTCTCCTTTATCTCCTTCAGCATCCCCAAATCATAGCCCCAATTCCATATGAATACATTGACGAAGCAGGGCGACTCCCTCCCCTCAACTGTTTGCAAGACCTGGTTCACTATGAAATTTATCGCTTCCTCCCTGCCAGTTGGTCCCCAATTGGTCAGGGCGTGGAAGACAGGAACGCCATCAATTAGATAATTAGCCTTCTCATAAGTCATATCACCCCGCCTGCTGTAATCGGGGAAGAGGGGAACCTTTAAGGTCTTTGCATATTTTTCTATCAGCTCTTTCTTCGTCATTCCCATTGTCCAACATCCCTGCAAGCCCAATCTTTGAATGTATCTCTTCGTTAAGCTAAGGAAATCGGAGAGCACGGCGGAAGGATTATCGTAGCGGGATGCATATTCATCTGGATACATATAGCCTATTCCGGACACCGCGCAGAGGAAGCAGTCAAGAGGAGATGCGCTCTCCAAATAATATAAGGCTATCCCGGGGATGAATTCCGTTGCGGTGGGACCAAGGGTCCAGCCCAAAGGTATCGTGCCCCTCTCTTTCCTGTCCCAGCCAGGTGGTTGGAAACCTCCCCACCAGCAAGTTATATTATCTCCATCCGAGATGATAAATGTGGCATAATTCTTGCTCTTATCCAGCTTCATTGAGCGTGGTGGCTTCGGCTTGGGGAATTCCTTAACCTTTATACCGCTGTGGAAGGATATATTCGTGAAGGTGCTGGCTACCGTGAATTTGGCGAATTGGCTCCCAAGGGAAACGCCCGGACCCTCCTGAATGCCGACTCCTTCACCCGCCCAGGGGAATCCCAGGACAGGAATGTTCACGGGAAGCTGGGCATAGGCTTTCTCTATCGCCAACTTCTCCATAACCGGGTCGCAATCGGGGCGAGCGCCATCAACCCATCCCGTTATCCAGAAGGAGAAGACCTTGAAGGCAACCACATAATCCCAGACATTTGTTGCAAGAGGATAGAGGAAAGCGACGACCCTTTTATCCATTTTGGGAAGGAGATTTTTCACAGCCCATTCGTAGGATTCATAAGTTGTCTTCCAACGACCTCTCAGGTCTTCTTTAATCGTTAGATTCAATCGCTTCGCGGTTTTCTTATCTGCGACGATTAAATCCTTGAGTGAGGCGAGCATCATCGCTATGTGAATGCCAGAATATAGATTCTCGTCATAGATAATACATCCTTTATAATCGCTCTGAAAGACGGCGAATGCTTGCCAAGGGTCAGCCAGTTTAATCGCCCTTTTTATCAACCCTCTCTTCAGATACCAATCCAACCAGAAGCTATCTCTATCGTTCATTATGAGGTAGAGACGGGGCTTTCGCCGATTAGCCAAGCCCTCAAGGGATAGAAACGCGAACTGTTCAGATAAGCTCAAGTTCGTGATGTCAGCAACATAAACCTCATCCGGGGCTTCTTTAGGTTTGGGAACAAATTCTTTCTCCCTATGGGACAGATAAATGGGCTTGAGATTTCGGATAGGGGAGGGAGGATTGAAGGATTTGCGAGTGAATTCAGCAATCTTCAAGAATTTATCCTTCCCTAAAAGCCCTTTTTCTTTGAGAATGAAGGCGGCGCCCTGGGTAATTATCGATTGGGCGAGCTGAACATTCATAACATCAAAAGTGGAGAAGAGCCCAGTTCCCGCCCACATATCAATTGCTCCCTTGAATTGAGGGCAGTTGTGGTATATAAAGGCGGAAACATAGCCCTCCATCTTTCCATCTCTATAAAGGGCGATTACTCCCCTTACCACATCCTCGCTTGGGAGGCTTCTCTCATCAAGCAGTTGGAACCAACCTGAGCGTTCCTTCAAAGGGAGAAAATCAAGTTGAAGACCGCTTTGGGGGAGATATTTCAGTTCAAAGTTTCCGCTTCGTGGAGGTTCAAAGAAACCGCCCGTGCCAACGAAATCGTGGGTTAGATATTTCATACCATGTCCTAAATCAACGAAGACATCGCCGGGTTCCTCAAAGGACGGATTGGGAAGGAGATTTTCGCTTTTTCCTTCTTTTGTCAATTCAATATCGTCTATAATCACGACGCTTCCCTCTTCCCTCAATTGGGGGGAGACATCCACTTCTGTTGTGCCGGGTGGGGCTGTTAGGGTTTTCTCTATCTTCGTCCAGTCTGTTGCCTTTTTAGGGATGGCTGGTCCATCTTGACCGATGAAGCGTCCGTTTGAGAAAAAGCGGATGAAGAGCCTATCTTCTCCTCCCGCAAGGTCATTGGATTTGACCCAAGCGGAAACAGTGAGCCTTTCACCCTCTTTAGCTGGGATTTTCTCCGACCATATGCCAATCCAATCGCCGCCTTTTTTATCTATTCTCACCGCCCATCTGCCGGTCCTTGCATCCTCTGAGAGGCTGACCCTCCTATCGCCTTGGGATATGGGGACATTTGATTGCCAATGTGCGGGGAAGGATAGGCAGGGATGGCAAAAGGGGACGCCTGTGGCGATTATTGAGCCACCATCACGATGAAACCTTATAATGTTTTCAACCGCTTGGAGGGGAAAAGTGTTCCCGTAGATATGGATGAGGATGGCATACTTTTGAGCGTTGAATTTCTCGGGATTAGACAAATCTTTCACACCTAAAAGCTCGACCTCTAAGCCTGCATCTCTCATAAATTGAGCTAAAGTGGTGGGTTTAAGGGACCAGGATACGATATAATAGGGGAAGCCAGGCTGATAGAAAATGGCAATCTTTTTCTCTTGGGCTACGAGGGGAAGGGAGAGGGAAAGGAGAAAAATCAAAGATTTTAATTTCTTCAAAGGATTCACCTCCTAAATACTTTGGATATGTATAAATATAAAAGACAAAAAATCAATGTGCAACGCATTTTTCCTTCTTGGGTGGTAGGAGGGAGTTGTGTCGGAAGAAATCTTCAGGGAGATATAATGGCACATCCCACGGCATATAGACCACAGAAATTTTCTCCAAATCAAACCCACTTTTCTCTTTGAGCTCATCGGTTAATCTCCTGACTTCTAAGTCAAATTTAGGGTCATCTACATCGGCATAAAGAGGTTGGAAAAGGAGGAATATGATTTCTCCATCTATAGTTTCCGCTACCTGGAGGGCGAATTGACCACCGAACTTTTCATAAAGAACACCCCTTAGAGCAATCAATTGATTGTAGAGATAGGTATTGAGCAGGAGAAATGCTTCAATCTCCAAGGGGTTGACGAGTTTAAAAAGTTGTCCTAAAACCTCAAAATAATCCATACTCGATCCTCCTTTTATGGGATTTAATTTTCAAAAGAAGGACTTGAAGTAGGAGTAGATTCGCGCTATGAAAGGGAAAGGAGATTTCGCGTTGATGGAAACGGCGTTCCGATTTTCATTGATCTGTTTCTCTCTGTTCTTCTAATATAAATATTATATCAAAAAATCTAAATTTGTCAAGTTTTTATAAAATTCGATAACATTTGAGTTTCATTCTAATTCTCTATCCTATTCATTGTCATTGGGGGGAGCGAAGCAATAGATACTTTTGTCATTGCGAGTCCTCACCCTTCTGTCATTGCGAGCCTGAATGCGTTAGCATTCAGGCTCGCAATGACAAAAAGGTAGATTGCCACGGGCTCTCCGTAGGAGAGCCCGTGGCAATGACAGATTGTTTGTGTTCTCAAAGAGGAGATTACTACGCCCATCTTCTGCGGGCGTGGTAAGGAAAGTCAGGAAGTGTCTCAAAAATGTGTAGCTTCCCAGAAGGGAATCATAGCAATAACAACAATGAAAACCAACCTTCTTTTTATAGCAAGTCCTATATCTTTTTGAAATTGTTCAGTTTCGATGAGGAAAATCTATTAATTATGTTAATTCTCCACTCTCGCGGATAATCATCATCAAAATATAAAGGGCTATCAGAATTTTATGGTTTCGCTGATTGCCCTCTCAGCGAGGATGTCCAACTGGTATAAGATATACGACTTCGCCTTCTGGTATTCCCGCTACCTCCTTCACTCTCTCTGGATTGAAGGCGCCTACTGGCACGGAGCCCAATTTCAGGGCGACAGCTTGTAAGAGGATATTTTGGGCTATGTGCCCCCCTTCTAAATGAACGAATAACTTTGCCCTTTCCCCATATCTTGCTGTGCGCTCGTAAATAGCGGTAAGGATGAATACCGCTCCCGCATCCCTAACGGAAGCCTGCCCCATCGCGGAGGCGGTTAAATCTTCTCTGATGTTCCCATCCTTTATCTTCTCCAGCTTGTGCCCTTTGGGTATGTAATGGAAAACGCCCTCGTTCATCACTACATAAACCTCATATGGATAGGTAGCGCCAGCTGAGGGAGCGGCTCTCAACCCTCTATTGGGCTCGGTTATTCCTTGCGCAGCCCAGAGGAGCTGGGAAATCTCCTGCAAAGTTAGAGGGGTAGGGGAATATGACCTTATAGACCTCCTTTTAGCGATGGCTTCCTCAAGGGACATATCTCCCTTCAAACGAGGGGAGGGGAGATTTATGCTCTCGCCCACCTTGAGGGAAGCAAGAGTTCCTTCCTGTTGCCCTTGGTTCTGGGCAAGGCAATAGATGACAAAGCCCAAAACCAGCAATAGCCCAAGAAGAAAAGATTTCTTTTTCATTGATGACACCCCCTCTTTTTATAGGAAAAGCTTTCTTTGTCCGCCTTTTGTGCTCTCCGTCGCCAAATTATGAGCGAGAAGGAGAGGGGCGGGAAGACGGTCTCCTTTCTTTATCGTAGCTTTAACGATTTTAAGAGATGTTTCAAGGTCTATTTTATGTCCGGGGGAGATGAATATGGGCGGTTTTCCCTGGGCGCTTCTCAAGGCAATCGCGACAATATCCTTTCCATCCGATAGATAAGCTATCCCGTCCTTTTCCTTGGGAATAGGAGGAAGAGGTGGATAGCCCTGTCTTTCTCCCAACAGCCAAGATTTAGCCACTCCGATTGAGGGTTTATCAAAGATGAGCCCTATATGACAGGCGATGCCAAAGCGACGAGGGTGGGCTATTCCCTGTCCATCAAGGAGGAGAATATCGGGTTCAGTTCTCAATTTCTTCCCGCATTCTATTATGGGTGGTGCTTCCCGAAAAGCTAAAAGCCCTGGGATATAGGGGAAATTCGTTTTCACAATCGCTATCTCTTGCTCCAACACCTCTAATTGGGGGAAGCTCATAACAACGATTGCGGCGAGGGAATTATCCTCAAAGAAGTGAACATCTATTCCGGCTATAGTTTTTATATCGCTAATTTGGAAGGAAGGGGTAAGTTTCAGGCGTCTGAGAAGCTTCTTCTGTATTTCTATTGCCTCTTCTCTGCTTACATCCCACTTATGAAGTTCCAGCGCCTTCATATCATAAATACTCAGCTATTTCAACGCTCTTACCCGATTTGATCGAATCAAGTGAGGCAAAGACCATCGCCAGGCTACGAAGGTTGTCGTAGCCATAGCACTCTGGTTCTCTGCCTTCCTCAACAGCTTTGCGGAATTCCTCAAGCACCAAATCCCTTCCCTCCAAAGGGATACTCAGGGGCTCGATTGGGGTGATATTATCTCCCTCCGCTTTGAAGATTCCTTCGTCGTTCCAAAGAATCGCTGAATCCTTTCCCTGAATTCTCCAAACCCCATCCCATTGGGTTTCCGCCCCGCTGCTCACCCAGGAGCCGAAGTATCCTGCTTTGATAGATTTATCCATTTCTATGAAGGCGAATAGGCAGGGGTCACCCTCAAACCATGACCATTCCGGGCGCCAGGAAAACGCGGTTATGCGAACTGGGTCGGAAGCGGTTATATATCTAAGAAGGTCGAAATGATGGATGGACATATCTATCAGAAGTGGATAGGGCATCTTATCCCTAAATCCTCCGAAATGGGGGGCTTTATGAAACGATATTTGCACATAGCTTAAGCCCTCTAATTCCTCAACGACTTTCCTCAATGTCCTTGCCATTCTGCTGAAGCGATAATTTTGGCTTACCATCAGGATTTTGCCCTTCTCCCTTGCTAATTCAGCCATATATTTGGCATCCGCCATATTATCGGAAAGCGGTTTTTCGCAAAGGACATTCAAGCCCGCTTTGAGGGCGATTTCAGCGAGTTCCTTGTGAGTGGCGGGCGGAGTGACGATTAGGAGGGCATCGGCGAGCTTCTTCTCTATAGCCTCCGATAGATTGGTGAAGCCCATATCTTTGGGAAGTCCTCTCTCTGCAAGGGCTTTGTTTAAAATTTCCTCATTGATATCCACTAAGGCGGTGAGCTCAACATTGGGGTTTCGCAGGACGATATCCGTCCAGGACCAGCCAAAACCACCTACACCAGCTTGTATGAGCCTAATCATTGAGAACTCCCTCCTTTCAGGACATCAGCAACTACTTTGGCTATTCTTTTTGCAAGCTCCTCATCGGTAAAGGAAGGCGAGACGCTTGCATCTCTGGCATGGGCACAAGCTTGGCAATTTCTACAAAGATGACTTGGTGTGGAGCATTTCCCTGTTGAGCCAAAGACATCCATATAGAACTCCACCGCTTCCCTTACTCCCTCCTTGCAAGCATTCATTATATCGGGATAGGTTACGGAATCTCCGTCCCTATTAACCAATTCCCTTATTCTCTCCGTTGCCAACCTCTGCATATCGTAATAGATGTTAATCTTTCTCACTCCCAATTCAATCG
>Ga0209225_1004198_pt1 | contig 11494 bp, 12 predicted proteins | sample WasSprMetagenome_FD_184732 | JGI IMG/M metagenome (GOLD analysis project Ga0209225, IMG submission 184732) | Sulfidic aquatic microbial communities from Washburn Spring, Yellowstone National Park, USA - WS (SPAdes) (version 3) | ecosystem: Environmental > Aquatic > Thermal springs > Hot (42-90C)...
GCGACGTTTTCCTCAGTTTCCTAAGCTCTACCACATCTAAAGAAATCCTCGCAAAGTACGGATACATAACTACTGTAGAGCAGGGGGTAAAGCTCACACCTTACTCAGAAACTTGGTGGAGACAACACATAGAGAGGTGTGAATAGATATGCTCATAGAGGAGCTTAGGGAAAGGTGGTGGAAGAAGGTTAAAGAAAATGGTTTGGAGAACGCTATGGTTAAGGTGAGGCGTCTAAGCCCAGCTGAATCAATAGGCAAACCGTCTCCAGCAAGAGAGTTCCCGCTAAGAAGAGGGCAAGAAGTCTTGCTTCAAGCAGAGCTCAAAGGCTTTTCTGGGCAAGCATTTACAGATGAACCCCCGACCTATTATGAAGGCGACTTGCAGACCGTCTATAACCTAAGCCTAGACACCAACAGAAACAGGTCTATATTTATTGCGTCAGCAAACGCAACATACAGATATCTAGGTCTTATCACTAACACAGTACACTGCAGAGATAAAGGTCCAGAAGCTTGCGCGAAGGAAGCCGCCCAATACCTCACCTTAATACTACCCTCAGACGCTAAACTCTTGATGATAGGGTACCAGCCAGCGTTCACCTATCACATCTCCAAATCGTTTAAGAACTTCAGAGTAACCGACATGAATCCATCTAACATCGGGCAAGTGAAAGACGGTGTCTTAATAGAATCTTATGAAGCGAATCGCGAAGCCATCAGCTGGAGCCAAGCCGTCTTCGCAACCGGAACCTCTATAGTTAACAACACAATAGAGGAAATAGTTAGTCTTAGCCGAGGAAAGAAACTCATCTTCTACGGTGTAACGATAGCCGCAGCAGCCTACGAATTCGGCTTCACAAGAGTATGCTTCGAATCGTTTTAGAGATAGAATGAATTTTAATCGTGTGCTTATATAGGTGAGTGTACTATCAAGTATTAATGCTTGCGGTTCAGTTGCAACTTGTCCTCTTCGGCTTGACATTTGTAGCTGGCTTTCTAGGTGCTCTACTGGGAATAGGAGGTGGTATAATAATTATACCGGTTCTAACGCTAGTATTCGGGGTTCCGATAAAGGAAGCCATCGCAATAAGTATCGTTACTGTTGTAGCAACAAGCATTTCAGGAGGATCTTCATACGTTGAACAAAGGATCACTAACATCCGCCTAGCTATCTTCTTAGAGACTTCAACAACACTTGGCGCATTTATTGGCGCTTTGCTTGTCTTGAGTATTCCAGGGAACTACTTGTATGTGGTATTTGCTCTACTCGCCTTCTATCTTGCCGTTTCTCAGATTTTTTCTGTTAAGAGGGAGGCCGAGAGGACAAAGAGCAACAACTTTATGAACATAACCCAAGATAAAGTCTCAAAGTATCTTAATCTTAGAGGAGATTACTTTGATGTTTCTATCAATCGTAAGGTGGAGTATCTTGTCAAAAACTCCATATTAGGTTGGGTAGTATCATTCTTTGCAGGCTTAGGCTCTGGTCTACTCGGTGTCGGAGGAGGCGTGTTCAAAGTTCCTATAATGAACATTTTTATGGATGTGCCTCTTAAGGTTGCTGTTGCTACAAGCAAGTTTATGATAGGGGTAACAGCCGCAACAAGTGCAATACTGTATTTTGTTGCAGGTCTTCTAAACCTAGACTACATAGCCCCAGCAGCATTAGGCACCACGTTGGGTGCTACTGTTGGTACCGTTCTGATGAATAAGCTCAAGGTTAAGTGGCTAAAGATCCTTTTCTTTCTCCTCTTGTGCTATGTTGGCTACAATATGCTCTGCAAAGGTCTTCTTCTCACACTCGGCGTAAGGTTGCCGCTTATTTGAGGTGAGCGAAGTTGGATATAAATAAGCCGATCTATCTTGCGCTAATTATCGGAGTTATATTCAGCAGCCTATTCTTTGCTTCAGCTTTGGTGCTTCGCATCATCATACCAAATACATTTGAGGTAATTTACACGCTGACGCTGATGGGTGTTGCGGTGCTGTTGCTCACACCCTACGTGAGGGTTGTTGTGGCCATAGGCGCATTCTTCTTCAATAGAGAGTATAAGTTCGCGATCTTATCACTTGTAGTGTTGATTATGATGATCGTAAGCTTTGTTGCTGGCTCGGTCTTCCATATAACGCCTTGAGTGGGAAAATGTTATTTAGATTAGGAAGAAGAGTGGTTACGATCGGTGTGTTTGGTGGTGAGAAGGGTGGAGGAGCAGACGTTTAAACCTAAAGTCGAGGAGAAGCGTTGGGACCCGAGGTTAGAGGAGGAGGTTACAGCGACTTGGGTTGCTGAAGACGTTTACGCCTTCGACCCAGATACAGATAAGGAGATTTTTGTTATCGACACTCCTCCACCCTACCCTTCGGGGAGACCTTGGCATATAGGTGCAGCCTCTCACTACGCTCAGATCGACATGATAGCTAGAACAGCCCGCATGATGGGTTATGAAACATACTTCCCCATAGGTATTGATCGCAACGGCTTACCTGTGGAGATCTATACTGAGAGGAAATACGGGGTTAAGATGCACGACCTGCCGAGGGAGAAGTTCATAGAACTCTGTAGGCACGCGCTCGACGAGCTAGAAGCTGAGATGCTTGATGTTATGAAGCGCATGGGTCTTAGTGGGGACTTCGCACACTACTATAGGACAGACTCCATAGAATACAGGACGCTGACTCAAGAGACCTTCATAGAGCTTTGGAACCGTGGGTTGATTTATGTGGCTACGCGACCAAACAACTACTGTGTAGACTGTAAGACCACGATAGCTGATGCTGAGGTCGTTTACGAAGAGAGACCAACGGAGCTTGTTTATGTAAAATTTAAGTTAAAAGAGACAGGAGAGGATCTGATAATTGCCACCACTCGCCCAGAGCTCCTCTGCTCCTGTAGGCTTGTGGTTGTTCATCCTTTGGATGAGCGGTATAAGAGGCTACACTGGAAGCACGCCATAGTACCCATCTACGGTCACGAAGTCGAGATAAGACCCCATCCATCGGTTAAGCCTGAATTCGGCACAGGTGCTGTTATGGTTTGTAGCTACGGCGACTATACAGATGTGCTCATCTTCAGAGAACTCGGTCTAAAGGAGATTATCGCGATCGACGAAAATGGTAGGATGACCAGCAGCGCTGGCCCGTACGCTGGGCTCACTGTGAGTGAAGCTAGGTCGAAGATAGTGGAAGACCTTTCTTCAAAAGGGCTTTTGGTGAAGGAGGAGGTTATTATGCACAGAACCCCTCTGTGTGAGCGCAGTAAGACACCCATCGAAATAATACCTATGATGGAGTTCTATCTTAAGCAGCTCGACTTCCTACCAGAACTTAGGAAGATAGCCCAACAGCTGATCTTCCACCCAGAGGAGCATAGGCAGCTCTACTTAAACTGGCTCGACTCACTCAACATAGACTGGCCTATCTCGAGAAGAAGGGTTTACGCTACAGAGATCCCTGTGTGGTACTGTAAGAGGTGTGGCGAGCCCCATGTGCCTGAAGGTGGACGATACTACCGACCTTGGTGTGAGGAGAGCCCGTTTGAGAGGTGTAGGCGCTGCGGCAGCAAGGAGTTCATAGGTGACACCAGAACCTTTGACACGTGGATGGATTCGAGCATTTCACCGCTATTTATATCAGGCTACAAGCGCAACGAGAAGCTATTCAAGAAGGCGTACCCTGTGACGATCAGACCACAAGGTAAGGATATTGTCCGGACTTGGCTCCACTACACCGTGCTCAGATGCTACCAGCTAACTGGTCAAGCACCCTTCAAACACGCTTGGATAATGGGTTACGGTGTGGATGAGAAGGGTGAGAGGATGAGTAAAAGTAAGGGGAATGTTATCGACCCTATTCCTATTTTGAAGAAGTATGGTGCTGACGCTTTTAGATTATGGTCTGCCTCAGAAGCAAGCCTAGGTTCCGACTTCAGATGCTCAGAAGCTAAGATAGCATCTATGCAGAAGTATATGACCAAGCTCTGGAACCTTCTTAGATTCATCTCAAGCTTTCCAGTCGTGGAGGGTGTTGAACCAACACCTACAGATAGGTGGATCTTAGCCGAGCTCTCGAATCTAATAGAGGACTGCTTGAGAGGATATAGAGACTTCAACTTCTTCATACCAGCTAATAGGTTGCGCTTCTTCGTCTGGAACCTCTTCGCATCACATTACGTTGAGATGGTTAAGCCTAGGGCGTATAGGGCTGATGACCCTTTGGGGCAGAGGGCTGCTTGGTCGACTCTACATACCTGCATAAAGAGCATCCTTCTCCTACACGCACCTATAACACCTTTCATCACGGACTACTTCTGGCGTAGGCTCTATGGGAAGGAGAGCATCCATAAGCAGAGGTTTCCCGAGCCGATCTGGGACAGATCATTAGCCTCAAAGACTAGCGAGATAGTTGAGTTTAATTCGAGGGTTTGGAACCTCAAGAAGAGTCTGGGTAAGTCGCTGAAAGACCCGATTAAGGTGGAAATACCATCCTCGCTCTCCATCTTCGCGCAAGACCTCATAGCGATGCACAATATCATCCAGTAGAGATGCCTGGCAAGAAGTATGTGTTGACCTTAGCTTATGGCACACTTTCTGAAGCCGAGGTAGAAGCCTACCTCACAAACCTCAACTTAAACTATAGGGTGGTTGGTAGAGTTGGTAGATGTCTAATATTAGAGGCTGAGGAAATAAGCCCCCAGATTTGGAGCGGGTTGGCTGGTATACATAAAGTTGCTGAAGTCTTTGCCGAAGTCAGTGGTGCTGAGGAGCTGAAGTTAGATCTTCTCGCTGATTCAGCATCAGATAAGATGAGGTGGGCTGTGAGCACATACTCAGACAGTAGAGACTCAGCTGAAGATTTTGCAGAAGCGCTTCAGCGGCGCCTAAAGGAAGCGTTCAAGGCGTGGGGGGTTAGGAAGACTAAGATGCTCAGAGGAGAGCTGTATAATGTTGGCTCGAGCTGGGAGTATGAAGTTTTTTCTCAGCGGCTGCAGGAGGAGAGGGTTGTTGAGGAAGGGCTTGAGGTTTTGGCGGTGGAGCACAGAAACTGGTTGATAGGTAGAACCATCGCTGTTGTCGACCACCTCGGCTATAGGCGAAGAGACTTAGTGCGCCCTATCCAAGACCCCAAGATAACGATCCCACCCAAGTTAGCGAGAATCTTGGTTAACTTGACTGGGTGCAGAAGAGGCGATACTCTGCTCGACCCTTTCTGCGGATTAGGCACCATATTAGCAGAGGCGGTTATGTGTGGTGTGAATGTTATTGGTGTCGACGCTGATGCTGGTAGGGTTGAGGGTGCTCGTAGAAACTTAAGGTGGCTTATGGAACAGCATAAGATTGATGGTGTGAAAGTTGAGATATACGTTGGGTACGCTGAGAAGCTACACAAGATACTCAAAGATAGGTTTGTAGACGGTGTGGCTACCGAACCAATCCTCCTACCCCCTCTAAAACAACCTCCCCCTGATCAAGAAGCTGAGAGGCTGCTGGAGAAGGCGGGCGAAACCTACTACAAGGGCTTACCATCGATAAGTAAGCACCTTAAGCCAGAGGGGAGGGCAGCAATAGTAATACCGTGTGTCAAGACTAGAAGCCGCCGCGTACTCTCGTTTGACCTAGCTGCTGAAGCTTCTAGATTCGGCTTAAGATTGTGCCGCTTAACTTCAGTGGAGAAGTTTCCCATCTTGGTTGAAGATCCTACACAGATGGTGATGCGAGGGGTCTACCTATTTAAGAAGGCTGAGAAACTATCTTTTACTTAAAGCGAGAATAGCCTTTCTAAAGAGGCCTAAGATGAGGGTCACCTCTCTAGGTGTGGGGCTACTTCGGTTAATAACCATCTTTAGAGATTCGCGGAGGAGAGGTATCTTATATTTTGGGAAGCCTGAGAGGTTCGCCAACTCTACTGCGGAGTCGAGCAAAAGGGTTCTTATGGGTCTGGGCACTTCACCCCTCTTGGTTTTCGGGCTGTGTGTTGCTACGAGTGTATAGAGGATTATGGCGGCTGCGTGAGACACATTAAGGGTTCTGTAGGGTGTGCCCGTAGGTATCGAAATGACCATATCGCAGAGCTCGAGCTCCTCATTTGTTAAACCAGTGGTTTCCCTACCAAAGACTATACAGATGGAGCCGCTGCTACTCAAGATGCGTTTTGCAGCAACCTCGGGTGGAACAACATCCCGCCTAATATTTCTAGACCCACCTGGGATGGCGGTTGTACCCACAACGAGGTCAAAACACTCTAAAACCTCTCTAAACGACATCGTCTTAAATGACCGTAAGATGTCTACTCCGTGTGCGGCGTAGGGTAGCGCCTCCTCCATATTAAAAGAGGGGTCGATTAGGATCAGAGAGGATAGCCCGAAGTTCTTGATAAGCCTGGCTAGATGACCTACATTAACAGGGTAGGTTGGCTCTACTATGGCGAGCGAGAGGTTACTCAGCCTCGTATCACACAACCTTCATCTACTGAATTTACTCTGTTTGCTTCTGAAAAAGTTACCGCTTTAACTTGAAAACGACTTTATCTAACCTCTAACTACTTTAAAGGTGTAGGGGGCGAAGATGCCTACCAACCTACCTGAGCGGGCTAAGGCAAAGTGGGCTGAGGCAATTGCAGCCAAGGATCCAGCCCAGAAACTTAAGCTGCTTAAAGAGTTCTACTCCAGCTTCCCTAAGCATAAAGGTACTGAGAAGCTCGAAAAGTCGATAAAGAGGCAGATAGCGGCGTTAGAGGAGGAGCTTGAAAGAGCCAGGCTTCGCCGAAGAACCGCAACAAGAAGCGAGTGGGTCATCAAAAAAGAAGGAGCGCTGCAAACAGCTGTAATGGGCAGCCTAGAGACTTCAATAGATTTCTTTAATACAATATCGAAGCAAGACGCTCGTATACACGAAGCCTTAGCCTCACCCCTCGTTGGTGCTTTGAGAGGCGCTGGGTTAACTTTGCAGCTTCTGCTGACACCATTTGATAGAAGGTTGAGTGATGAAAAGCAGGAACGTTTTCTGAACGTTGCGAGGAACAGTGACATAATCCTTACGCCGCTAAAAGACGAAGGTGTAGAGTACGTTAGAGATCTGGTTGAATGGTTTGAGGAGCACAACATCGAAGTTAAGAAGCCGAGGTTGGACGTGGTTATCAAGCAAACACCCTCAGGCGGGATAAGGGTTGTGGGAAGCTCAAACTACCTTAGCGAGAGGGAGGTGGTCGATTTTCTAAAATCATATATGATAAAGAACGCTATAGTTGAGGTCAGCAGAAACGCCACGCTAGATGATCTTGAAGCGGTAATCTTTGGTAGGGAGGCTAGAAATCTACAGTTTATCCCACTTACCCCAACAGCTATAGATGCGGTTAAAGAGATGGGGCTCAGCAACATCATATGCCTTGAGCAGCTCGATCTAGATGAACTTGTGAAACAGATATTGTCTAAGTTGGGTAAGATTAGGGTGTACTCAAAGGCGCCTAATTCGCAGCCAGTAGAAAAGCCCATATTACTCGATGAGGGCGCTACAGTAATAGACTTAGCTGCTGAAATACATAAGGACTTTCTGAAATTCTTCAGCTTCGCCCGACTATGGCGTGAGGGTTTGCCAGAGGGTGTTAAGGTTGGGAGAAACTTTAGGCTAAAGGATGGAGATGTCGTTGAGATACACACATCTTAGCCTAAGCTCAACTCATACGCGTATAGTTCTTCGAAAAAGAGTGGCTGCGAAGCAATAAGCTTGATCTTATAACCCAGACGCTTAACACCTTTGATCAGCAAGTCTTGGGAAGCTAAGCTTGACGAAATTATAATAACCTTACCAGACGGCTTAATAACCCTTGTACACTCTTTAAGCCAACTTAATGTAACCGCTACACCCCCCTCTCCACCATCTACCGCCACATCCTCTATTCTTTCAGATGGTAGGTAGGGTGGGTTGAAAACGATCAGATCAAATGAACCAGCTCTGAGTGCTTCCGCTGAAGAGCAGCAGACTAGCTCAAAGTTCGCAAAACCTTTACCCCTCAATCTATTCTTCGCTTTGAGCAGGGCGTTCACATTAATATCAACACCAACTACCCATGTGCATCTTTCAGCAAGCGCTTCTAACACAAAGCCAACACCGCAGCCGATCTCTAGGGCGGCTTCGGCTGAAATATTCTCTACAATTCTTCTCAATAGTAGGCTGTCCTCTCTAGGCTCATAGGGTTCGGTCATAGCGCTTACTCAAAAGGTTAGCCAGAGTTATTGCTTCCTGAGGTGTTAATGTGGCTACACGCTTGTCTAAAAGGTCTTGCGTCAATCGCTCTGCCACATCATCACTCAATATCTTTAAGGCTTTTGAGACCTTCTTATTTCTCAGCGCAAAGAGTTTGTAGACAGCCTTCACCTTCTCTCCGCTAAGATTGAGGTTGGGTTTTGGTGTCATCACCACAACGCTAGAGTAAACCTTCGGTTTAGGTGTGAAAGCATCAGGAGAAACATTCAAGATGGGGGTGATGTTGAATGCATATTGGGCTAAGACTGAAACAGCCCTATAGTGTTTGCTACCGACTTTGGCTAAGAGTTTATCGACGAAGTCTTTCTGAAGGAGCACAACAGCCCTCTTGAACCTCTTGCCTAATAGCCACCTCACAAACCTTGAGGAGCAGCTGTAGGGTAAGCTTGAGACGAAGATGTCAAATTCAACATCAAGATCGAAACCATCTCCTTTAACGAGGGTTAGGTTAGGGTAGTTTAGCCTACTTAATGCAGCGTTATAAAGCTCCTTATCGATTTCAGAGGATATTACTCTGCTGGCTGCTTTACAAAGCCTCTCGGTCAGTACACCGCTACCGGTGCCTATTTCATATACTACTTCATCACCCTTTAACTGTGCAGCCTCCACAATAGCACTAACAACATTAGGGTCGATAAGAATATGCTGCCCAAGAAACCTACACCGATTCATTTCTTCACAAAGATATTGATCCTACAGTTTCCAGTGAGCTCCTCAACGATCCTTTTAGCAACTAGCTTCGCTGGATCCCTAAGCCCAACCCTCTTCTGAATATCTTCAAATGAAACAAACGGCTTCTTACTTCTCTGCTCAAGAATCTGGAACATGAAGGTCTTACCTATTCCTGGGATGAGTTCTAATGCATGTAGCCGGGGAGTCACAGGTTGAAGTTCATTAAAATACGCAACAAACCTCTTTTCATTGTTCAAGACGAGCTGTTCAACAACTCTAGGCAGCTCTGCTTTAGCAGCTGGAGTAAGATCATCGTAGTTTAAGCGTCCTAATACGCTCAGCACCTTCGTCCTACCCTCTTTCCCAATGTAGATGCGTTCACTCACCTCAAAGGAAGCGCCTTCAACAGCGAGTATCTCTAAGAGCGTAAGCCTCTCTTCTCCTAAGGCCTGCACAAGAGGCCCCTCTCTACCTTTTATGACCATAGATCGCCCTCTTCGTATGAAGTCAAGCACATAAGCGTATTCCTCATACTTCTTAACCACGGTCGGTGGATAACCCAAACCGCAACACCAGCTTCCCTAATTCTACTAGAATCTAGAATAGTCACTATGGTGGTAAATTACCGGAGGGTGTTGATTGCTGCGCTTAGGGTTCAGGGCACTCATCACCCAGTCTTTGCTGTTCAAAGATTAAGCAAACAAACTACTTTTAAAGTTTTTGCACAGCAACCTTAGTAGATCTGTCGCATAGACCAGATAACACCACTAAAATGCTTAAAAGGATGGCCGACAAATCCAGAAAGATATAAATGAGAAGATATCGCCCTGCTTATAGTAACTAGCAACACATCGCTTACCCGTTGAGTTCCTTATACCACTTAACCGCTTTTTCGAAGCCCATTAGCTTCGACAAATCTTCTTGCAGAGTGGGTGACTCAACTACAAATATCCACCCCTGCCCATATGGATCAGAATTTATAAGGCTTGGGTTCTTATCAAGATCGGTGTTATATTCGATAACCTTACCATTTAGGGGGCTTATGAGATCGATAACTGTTTTTATAGATTCTACCGAGCCGCAGACTTCTCCTTGAATCACCTCAGTTCCAGGTTTAGGAGCCTCTACATAGATTATTGATTTCAGCATCTTCTGAGCGTAGTCGGTTAACCCACATCTAGCCCTTTTTCCCTCCACCTTCACCCAGATGTGGTCTATAGAGTAGTAGAGGCCTTCTTTGACCTCGTATTCACCTACTTTAACCATACACCTCACTTCTTTCCTCACGTATTTAGCATTTAACATTTACCATTATGATGTCTAATATCACTTTTGCTCTCTTTAGAAGGCTTATTTAAAGGAACAATAATGCAACCTAATCAAGCCGAGCTGGAAGCGAGGTGTCAATAGAACCATATAGTAGCGGATACATTACAAAAATCAAAAATACTAGGTAAGTGGCTGGTTGAATTAGGAATTGATAGGTAGGAAGATCGAAAAGGAGAATCTGAAAAGGCTGTTCTACGAGGTAAAGAATGAGTATAAAGTGATCGGCCCAGTGAGAAGGAAAAACAACTTCCTCTTAACAGAGGTCGAAGACCTTTCTGACATCGCATTGGACTACCTAACTACGATTTCAACACCAAAAAATTTTCTGATACCCTATATGGAGCCCATTTTTGCCTTTAATGGTGATGAGTTTAAAGAGACTATCACAGACGAAAAGATAGCCTTCTTTGGTTTACACCTCTGTGACGTAAACGCAATTGGCAGACTTGATTTGGTATTCTGGAACGATCCTTACTATAAAGCAAGGCGTGAAAAAATGTTAGTAATCGGCATCTCCTGTAAACCGGCTGAGAACTGCTTCTGCAAGTCCACAGGAGCGAATATTCTAACAAACATTTGTGATCTATTCCTTAAAGCAGAAGGAGAAAACTACGTTGGCTTTTCGATGACAGAAAAGGGAAGAAAGCTTCTTTCACAACACTACTTTGGTCCTGAGACTGTTGAAGAAAGAGAGGTAAAGATCGATTATGAAGAGAGAGTTCACCTAGACATTTACAAGATCAGTAAGAAAATCTTAGAGTATTATAACCACCCTCTCTGGGAGGAAAACTCAAGAAAATGCTTGGCTTGCACTAACTGCACACTCGTCTGCCCACTCTGCTACTGCTACGATGTTATCGACGAGACCTTTATAGTTCCAAATGAGGGGTTGAGAGTTAGATGCTGGGACTCTTGCTTACTTTTGAGCTTCGCAAGAATCGCTGGAGGCATTAACTTTAGGAAAGACTTAAAGGCTAGATTCAGAAACGTTTACGTGCACAAGTTTAAGACGTTTGTAGACGAGTTTGGAGTACCCAGCTGCGTTGGTTGCGGAAGGTGCATAACGTTCTGCCCTGCTAAGATAGATATGCTGGAAATCTTAAGCAAATTGGGAGGCGCGTAAGATGGAAAACATTTACAGGCCTTTTAAGAGCAAGATTCTCAATATTACAGAGCAATCTTACGATACGAAAGTTTTTAGGCTAGAAGTGAATAACTTTAAATACTATCCTGGG
>Ga0209225_1004199_pt1 | contig 11494 bp, 19 predicted proteins | sample WasSprMetagenome_FD_184732 | JGI IMG/M metagenome (GOLD analysis project Ga0209225, IMG submission 184732) | Sulfidic aquatic microbial communities from Washburn Spring, Yellowstone National Park, USA - WS (SPAdes) (version 3) | ecosystem: Environmental > Aquatic > Thermal springs > Hot (42-90C)...
AAACTCATAAAAAAGGGCAATAAGCATTCCAAGGGGGGCTATTAATCCAAAGATAATAAAAACTGCTAAAGTTGTTAACTCCGTGCCTGCAGGCGCATATCCAACAAAAATACAAGCGAAAGTATAGACAACATTTTCATATGATATTCCTCCTGTGAAGGATATTTCCTTGCATTCATTATACTCTACAACTTTGCTACCTAAATACGGAATCAAGTATACTATTTCGGCACCAAAAATACCCGCAGTTATTACTATTAATCCGATTATACTACCATATTTTCTTATTTTCCAATTTACTTTTCCAATAATTATACTAAAAAAGATTATAGCTATTCCAATGATAAATAAGAATAACCACCATGTTCCAATCTGCTGTATCCATGCAATTTTACTCTCAATTTTACTTTCAGTTTGAGCTATGCTCGGGATAAAGAACAATAATATAAGGAAGGTTAGAAGAATTGCTGTTTTTTTTGCATACAAAACATTCATAATCATAATTATTTTGCAATTTTTTAAGCTTTTTAAACTAACGATTAATAGTTATTAATTGTACTGCTTCGGCAGGAGGTCTTTGAATGACCGAAATATTGGAAGCAATAAAGAAAGCAAGAGAAGTTAGCAAAAAAAGAAATTTTGAGCAGACTTTTGATTTAATAGTTAATTTAAGAGCAATAGACACAAAAAAACCAGAAAACAGAATTAATGAGATTGTTGAATTACCTTATGGAATTGGTAAGGAAATTAAAGTGGTTGTTTTTTCTGATGAGATAAAAGAGTTGGATGGAGCAGAAGTTATAAACTCGAAAGAAATTGAAGAAATCTCTAAAAACAAAAGATTGGCTAAAAAGTTAGCAAAAAATACTGACTTCTTTGTTGCAGATCCTAAGTTAATGCCAATTGTTGCCAAAAACCTAGGAAAATTTTTAGCTCCAAGAGGAAAAACCCCAAGGCCAATAGTTGGTGATGTTAAGAAAATGGTTGAAAGCTTAAAGAAAAGCGTTAGAATAAGAATTAAAGATGCGCCAGTAATTCAATGTCCTGTTGGAAGTGAAAAAATGAAAGATGAAGAGATTGAAGCAAACATCACTAAAATTTTAAAATTCTTAGAAGAAAGACTGCCAAAGGGAAGAGCAAATATAAAGAATGTAATAATCAAATTGACAATGGGAAATCCAGTTAAAGTGGAGGTTAAAAAATGAGAAAAGAGGAAAAAATTGCATTGGCAGAAGAAATTGCGAAAGAAATGAAGAATTATAAAACTATAGGAATTATTGATTTGTATAAAATTCCCACAAAAGAATTTAAAGAAATCAGGAAGGCTTTGAGTGAGTTTGCTAAATTGAAAGTTATAAAAAAGAGTACATTGAAATTTGCTGCTGAAAAGGCTGGGGAAGAATTTAAAAAACTTGTTGAATTAAATCCAAATCAATTTGCAATTTTGTTTTCAAACGAAGAGCCATTTTCTCTTTTCAAAAAAATTTCTTCAATAACTTCAGAAACTTATGCCAAAGAAAATGATATTGCAGAAGAAGATATATGGGTTTATGCTGGTCCAACACAAATTAAAGCTGGTCCTTCTATAAGCGAATTTGCCAAATTGAAAATTCCAGCAGGAGTTGAAGCTGGTTTTATTGCAGTAAAGAAAGATACGCAAGTTGCAAAAAAAGGAGATAAAATAAGTAAAGAGTTAGCTGCTCTTTTGAGAAAATTAAAAATTAAAGCAAGAAAAGTTAGATTAGAAGTTTTAGGCCTACTTTATGAAGGAACTATCTATACAAAAGATACGCTAAACTTAGTTTTCGAATATCCAAAACTATTAACACAAGCTTACCAAAATGCTTTGAATTTGAGTGTAAATATAGGATATCCGACAAAAGAAAACATAAATATCTTAATTTCAAAATGTTATTTGAACGCTAAAGCTATAGAGAATTTGGTGGTAAAAAATGAATGAAGTATATGCTGCATTGATATTGCATGAAGCAAAGAAGGAGATAAGCGAAGAAAACATAAAGAAAATTCTAGAAGCAGCTGGCGCTCAAGTAGAGGAAACAAAGATTAAAGCATTGGTAGCAGCGTTGCAAGGAATTAACATAGATGAAGCATTGAAACAGGCTGTAGCATTCCAAGCTCAACCAGCTGCATCTACACAAGAAAAGAAAGAAGAGAAGAAAGAGGAAGAAGAAGCAAAGAAGAAAGCAGAAGAAGCAGTAGCTGGATTGAGTGCTCTCTTTGGCTAAAAACATTCTCCTTCTTTTCAATTTTTTAGGTAGGTAATAAGAATGAATGAGGAATCAATTAGAAAGCAAAAGGAAGCTTTTGAAAAAATGAAAGCTGTTTTAGAATATGCGAAAACTTTAGTTAAACCTAATGTCAAAATTCTTGATATAGCAGAGGCTATAGAAAAGAAAATTTTTGAAGTTGGTGCTAAACCTGCTTTCCCAGTAAACATAGGAATCAATGAAGTAGCTGCTCATTACACTCCATCTATAGATGATCAAACTATTTTGAAAGAAGGTGATATGGTTAAGATTGATATAGGATTGCATGTAGATGGTTATATAAGCGATAATGCTTTTACAGTTTTAGTAGGAAAAAGTTCTCATCCGATGATAGAAATAGCAAAAAAAGCTGTTGAAGAAGCTAGGAAAGTTTTGAGAGAAAATGTTAGAATAAAAGAAGTCTCCGAAGTTATAGAAAGTGTTGTTTCATCTTCAGGATTTAATATAGTTAGAAATTTGACAGGTCATTTTCTTGACAGATATGTTGTTCATGGAGTTTCTATACCCAATGTAAAAAATGAGATTGAAATTCCAATACCAAAGGGGCAGGCCGTTGCTATAGAAGTTTTCGTAACAAATGGTTCTGGTTGGGTTAAAGAAAGCTCTGAAGTTGAAATATTTCAATTTAGAGAAGATAGAGGTTCTAGAATTTTAGAAGCGAAGAAAATTCTTGAGATGTCAATAAGAGATTTTGATGGACTACCATTTGCTAAAAGATGGATAAAGAATATTCCTAGGGCAAAATTAGACCTAGCGATAAGAGATTTGGTGAATAGAGGGTGTCTAATTGATTATCCAGTGCTGAAAGAGAGCGATAACAGTTTAGTTGCCCAGTGGGAAGAAAGCTTTATTGTTGAATAGTTTTCTTAACATTAGCAAAGTTCAAAAGAGGAGTTGCGATTAAATAGCCACAATATACACATCTTCCTTCATTTGCCAACACAACTTTCTTTTGAATCAATTTTCCGCATCTTGGACATTTAATTTTCTCGTTAACAATAGGCATAAGATTTGTATTACAACAAAGTTAAAAATTATTCTATGTTGAAAAATATATGAAGGAGTATTTACTTCAAGACTTCTTTCATCCAATTAAAGTATTCTTCATTCGCTTCTGCTTCAATAACTCCAATATATGGAACTGTATAGGGATGATTTTCCTTAACAACATCCTTAAGCTGCTTTAATTTTTTTCTTAAAGTTTTAGCTATCAATACAAATTCATTTGAGTTCTCAATTTTTCCTTTCCACCAATACATGCTTTCTATTGGGAATATGTTGCAACAAGCGGCTAAATGTTTATCCAAAAGAATTTTTGCTATTCTTTTTGCTTCTTTCCTTGAAGGAAATGTTATGTAAACCATGTAAACTTTCGCCATATTAATCACTCTTATATACAAATATCCCGCCCCAGGGAGTCGAACCCTGAACCTCCCGGTTTCGAGCGCCTGCTTCCAAGCCTCGCAAAAGCAAGGCTCTACAGCCGGGCGCTCTGCCAGTTGAGCTAGGGCGGGAGAATATAGAATTATTTTTCTAAGAATTTTTTAACTTTTACAATTTTATTCTAAGGTTCTTTTTCTTCCCTTTTCATCAATATAAGTAACTTGAGTTTTTGGAAGCTCCAATGAAACTATTTCAACTAAGGCTGATGCAACATAGCCCATAACTGCTTCTTCATCTGGTCTAAGTTCATTAATTTTCCAAACTAAATATCTCTTCTTACCAACTTTTCTTTCTTCAAATTCTAAGCCTATGTTAGATTCAACTTTAAGCATTGGCAGAACCTCTTCACTAACTTCAATATTTTTCATTATTGATTTAGATTTGTTCTTCAGCTTAATGTAAACTTTTATTTTTCCTCCTTCTTTCCTAACAGTTTTAACCAATGCTGGTTGAAAACCTTTCCTGAAGAAGAAGAATACTGCTAGTATAATAACAACTAGACCTAACCATGTTTGCCATAGAGAAATTTCATATTCTATCACAACGCTTTCTCCCGGAGCCAAAGGTTTTACAAGCCATCTATAAACAACTATACCAGCTTCAAATTTTTCTTCTGTATATGGAGTATATGCTTTTATAAAATCTTTCATGAAAATGGGCAACCTTTCCTCCACATAAAACTGATCACTAACTACATTACCTTCATTCTTAATCTTTACTGTTATTTTAGCTGATAAGAAAGAATATTTTACTTCTTTCTGCGTGTAGTCTTGTGGTAGCTTGACAATTGGTTTAACTTCAAATTTTGTCTTCGCATCATCAATGTATTGACCTTTCAAATCCTCTAACCTAACAGAAACATCGTAGGTTCCTGCTTCTTGATATTTATCTGCAAAAAATTCTTGAGAAACTTCCAATTTCCCGTTTGCCTCTATAAAATCTGTCAAAACTTCTTTTCTTAAAACTTCTTTACCATCTTTATAGATTGAGAATATCAACCTGTAATTTGGTGTGATTTCGTTTTTTGCATTTTGTATTGTTACTGTTATTTTTGTGCTTTCCAAAGGAAGAATGCTGTATTTTGATAGACTAATAGAAGAAATGTAAACAGGATATTTTCTCAAAACCGAAATGATTAAACTCTTCTCTATTTTTTGAGTGTCAGAAGCTATTGTTAAAGTAAATAAATTTTGTGGAATCTCTCTCGCCTCTTTCGAGGCAAAAATGTATATAGTTATTGTAGCTTTCTGATTAGGCGATAATTCTACAAGTTTCGGATATGCATCGATTAAAACACCTTTCTCAGCAAAATAGGCGGTTGGTCCAGTTAAATAAATGTTGAATGTTTGAGTTTGAGTTCCACTATTAATAACAGTGTAGTTTATTGTTTTTGTTTCCCCAGCATAAACTGTTATTGTCTCTGGTTGAGCAATTGATATTGAAAAAATCAACAATACAATCAAAAACAAAATCAAAGATGCTCTCATTTGACCACCATTTTTCTATTTTGTTTTTTAGCTATAAATTCTCTAATCTTTTCAACCTTTTCCATTATTAGCTCGTGCAACGTTTTGAATTCAAACTCAAACTTTTTACCATAATACTCCAAGAAAGCGAACCTCGAATAGTCTACTTCCTTTTTCTCAGGCTCTTCAGCAGGATAACCAACTGTTATTATTGCTATTGGTCTAAGAAAATCTGGCAATCTCAAGATATTTTTAACATCTTCTTCGTCAAAAGCACCAACCCAACAAGTTCCTAAACCAAGAGCAGTGGCAGCCAATAAAATGTTTTCTATTGCAGCTGCGCAATCTTCTAATGCATAAACCAATTCTCCCCTTTTACCATATCTTAGGCTCTGAACTTCTAAATCAGCAGCAACAACGATCAAGACTGGGGCTTGCTTAACATGTTCCTGCTTTAATGCGGCATTATAAAGCAATTCTTTAGTTTTCTTATCTCTAACAACAATAAATCTCCAATCTTGCAAATTTCCAGCAGAAGGAGCTTGAGCAGCAGCCCAGAGTAGAACCCCAATCAATTTATCATCAACATCTTTATCCTGATATTTTCTTATGCTTCTTCTTTTTGCAATTGCTTCAAAAACATCCATATTTTATTTTTGTTTAATGCATTTATTCCTTTTTCTCCTTGTAAATCTCGCTTATTTTATAAGTAAGAACTGTTGGAGAGCTAAACCTTCCAAGAGTAATTTTGATTGTAGTTATTCCACGCTTAAAGCACTCATTTGGTGAAATTACAAGAGTATGGCCGTTGTCTTCTAAACAAACGCAATCTAATAGCCATTCTGGAGAGATTTTTTTCTCCTGTTCTTTTTTAATCTCTTCCATTTCTTTAATTGATTTTAATATTTTTTAGTCGAACCACAAACAGGACAAACCCAAAATTCTTCTTTATTACCATTAACTTCGATGATTTCTCTAACCATTTCTATCTCTTCGTGAGAATTTTTTCTACAAATCTCACAAACCCTGTATTTCCAACTTCTATCACAAAGTATATGGCCCATCTTCTTTTCTTCTCCTCTTATCATCAATCGAAAATTACTACAACAATAATTATGATAATGAGAGCTTTTAAAGTTTTCCTATAAAAACTTTTACACTCTCTAACAAAATAAATTTTATGGAATACAAAGTTCTTTGCGAGTATTACGAAAAGTTGGAAAAAGAATCCTCAAAAATAGAAAAAACAAAAATTTTAGCTAAACTGTTTTCTCAATGCTCTATAGAAGATTTGGAAAGAGTCGTGTTTTTGGTCCAAGGAATTGTCTATCCAAAATACACTCAATTAGAGCTTGGTATTGCTACTCAACTTATGATTAGAGCTATGTCAAAAGCATATGGTCTTTCTGAAGAGAAAATCGAAGAAGAGTTTGCTAAGCTTGGTGATTTAGGATTAGTTGCAGAAAAATTATCAAAAAACAAGAAACAAGCTACTTTATTTAAAAAATCATTGACAGTTGAAAAAGTTTTTGAAGAATTAAGAAAACTTCCTTTGCTATCTGGAGAAGGATCACAAGAGAAGAAAATAATGACAATATACCATCTTTTGCTTATTGCAGAACCTAAAGAAGCAAAATATTTAGTTAGAACGATTTTGGGAGAATTGAGAATAGGTGTCGCTGAAGGTCTTATAAGAGATGCAATAGTCGAAGCTTTTCTCCCATCAAAAGAAGAAGCAACCGAAGCTGTTGATTACGCTTGGTCCATCCTTTCCGATTTTTCTCTTGTTGCAAAAATCGCAAAAGAAAAGGGAATTGAAGGATTAAAGAGTGTTAAAATAGAGATTGGCAGACCGATACAAGTGATGCTTGGAGAAAAAGCAGAAAGTATAGAAGAAGTTGTTGAAGAATATGGAGAGGTTGCAGCAGAGTGGAAGTATGATGGAATGAGAACGATTATAATGAAGAAAGAGGATAAGATTTGGTTGTTTACGAGAAGACAAGAAGATGTTACAAAACAGTTTCCAGATCTCGTAGAATTATGTAGAAAGGGAATTAAAGTAGATGAATGTGTTATTGAGGGAGAAACAATAGCAGTAGACCCAAAAACTAATACACCAATGGCATTTCAAGTTTTATCACAAAGAATTCATAGAAAGTATGATATTGAAAAAATGGTTGAAAAAATCCCAATTCAGATCCATCTTTTTGACATAATTTATTTGAACGGAGAAATGTTGATAAACAAGCCTTTGATTGAAAGAAGAAAAATTTTAGAAAGCGTTATAGAAGTTATTCCTGGTAAATTCGAATTAGCAAAACAATTAATAACAAAGGATGTGAAGAAAATAGAAGAGTTTTATAATGAGGCATTAAACGCTAAACAAGAAGGATTGATGTTAAAAGTTTTAAACTCTCCTTATCGATTTGGAAGACATGTTGGTGGTTGGTATAAAATTAAACCAACGATGGAGAATTTGGATTTAGTAATAGTTGGCGCTACTTGGGGTGAAGGAGCTAGAGCAAATTGGCTAACATCATTTGAGCTAGCTGTAAGAGATCCTGACACTGGAAATTTCTTGAGATGTGGAATGATGTCTACTGGTTTAACAGAAGAAGAATATGAAATGATGACTGAATTGTTAAAACCTTTGATTATACAAGAAAAAGGAAAAGAAGTTAAAGTAAGACCAAAAATTGTAGTTGAAGTCAAATATCAAGAAATTCAGAAATCACCAAATTATGAATCGGGATATGCTTTAAGATTTCCAGCTTTTGTTAGGTTAAGAGATGATAAAGGGCCTGAAGAAGCAGATACAATAGACAGATTAGTAGAACTTTACAAGTCTCAAGGAAAGGCAGGATAACAAATTTATAACTATTAATTTCAAATAGGATTTTATGACAAGCATATATGAAGTGCCAGCAGATAAGCTTGTAGAAAGGTTAAAAGAAGAATTGAAAAAAATAGATACTATAAAGCCTCCTTTATGGGCTCAAATGGTTAAAAGTGGGCCTCATAGAGAAAGGCCTCCACAACAACCAGATTTCTGGTATATAAGGGCAGCTTCTATTCTAAGAAGAATTTATATAGATGGTCCTGTTGGAGTATCAAGACTAAGAAGTTATTATGGTGGGAGAAAGAGAAGGGGAAGAAGACCAGCTAAAACATATAGAGCTGGAGGATCTATAATAAGGAAAATATTACAACAATTAGAAGCTGCTGGCTTAGTTAAGAAAGAAAAGAAGGGTAGAGTATTAACACCTCAAGGAAAGAAATTTGTTGATAAAATTATTGGTGAGATAAGTGGAAAATCTGGAAGCTGAGAAGAAAAAACAGATATTGAGAAAGATTATCTCACCAGAAGGAAGAGAGAGACTGGCTCGAGTAAAACTGGTGAAACCTGAATTGGTTACACAAATTGAAGACTATATCGTGAATTTATACATGAATGGGAGGATTAAAAAAGCTTTAAGTGAAGAAGAAATAATTAAATTGTTGGAAATGCTAAGTTCAAAGGGGTGAATTATGGGAAGGACTAAAAAAGTCGGTACAGCTGGAAGATTTGGACCAAGATATGGAAAGAAAATTAGAGAAAAAGTTGCTGAAATTGAGAAGATAGAAAAACAAAGACATATATGTCCAAATTGTAAAATGAGATATTTGGTTAGAGAAGGCACTGGAATATGGGTATGCAAAAAATGTGGAGCAAAGTTTGCTGGTCAAGCTTACTATCCGCCTAGGGTGATTTGATGTATAAATGTTTGAAATGCAAAAGAATAGTAACTGAATTCATAGAAGGAAAAATAATGTGCCCCTATTGTGGATACAGAATTTTAGTTAAAGTTAGGCCAGAGGTTGTTAAAAGAGTTCAAGCAAGATAAACTTTTATTTAAACTACTTTTTAAGAATATTATGACAGATGAGAGTATTCAGCAAGAGTATCTTATTTTGCAACAACAATTGAGAAATGTACTAATTCAGAAAGAAGCAATTAAACTACAAATAGCTGAGATAGACACAGCTTTGAGCGAATTAGAAAAAACAAAAGAAGAAAAAGTCTATAAAGTTGTTGGAAATGTAATGATCAAAAAAAGTAAAGAAGAAGTTGAAAAAGAGTTAAAGGAGAGTAAAGAAGATTTGGAGATAAGAGTCGAAAGTTTGGGAAAAATTGAAAAGGATTTGATAGAAAAAATAAAAAATATAGAGGAAAGATTGAAAGGAAAAGGGTGATTGAATGGATTACAAGCCAGTTATAGAAATATTGGATAGGATAATTAATGATAGAAGTGTTCCAAGAAACATAAGAGAGGCTGTAGAAAGAGCAAAGAATGCACTAAACGGTAGAGAAGAGGAAGAGCTTAAAATAAACACAGCAATAGTAACTTTAGACGAAATATCAAATGATCCGAACATGCCACTTTATACTAGGACTCAAATATGGAATGCAGTAAGCCTTTTAGAACAAATAAAAGCGAAAAGCAAAGCAAAGAAATAAATTTAAAGATATAATGGAAGTAGATATTATGCCGCTAAGAAAGATTTTGGAAAAATTGAAGAAGAAAAAGGAAGAAACAAGTGAAGAAGAAATTGAAATAAGAGAAGAAGCATTCAAAGAAGAAATTAAGCCAAAGATAAGAGTTGAAAAATTAACTAGTTATGCAGATGTTCCAAGAATTCAAGAATTTTTAAGAAATGGTGAGATTGTCTTTTTGAATATAAAGGATTTGAAAAATTCCAATCTAAATGATTTGAAAAAGGCAGTAGATAAGTTAAAGAACACAATATCTGCATTAGATGGAGATATTGTAGGCATTGATGATAGTTATTTGCTTTTAACCCCAAGTTATGCTAGAATACAAAGAGGTTAGATTTTCGTGGCAATAAAAATTGAAGTTTTAGAAAGAACAAAAGATACGATAAAATTCTCCGTAGAAGGTATTAAACCATCTTTTGCAAACGCTTTAAGAAGAATAATGATTTCTGAAGTACCAACAATGGCTATAGAATGGGTAGATTTTAAAAAGAATGATTCTGCAATGTACGATGAGATATTAGCTCATAGACTTGGTTTAATTCCATTAACTTATGATAAGAAAGCTTACAAGTTACCAGAAGAATGTAAAGATGCTAGTGTTAAAGATACTCAATGTTACGCTAAACTCAAATTAAAAAAGAAAGGTCCTTGCGTGGTATATTCAGGCGATTTGGAATCTGATGACGAAAGCGTTAAGCCAGTTTTTGATAAAATACCAATAGTTGAATTGCTAGAGGGACAAGAAATTGAATTAGTTGCATATGCTAGACTTGGATACGGAAGAGAGCACATAAAATGGCAAGGAGCTGTCGTTGGTTATAGTATTGATGATAGTGGAAAAATTACTTTTGAAGTGGAGACGTGTTCTGGACTTTCTCCAGAAGAAATTGTTGTAATGGCAACAGAAGTATTTGAGAAGAAATTGAAAGAGTTAAAATCACAAGTCTCTAAGCTGAAATTCTAAATTGTATACAATATCTTCGCTATGTCTCTATACTCTAGATGTTTTCCGTATATTCAATTATCTTCCCTGTTTCATTCATATTTTTCAAAATATACATCATGGGATTTTTAGAGAAAATTATAAAACTTGATGTTACTAATTCAATCTATAAGCCGGGGTCGCCTAGCCTGGTCAATGGCGGCAGTGCCATTGTCGAAGCTTAAGTGCTGGCTAGGCACATAAGCTCTGATTAATGAAGAAACCTGCTGGGTTAGTCCCTTCGTGGGTTCAAATCCCACCCCCGGCAATTTCTAAAGAATTTATAAGCGTAGTTTAAATGCAAATATGGCAGAAAAAATTCTTATCGGGAAGGTAACTCATTATTATCCAAAAATAGGTGTTGCTGTAGTTGAGCTACAAGAAACACTTAAGAAAGGAGATAAAATTGAAATAGAAGGAAAAACAACTAAGCTCATCCAAATGGTAACATCAATGCAATTAAATCATGTAGATATTGATGTTGCAGAAAAAGGACAGTCAATAGGATTAAAGGTTGAAGATAGAGTTAGAGTAGGAGACAAAGTTTATAAAGTTATTGAATAGTTTACTGCATTGAATATATTAGTAAAAAGAAAAGCTTTTAAATATAAGTTGAAGAAAAAATTAATGCAGAAAGCCCCATTAATTTGTAGATCTAATTCTAAGACATGGAGATTTAATTATTTGGGGCTATAAGGGATGATCCTTCTACTAATTCAATGAGTGGGGACCTAACCGAAGTTGAGATTTGCGATTTATGCGGGAATGAAACTGAAGA
>Ga0209225_1004200_pt1 | contig 11493 bp, 9 predicted proteins | sample WasSprMetagenome_FD_184732 | JGI IMG/M metagenome (GOLD analysis project Ga0209225, IMG submission 184732) | Sulfidic aquatic microbial communities from Washburn Spring, Yellowstone National Park, USA - WS (SPAdes) (version 3) | ecosystem: Environmental > Aquatic > Thermal springs > Hot (42-90C)...
CCGGTTCCCTGCCACTTTCAATTCCCCTAATGGGATTTCTCCTTTTGAATCACATCCCGGCAGAACTGTTCTATAATCTGCCGTGTCCTTTCAATTCCCCTAATGGGATTTCTCCTTTTGAATCAGCACCAGAACATAAGTACTGATTTTTTAAGTTGTCTTTCAATTCCCCTAATGGGATTTCTCCTTTTGAATCCGAAGGTTTTTCTTCCCCTTTAGGCTTTTAAGCCTTGTTTTCAGCCCCTCCTAGAGGGGGGTCTTCGATTATCTCTGGGTTGCATCCTCATTTATAAAGGTAATCGAAAGGGCTTCATCTGGCATATTCTTATATTTACCCCTGGTTTAATTATTTTATTGTCTCTTAGTCGGGGGTAAGTGGCCATGTATTTTTTATCGGAGGTGGAGCGTAAGTATATGATTTATAAGATTCTGCCTTTGGCTAGGGAGGCGGGGGTCAGCCCTGAGCTTAGGGGTTGGAACTGGCATCAGGCTCCTTTGAAGCCCTACTATGACGAGGTTAAGCTTCCCATGTACGCGGTCTCCTCCAAGTATTGTCCGAACGGAAGAGATGTATACCTGGGCTTCGTCGAGGGGGTTAGGCCCGTCCCCACCTTCAAGGTGGCTTTAGGCAAGGTGCTGCATGGGGTCGTGAGCGATTATCTCCTGGCCTTCATGGAGGGGAGGAACCCCGACTTTAATGATTGGTGTAGGGGTGTCCGATGGGATGAGATCCCGGCTAGGCGGGAGGCTGTCCTGCCGGTGGCCGAGAAGGTTTGGGGTTACATGGCTAAGATGTGCGAGGCGAGGTACGCCGAGGTGGAGGCCCGTCAACCCTACGCGTCGAGGCGCGACCTCATAGCCTCAGCCGTGCCTTTCCTCGTAGAGCATAGGATCTCCGGGGAGCTCCTAGGCTTGAGCGGCATCCTAAGCCTTGACTGCTACGATTATTTGAGGTCGATAATGTTCGATTTGAAGGTGGGCGCGGCCCAGCAGGAGTGGCATAGGCTGGCCCCTGTGGGCTACGCCCTCGTCTTTGAGAGCCTCCACGAGGTGCCTGTGGACGTCGGCTGCGTAGTCTACTTGAACTATGTGAACGGCAGGGTCACGGTTAAGAGGGACCTCTTCTTCGCCGGCGACGAGCTGAGGAACTGGTGGATCGAGGAGAGGGATGCCAAGCTGGAGATCGCGGCTGAGGGGAGGGATCCCGGCATGCCAGAGGGCGATCCATCATGCCCGGACGACTGCATATACCGTCATGCATGCCATGGATGACGACCCTGAGAGGGGCATGGGGAGGATAGCCGCAGGGGATCCATCTATTTGAAGATCTTCCTCGACGATTTCGGCATGTTCCTGGGCCGGAAGAGGGGGAGGTTCCTCATCCGGGGACGGGATAAGAAGCTTGAGGTGCCTGTGGACGATGCCGAGGCGATCATATGCACCTCGCAGGGCGTAGCCGTCTCCTCAAGCGCGTTGAGGCTGGCCGTGGAGCATGGGGTTCAGGTCGTCTTCGCAGGTTATAGGGGATGGCCCTACGCTTTACTCATGCCCACCACGTTAACCGGGTCCGTCAGGGCGAGGAGGGAACAGTTCAAAGCCTACAACGACAGTAGGGGCTTCGCGCTGGCCAGGGCCTTCGTGACGGGCAAGATCCTCAACCAGGCAAGCCTCCTGAAGCTTACAGCTAAGAATAGGAAGGACGTGGACCCCGAGCTGGCCGGGGAGCTCTACGAGGCGGGAAGGAGAATAGGCCTAATAGCCGAGAGGGTTAAGGCTGAGCCCGAACGACTCATCGACGAGGCTAGGCTGGACCTCATGAACCTGGAGGCTGAGGCCGCCAGGATCTACTGGGACGCCGTCAAAAAGCTCCTACCCGGGGAACTGGGCTTCCCCGGAAGGGAGACGAGGGGGGCCAGGGACCCCTTCAACGCCATGCTCAACTTCGGCTATCAGGTCGTCCTCTTCCCCGAGGCCTGGAAGGCCATCGCCTACGCCGGCCTAGACCCCTACGCCGGATACCTCCACGCCGACAGGCCCGGGAAACCCTCCCTAGTCCTAGATTTCATGGAGGAGTTCCGGCAGCAGGTCGTGGACAGGACCATCCTCGCACTGCTCTCCAGGAGGGTTATAAAGCCCATGGAGGTTATCGAGGAGGAGCAGGGCCAACGCCTGATCGCCAAGGAGACGGCTAGAAGGATCCTAGAGGCCCTCGAGGAGAGGCTGGACGGCAAAGCCATGTTCCAGGGGAGGCACTCGTCCATAAGGGGCCATATACAGATGCAGGCGAGGAACATAGCTAGGCTCCTCCTAGAAGGAACGGAGTATAAGCCATTCACCCTGGGATGGTGAGGCGGGAGACGAGATACCTGGTAATATACGATGTGACCGATGACAACCTGAGGAACAGGGTAGCCGAGACCCTCAAGGACTACGGCCTATCCAGGATCCAGTACAGCGCCTTCATAGGGGAATTGGCCAGGCATAAACTGAACAGCCTAACCGTAGATTTAAAGGATCTGATAGGAGAAGAGGTGGAGAACGTCCAGATATACCCTTTATGCGACCTCTGCTTCAAGGGGAGGAGGGAAATTGGCAAACCGAAGAAATACAGATTGGATGAGGGAAAGGCTAAAGTTGCCTATATCTGACGTGGAGGAGGCCTACATCTCCGCCACAGACATTAAACATTATGTCTACTGCCCCAGAATCGTATACTTCGAGAAGATCCTCCACGTGAAACCCGTGTTGGGCTCCCAGCAGGAGGAGGGCGTGGAGGAGCATATGGAATATGTGAAGAAGGAGTTGAGGAGGAGGGACGCCTTATACTACTCGCCGGAACTCACAGGCGCGGAGAAGCTGCTCTTCATCCAGCTCAGCTCGGATAGGCTGAGGCTGAGGGGAAGCATAGACTGCATAATAAAGACCGTGAAAAGGGAATACATACCGGTCGAATATAAGAACATGGAGTCCAACAAGGGGAAGGCCTGGACGGACCATAAATACCAGCTCACGGCCTACGCGCTGCTCATAGAAGAAAACTATGAGACCGTGGTGAAGAGGGGCTTCATAAACTATATGCCTGAAGAAAGAGTGATAGGATTAGAGATTACGCCCACCATGAAGAGGCACGTCGAAAGGATACTAGGACATATAAGGAGGATGGAATCGGGGGAGGAGCTACCCCCGAGAAGGGTTAGCGGACGGAAATGCACGGGGGGATGCGGATATACGTGGATATGCCGCTAGGCTTCGAGGCTCGATATGGATAAATAAAGCATCCTAAATCTCATAGATAAACCTGAGAGGCATGACAGAATCCTGAAACATATAGGGCAGATCGTATGACTCATCGAATATATACGACCTTTTAGAAGCTGAGGGCGTAGGAGTCCTCACAGGGCTTGGAAATAACAACTGCTTAAAACACGAAATTTAGGACTAGGGGTAAGGGGACAGCCCTTCACAGGCTTCTAGGACATAAAGCAAGACTGATACTTAAAGGCTATGTAAAGCGATGGACTGTTAAGGCGGTCTACTGCCTTTAAAGGGCTACTTTGGGCGTTTCCTACGGCTAAGATCATGGAAAACATAAATAATGAGAAGTTCATATAAGATGGTGGTAAACCTTTAGGGCGAGAGGAGGAGCGGCATTAAACTATAATTTTCATAGGGGAAATGCAATGGATAAGCTATCCAAGGATGAATTAGCCAAAGTTATCAACGCTTTACGTAGCATAGGCTGGGATTTCATTTATGCAAAGACCAAGCCAGAACAAACTCTTCTATGCCATGCAATTAACGCTTATGGACTTTCATGTACCCTTTTTGACCTAATTGCTTCGCGGCGCGGCTGGGATAAAAAAGATTCTCGCCTAATATCATTAGCTATGTTGGCGCATGACGCCGGCAAAGCCAAAAGTGAATGGCAAAAACATGCGATAAAAGCTATTGAGAAATATAGTGAAGAAAAAGTTCCTCCACATAAATTATCTTTAGAAGAGTTAAGAGATTTCCTAAGGCAGTTAGATAGATGTGGATTAGAGATAGTTTTAGATGAGAGAAGTTTCAAAACGATTTATCTCATTTCACAAACGTTACACTCACTTAGCGGCCCTGAATCTCTCCTTTCATCACCGTATCAATACCAACTCAATCTCTTAGCTACGTTCGTTGACCATCTAATTTCAGCAGAAACAGTTTATCGCGCTTATGAAGCGGCAATTTCAGGTATGTATGGCAAAGCTTTCGATGCAGACTTAAAATTTCAATTCCACGGGGTTAGCTATGTTCACGGCATGATCACCTATCTACTTAATAGAGCTATAGAAAAGATCTTCAAAAAACATAATTATGAACCGATTTTATACTTCCCAGAAGGTACGCTGTATGTCGCGTTGAAAGATGAAGCCAAGGAAATAAATGCTGAAACATTCCTTAATGAGATTGCAGGAGAATTTTGTGAGACTGTGGAGAGGGTGATGAGCGGCGAAGTAAAAAAAGGTGTTACATATAAACTTACTACTAATGTGAGTATGATTAATCCGGATAAGATAAAATCTCAAGGGGATTTGGTTAATATTTTAAAAAATGCTGAGGAAAACCTAGTGAGTCCCAGATTTAGGAAAATTCCTTCCTTTGACCGTGAGAAGTACGATGACTTCACCGAATTGGCGAAACAACTTTATGGAGAAGACTTTGAAAAATATTTGCCAAAGATTTATAGAGTGTTTGTCTACTTAGCCCTCTTTAATTCGATAATAAAAGACGTTATTTTTCGGAAAATTACTCCAGAAGAAAGGGAAGGTGTTGAAAAGATTTTACAAAAGTACTTCGATAGTCTAAGTATAAGTTTAAACGAAGTCTTAGGTCCCCGGAAAAGTGCCTGGGGAGACAGCGTGGGATTCGTTGCTGCAAAACTTTGTCTCTTTACTTCGCAAGATTTAGCTAAGGCATGCGGGGCTCAGAAAGAATATAACGAAGAGCTCTCGGGGGTCTTCTTGAAGGAAACTTTAATAAACCTCGATTATGATAAGCTCATTGCATCACTCCGCATATTTCTCACAAAGATTATCGGAGAAATTGCTGCAGGTAGACCTATAGGTGAGGAATCCATTTATAAAGAAGAGGCTAAGGATTTCGTGAGTTTCTTTGTAAATAGTTCCATACCTCTAGCCTCTGAAAGAGCTAAAGAAATCGCGGAGAAATCACTTCAGGACTACTCTAAACAACGCGAATTGTTTTTCAAAGAAAAGGAACATGTCTGCCCATTTTGTAACTTTCCTGGCAAAGCAAGGGATATGAAAGGGATAATGCCAAAAGTTCAAACACCTAGTTTTTCGCATGCGCCGCTTGGGAAACGGGTTGACCGCATACATGCTTGCAAATTTTGTCGCATTGAATATACGCTACGACGAGAGGCAGAACTTGATCCCGAAATGGCAGTAGCCTTTCCTTCTCCGTCTATAATTCCAGACGTAGGCTTATTCATTCTAGATGACGTGGTGAACCTCCTTTCCTCCTTTGACTATGCGGAAGTTATCAAAACTGCAAAGGAGAGGTCTGGGGATATGACGAAGACTATTCTTGAGAAATTTGTATATTCTGAACAACCTGTATATTCTGAACAACCCGATCAGCAGCTGACTCCTTTCGATATCATTAGAAAGGTAGCAACTCCTAACTTTGTATTAGTCACTCCCCCTCGCACTTCCAATCTAATGAAATGGCGGGAAGAAAGCGACGAAAACTTCCTAGTGAGGATGACTCCATACCTTATTCTTGCCTCACGAACGGGTCCAACAACCAAAGTAGCTTGGTGCAGAGGTGGTAACTTGCTTGATGTTGCACAAAGTCCCGAAACGAAAACAGTTTATGTCCCATCGCTTTTTATCGGCGGGGTTCACTTGCATAATTTGCGTAAATTATTTAATGCTATAATAGGTATCTACCGCGCGTGCATGCTAGCTCAAGAAAATGTAAGGCGAAATGCTCTGGTGCGATACATGACGATATATAGAGACAAGGCCTTCCCAGCTGAAACAATCATTAGGAGCGTCGAGCGGATAAGAGGCGAAAAGCTGAAAAGCGCTAACGAACTTATCTTTTTGACGAGAGCTATAAGTGGGGAAGAGTAGTTTTGACAGAAAAAGAAATGATGGAAGTTCTAGTCAAAACGTTAGAAGAATATCACCAGTTGATGAATAAGAAATTGGATGAACGTTCAGTATATGAGTATACATCTCCTATAGAGGTACTTCGTCGAGAATTTTGGAAATGCCTAAAATTGAAAATGGAAAAAGAGGGTCTTATCGAAACTGTATCATCAACAGTCATTAGAGATATTGAACGTGATTCCCAGAGAGTGGCTGAGGCCCAGGGACAAATATATGAAATATCCCCTAAGCTTAAAGAAAATGTCGTGAAGTTTGTGGAGTGGCTGTACGAGGTTTACGAAGCTCGCTACAAAGGTGATATAATGAAATTTTATCTTTACCTTGAACGAATAAGAGATAAAGTTTATGTTGATCGTAGGTTGAAAGAAATAGAAGAGGTAAGGAAAGGATCAAGAAGCCAAGGTGATTAATGTGCAGCCTCCAGCAGAGCTAGGGAAGTATGGAAATTGGTTCGTTCAATTGCCAATGCCCACGACAAAAAACCTTTATGTACAGATCCTTCTTCTGCGCGAAATCCATGACTACAGCATCTTCAGAACCGAAGCTGGGGCAGAATTAAACACAGTTTTTGTACCTAAAAGCCTCACGAATCCGGAGAGAGTTAAGAGAGTGGTAGTATTAGGTCGGAAATTCAAAGCAGTAGAACGTAGAGTTGGAAGAGACCTCATAAGAAGTGCGATACCCAACTTCGAAAAAAAATGTAACATTCCAGATAGGCTATGTTTAGAATGCCCAGATGATTGGCTTCACGGCGCCATTTCCACTATTAGGGGAGCGGAACGGGAGTTAGCTTTACACAGCCGAGTACTCTACGAATCTGCGTTTACATTACGAGAAGTTGAAGATATAGCCGAGTTAGTAACACTGAATGCCGTTTCCGAAATTACTGGAACAACCGGTGTAAGTCTAACATCTCAGTTCATGCTGCCTCCGGCCATCTATTTACCAAACGTAGTTACATTGCACAGCGTCACTTGGAAGGAACTACTGTACATGTTGGCTTCTATAGTAAGGGCTTCAAGATATGGGGCTAGATCTGCTGTGCAAGCAACGGTGAAAAATCATATTTGTGCATTAATTTTTGGGGAAGGGTGTGCCGTAACGTCGCTAGAGCTCACATTAGCCCTTTGTGATAGTATAAAGGATGATGAACTAACTAAAATAAATATGAGCTCACTCCTCGAAAAAGTAAACGAATACGCCAAAATGGCTGTTGAAAAACTTTGGTTTAAGGCTGAAATAGTGCAAGGAGGGGATTTAACAAAGATTTTGGAAGCTGAAAAGAAAACCGATATGAAACAATTAATAGTCGACATGTACAAGGATGTGAAAGAAGCATATAATGCATTAAACAGAATATTAAAATAGGTCCCATCATTATAGACTTATATCCATTTAGATAAAGACGGGTGAGGGTAACAATTCAAAGTGAAGTTTGATGGATGGCTTGGGCATCTTTAAGGCAACGTTACTACCTCATGATTTTTTAAATTTCGTTACGTTTAATTTACCGAGCGCCGCCGGAGAGGAAGGAGTCTGTGCACCATACCTCCACAACTATGCTATAATGTATTCGCTCGTGAGCTCAAAAAGAGCCATTGATATCGGAGATCAAAGGTTTAGACCTTCCTATGAGGAATTAAGGGAGTTAGATTTCTATGCTACACCAGCAAAGCCAAAAAATGTGGAAATTCGGCGCATTCAATACAATACTCTTGACGAGGGCTTTGCTCGAAGAACGGTGGCCGCGGCTACAAATGCGGAGCCAAGAGTTACTCTATCATTTTTTGGGGCGAGACAGAGCATCTTACCATATTCCGAGTTTAGCTTCTTTCTCGCATCGCCATTTAGACCTCCAAAAGTAATCAGACTAGGAAAAGACAGAAGCCCATGCTTACTGGAAGTCGAACAATTAAAAGCAGTTAGAAAAACGAGTGGAGTTTTCAGAGGCAGCCACCTTATTAATATTGTAGATTATAGCGAGCTCAAGGACGTAAACGTTATTAAAATACCAATGTCTCCAACGCCACTTTTTTATGGTGAATTTGAGGGAGCATATGTCCTTTGCAAAGGGATGAGGAACGAGTATACTATAGCTTTGCCAGAGAGGTTACTACCGGATGTCAAAACCGATTGAAATTCAAATAGGCCCACTATGCATTCCATTTGCACATAAAAATTGGGATATTGATACTAAAATATATCCATATGATTTTCAAGAAGAAGTGCATTCTCTTTATGATGATTATTCGAGCTTCATGTTAACGGCGGGCACCGGGGCTGGAAAAACTGCAGCCATCGTGTTACCCACTATTTGGAGGGCTCGCAAATATCATGAGCCTGAAGGATTGCTGGCTATTTACCCTACTAATGAGCTTGTATTAGACCAAGCGAGATCGATTTGCAGGCTCTTGACTAGAGAATGGGGACTAGTGGTGTCAATATGGCCTCCAGTTGTATTTAATCGGGTAATGAGCGGTATGGCTGATGATGTCAGATCGTTCGTGAAAGCTGGCGATGTTGGAGATCTTTCTATAATAATCCTAAGTGCAGAAATTCTTGTTGAGCATAGAGTGGCTGAAAACTTATTAAATTGGTCAAATGCCAAAGCTCTACTTTACACGATCTTCGGTAAGGCGTCTCAACCCTTCGTCATATTATCTAATCCGGATATTATCTACTTAATTACCGAGAAAATGTACGGGCTTCATGACCTGAGTACTGCCGAAAGGAATAGGCTAATGGGCGTTTTAGGTAAATTAACTGTAATGTTTGACGAATTTCATTTTTGGAGTGGGCAAGAGTGTGCCCATGCCTTAATGTTTCTATCTTTTCTAAAAAATTTAACCCATAAAATCTTTTTGTCATCAGCTACCCCTTTCAAAAGGGAGGACCTAATTGAGCGCACCCTTGGTGATATAAAAAAAGTAGAGAGCGAAGCTAAAGAAAAAGGAGGAAGAACCGTTTTACGTCCAACCTCCGTCAGGTTCTATCCACAAGGGGACAGCCTTGCTGAAGCTCAAGAAAATGTAGTAAATACTGCGGTAAGGATAGCAGAAGAAAGAATAAAGGATTTAGGATACTCCAAATCGCCAATCTTAATAATTTTGGATAGACTCGTTGACCAAATACGCATAGCAAACGAGTTAACAAGAAAAGGATACTATGTGGGCGAATATACGGGTTGGTATAAAAGTAAAGAAAAGATGGATGAGTTCGATTTCATAATTGGGACATCGGCCATAGAGGTTGGAATAGATTTTAAGGTTTCAGAAGGTATTTTCTTTTCATCCACTGCACCGGCTTTAATTCAAAGGATCGGTAGGGTAGGCCGGACGGGCAGTGAAGAGAAGCCTCCTATGGATCCTTGTCTCGTCCACATAATTACAAGTACTGGTATAACGTCGCTGGTTAAAAGTAAAAGAGAGGAGAGAGGAGGAGTTTTAACAAGAAGCGAATTTAGCGAATTTATCAATGATATTTATCCTGCTCCAGATCTACATGCTTGGTACGTGGACACTATAGAATGTAACGCACAACATTTGCGATTCTTAAAAACTTTTAAGCCACCATACGACGGACCCCTCAATGCTCTTTACAAAAATATAGAGATGGCTTATATCAGTCTCCACAGAAAGATACCTAGAGAAGCAGAGGAACTTCATGAGAAGTTAATTAAAGGGGAATTAGATAAAGTGTGGCGAGCAAATGCCTTTTCGTTCAGAAGAAGTGGCCTTGACGTGCTTATACAAGATTTGTATGAAAAGAGGGGACTGTTTATTCAATATGATCTAAATTTCGTTCTTAAAAATATGAATTTAAGCGATGTAAAAAGTTTCCCAAATGAAGAAGGAATGGCAGAATATGTAAGACAGCAAGGTGATCCGTCTTTAGCTAAACTTCTGCAAGAAGGTTTAGGCGCATATATTCCAAAGATGATCATGATAGTTGATTCATCAAAAGATTTGCAACGAAATTCTGGCCTCAGCTTCGTATTGAGATCGGAAAATCATGTAAATAAACTCATAAGTCTAAACGAATCTTTAGTGCCAATTCCCTCGCAAGGAGGGTGGAGGGTAAGTAAGGCTCTACGCGAGCTTAACCCGCTTTGCTTTATAACCAAGGTCGATAAGAAAGAACGAGAAAAATTATGGAGTGCCATTAAACTATATCCAGTCTACCTTTCTATGCAACATAAAGAACCAGATTACTATGTAGCATTTTATAGTGATGCACTTGTGTTACGCGCATTTAAAGGCTCAAAGGCGGCTACATAACTTCTTGGCATATTTGTTTGCAGCCATTTCTCATAGTTATACACTCGCTTAATGTAGTGTTAAAATCTTTAAAAAGCAGAACGCGAGCTGCGGACAGATACTTTTAGTCCATATGCAACTTTTCCATTATGAGTTTGTATTCTACTAGAATGTACTCATTCTCAGCACTTTTGAACTCAACAGATATTGGTCGCCATTAAAATTAGATACAAAATGAGAAGGAGGAAGAGGCGCATTTATCCTATACAGAGGATGAGGGAGATCCTACGCAGAATCTAATTCGGGCTTCTCGTCCCTTCCGCTCCTGTACTTGGTTACGCCGAATCCCCCCGTCCGGTTTCCCCCTATGTTGGAGTATTCCGCGTATCTCGCTAGGGTCACGGTCACCCTGCTCCATTTATCCCTGGCCTTCATCTCGTAAGTCGCCCATCCCGTGAATCCTGTGGCCTTCTTCTCCCTCATATGGGCTATCCTCGTCGCGAGGCTGTGCTGGCTGACACCCATCTTCTCGTGGAGCCACTCTTTATACTCGTCGAGCTCCTCCAACGCGAACCTCTCATCGTCCGAGAACTGGTTCCATATCCTCAAGAGGTTCGGGAATATCCTCTCGTGATCCGGGAAGAGGTAATGGTACCCTGACCCCGAGACGGCGAGGTATGTGGGCGTCTTAAAGTAGAGCCTGAAGGACCCTCCATGCGCCTCGGAGGACTCCCATAACTCCCTGTAGCTCGTGGATCTAAGCCTCATCGAGGCCGCGTGGAATGGCTCCTCGAATAGGAGGATCTCGCCCGTCCCCTGGAAGTATCTGAGGAACTTCTCCATAAGCCCGTCCTGGAGGAACCTGAAACTCACCCTACACGGATACGCGGGGTCCATCAGGTAGCCTTCCTTAAGCCTCTCCCTCGCCTTGAACCATAGGGGGGTCACCGAGTAGGGCTTCGGCCTATCCGCCTCGTGGAGGGAAGACGCAAGGCCGGGATCCACCCCCTTTAAAATATGGAGGAGGAGGCCCCTGGAGACGTAGCCCGTATACGAGGGCATGA